>OJRI01000981.1_pt1 | contig 17097 bp, 14 predicted proteins | sample 1599151 | NCBI WGS metagenome assembly OJRI01 (sample SAMN03922457, study PRJEB24848) | human gut metagenome | isolation source: stool sample | host: Homo sapiens | place: Germany | collected 2009-11
TCACCGTGGAAACGGCGTCTTTCGACTTGCAGCTGCTGAAGAATCCCGACATTTCGGGAAAAGAGTACCAAGAGGGCGAACAGCTCGGCTTCTGGAACGTCCGCGAGTATGTTCTTTTCAGAGACGGGCACGTTTGCCAGCATTGTCACGGCAGATCAAAAGACCCGGTGCTCAATGTTCATCACTTGGAGAGCAGACGTACAGGCGGCGATTCACCCGGCAACCTGATTACGCTTTGTGAGACATGCCATAAGGCGCTTCATCGCGGTGAAATCACGCTGAAGGCAAAGCGCGGACAATCGTTCCGCGCGGAAGCCTTCATGGGAATTATGCGCTGGGAGGTGCTGAATCGCCTGAAGGCGTCGCATCCTGAGCTGGAAGTGAACAACACCTACGGCTATCGGACTAAGCACGCACGGATCGCGAACGACATCGCTAAGTCGCATTGTGCAGATGCTTTCTGCATCGCCGGCAACCTCGGCGCCGAAAGGCTCGGCGAATTCTTCTTCCAGAAGCAGACGCGTCGGAACAACCGGCAGATTCATAAGCTTTCCATCCTCAAAGGCGGCATTCGAAAGCGCAATCAGGCGCCCTTTGAGGTCAATGGCTTCCGTCTTTTTGACAAAGTTGCCTGCCAGGGAGAAGAAGGCTTCATTTTCGGCCGTCGATCATCCGGGTTCTTTGATGTTCGGAAGCTTGACGGAACCCGAATTTCGGCAGGCATCAGCTACAAGAAGCTGCATCTGCTGGAAAAGAGACGAACCTATTTAACAGAAATTCGAAAGGAGGAGGCGCTTCCTTCCCTGCGTGAGGGCAGGGGTCTCCGCGCCTAAATGTGATGAAGCTTCTGTGAGAACTTTTGTTCAAGTATTTTTTCGGGTGCAGGTCTCAGTCCCAAAGTTGAATACCATAATTCAAGAAGAAGGAGTGATCTTGAAGTAAAAGCAGGTAATCGATACTGGGTCTTTGAATTCAAAGTCTGCGGGCCTGGAAAGGATGGAAAAGAGATCCTCGAGGAAGCAATTTTGCAGTTACAAAGAAAAGAATACGGACTTCAAGAACTAGAAGAGAAAATATTAAGAGTTGCCATGGTTTTCTCACTTGAAAAAAGAAAATTCGTAGAATTTGCAGAAGTCCGCTAAGCTCTGAAAAGGGCTGTTGAAAGTCTTTGTTCAATCGACTTTTGCAACAGCCCCATTTCTTCAGTTCGGCAAAAAGTTAATCTTCAGAAGCTGCCTTTTTAGCTTCTGCCTTTGCTTCCATACGCTTCTTCTCAAGCTCTGCGATGTACTGCAGTGTAATGTCTCCTGTGACATAGTCGCCGTCAAAGCACGAACAGTCAAAGCGTTTGATCTCGGGATTCAGTCCTCCGACGGCTTCCTTCATACCTTCGATCGTTTGGTACACAAGTGCGTCTGCGCCGATTTCGATACGAATCTGCTCGGTAGGACGATTGTCGCCGGCAATGAGTTCTGCCGTTGTCGGCATATCAATACCGTAGACATTCGGATAACGAACAGGAGGAGCTCCGGAAGCGATGAAGACTTTCTTCGCACCGCTCTGGCGAGCCATGCGAACAATTTCCTTAATTGTCGTTCCGCGAACGATGGAGTCATCCACCAGCAGAACATTCTTATCCTTAAACTCAATCGCCATGGCGTTCAGTTTCTGGCGAACGCTCTTCTTTCGTACAGCTTGGCCGGGCATGATGAAGGTGCGGCCGACGTAGCGGTTCTTGATGAAGCCTTCGCGGTAAGGAAGATTCAGAGCCTTGGCTAACTGAGCTGCGGCAGGACGAGAAGAATCGGGGATTGGCATGACCACATCAATATCTTCCAAAGGAATCGATTTTTTGATTTCTTTTGCCAAGTTTTCGCCCAGTCTCAGACGAGCTTCGTAAACGGAAATGCCGTCAAGCTGAGAGTCGGGACGAGCCAAATAGACATACTCGAAAATACAGGGCGAATAGACCGGGTGTTCTGCGCACTGTTTCTTACGCAGGTCGCCGTTCTCATCAATCCAAATGGCTTCTCCCGGATGGACGTCACCCAGAATTTGGAATTCGCTGCCTTCCAGCGTCACGGATTCACTGGCGATCATATATTCGCTCTTTCCGTCTTCGCCGAGCGTTGTGCCGTAGCAAAGCGGACGAATGCCGTACGGGTCTCTGAAAGCCACAACACCGTGACCGGCGATCATGCAGACGACGGCATAAGAACCTTTCACGCGTTTATGTACACCGGAAACTGCCTTGAACAAGGCTTCTTCATCCAGCGGATGACCCTGAGTGGCGAGCGCCAGCTCATTAGCAAACACGTTCAGAAGCACTTCGGAGTCGCTGGTCGTATTGATATGACGACGGTCCAGTTCGTAAAGTTCCTGAGCCAGCTCTTCGGCGTTTGTCAGATTGCCGTTGTGAGCCAGAACAATACCGAAGGGTGCATTGACGTAAAAAGGCTGCGATTCATCCGCAGCCGTTGCATTTCCCTGAGTAGGATAACGTACTTGTCCAATACCGCAGTTACCGAGCAAGTCTCGCATATTGCGAGTTCTAAAAACGTCACGCACAAGGCCCATGCCTTTATGCATATGGAAATGACGTCCTTCAACCGTACAGATACCGGCGGCGTCTTGACCGCGGTGCTGCAGCAGCAGGAGTGCATCGTACAGCCTCTGGTTAACGGGACCGGAAGCGTACAGCGCCACTATTCCGCACATTTGTATTTAACTCCGAGGATTAAAGGTTAAGTTTTATTTACGTAATTCCATCAGACTATCGGGAATGTAAGGAGCGCACCATGTGATGCCCTTCTCAAACGCCGGCACCAGTGCAGAATCTTTCCACCAAAGCTGCTTGGGAAAAAACTCGGTCGTTCCGCCGAGAAAGACCAGCAGCCCGACAATGAGTAATCCGCGTAGAAAACCGAACAAACACCCCAAAAGCCTATCCTCTGCTCCGATAGAAACAGAGGCGAGAATACTGCGCAGTATTTTACCGACTAAACCGGCCAGAAATACGCATCCGATCACAATCAAAACAATGGAAACAAAAGTCCTTGTCATGAGGCCCATGTGGGCCTGGAACGGAAGGATCGCTGCCAAATCGGCAGAACAGTAAAGAGAAACAAAGAAAGCTGCTACCCAGCCTACCAGGGCAAAAATTTCGCGAACCATGCCGCGGGAAACCCCAAGAAGTGTGGAGAGCAGGATGATAACAACGAAGACCCAGTCGAGCTCTCCGAGACCTAAGGAAGAAAAATCCACACTTACCTCACTGACTGGACTTTACCTGTATTCAAACCTGCCAAACCGAGCTTGGCATTAGCGGCTTCAGCTTCTTTAGCAGACTTGAAAGGACCGGCCTGCACGCGGTAAATCCTGCCGCTCTTAGCCTGGATCGGGGAAAGATAGGCAGGCACTCCGGCCTTCTTCATCTTGTCCACAATGCCTTGAGCACGATTCTGGTTAGAAAGCGCGATCACCTGAATAAAGTACTGGCCCTTGGTAAGTTTGGGAGCGGAAGTCTCCTGAGCTTTCTTTTCTTCGGCCTGCTTCTTAGCCTCTGCCTGTTTCTTGGCTTCAGCTAACTTTTTAGCTTCGGCTGCCTTCTTCTCTTCTGCGGCCTTCTTGGCTTCTGCTGCTTTCTTAGCAGCTTCCGCAGTGTCGTTCTTGGCTTCAGGAGCCTTACCGGCGGTATTGCCGGAAGCGGAAGGCGCGACGGCAGCGGCCTGACCTTTACCGGAATTCACAGACGGGACGGGAGGAACCTTCGGCGCTTCTTTCGGTTCTTCGCCCTCTTCCGGCGCCGGAGCCGGCGGAACGGTGATCTTGGTTACATCAACAGAATTTTCTTTCGGTATCCGAAGCGGAATCGTGACGGCAGGAGGCGGCGCTTCCTTATCAAAAAGAATAGGAATCGCAATCGCGGCAGCCATCAGAAGCATCAGGGTACCGACAAATCTTCGGCGTGCATGAATCCATTTCTGACGGCGCAGCTCCTCTTCTTCGAGCTGTTGCTCGTCTTTTTTAGGCGCACGTTTAAACCAACTGCGATTTTCGGGCTGCGGTGCGGCAGGCTCAGACTCAACATTAGGGGCGGCATGAGAAGCGGTTTCCGGATCGAGTTTGACTTCAGTCGGAGATTCTTTTGCGGCAGGAGCCGAGGCAAAAGGATTTTCTTCTATGTGAAGCAGCATCTCCTGCGCAGGAGCCGGAGTCGGTCTGACCGTTGCAAAAGATTCCTTTTGAGAAGAGGTCACCGGAGTCTGGATCGCCGACGGATGCGTTGCAAATTCACCGTCAGATGGCTGGCGGACACGAGCCGGAGGAACAGCAGTTTGCGAAGGATGCACCGTGCCGAATTGCGGTTCGTCGGAGAACCTTATAGGGTTGGGCTCCGAAGACTGCGGGGCGCTCATCCCTGGTTCCACATGAGGCAGCGGAACTTCGGGCTCTTTCTTTTTCCAAAAAGGCATACTGCTCTTCCTTTCTTTTTAATTTCGTCCGACTTTTTCCTTTAAATATTCAATAGCTGAAGCCACTGTTAAAAAGGAACCGAAGGTGACTATTCTATCAGTCTCGTACGCCTCTTCGATGGCTCTCTGAAGAGCTTCCTCGACGGTCTTGAAAGTCTGAATTTTTTCCTGAGGAACGCCTGCTTCACTTAGCATAGCGCAGAGATCCTGTGCGATTCCGCCTCGCGGACCTTGCAGATCCGACAAATACCACTTGTTAAAGCTCGAAACCATGATCCGGCAGACTTGCGCGCGGTCCTTATCAGAAAGCATCCCGAAGACCGCAACCTGACGTGTTGCCTTCGGAAGCCCACTCAGCGTCTTTGCCAATTCTTTGGCCGCATGGGGATTATGTCCGACATCTAAGTAGACCTCCGGTGCATTTCTGACTTTAGAGAAGCGTCCGGTAATACGAGTATTCAATAGAGCTGATTCAAATGCTTCACGCTTAAGCGGCAGTTTTCCCTGCATGCATTGAAGGGCTTCGAAAGCTCCGGAGGCATTGTTCAGCTGATGTTCGCCAGGCATCGTCGGCAACGGCAAATTCCTGAGCTCGCCCCTTGACCCAAAGAAATTCCAGGTCTTATCGCCGTGATTGTGCTCAAACCTGAAGGTCTTTCCGATAACCAGGAGTTCGGCACCGATTTTATCGGCGTACTGCTCAACCGTAATCGGAGGATTAGCATCAGCGCAGATAGCTGGCTTGCCCGAACGGTAAATGTGAGCCTTTTCCCAGCCAATGGATTCACGGGTAGTTCCGAGATAAGCCGTATGGTCAATTCCGATGCTCGTAATGACGGAGACGGAAGGCTCAACCGTGTTGACAGCGTCAAGACGTCCGCCGAGCCCGATTTCTAACACCACGGCATCAAGATCTTTTCCCGCAAACAGAAGAAGAATGCCGAGCAGCGTGTATTCAAAGTACGACAGCGTCATCTCGCCGCGAGCGGCTTCGACCTTCTCGAACTGACGAATCAGTTCTTCGTCCTTAGCGTCTTCTCCGTTAATTCGAACTCTTTCGTTGAAGCGGATCAAGTGCGGAGAAGTATGGACACCTACGGAATAGCCGCCGGCTAACAGTGCCGATTCAATAAAAGCGCAGGTAGAGCCTTTACCGTTGGTGCCTCCGACGGTAAACACGGGGCATTTAAAGCGGATGTCCAGACGCTTGAGCATGGTTTCCATGCGGTCAAGGCCTAAATCTATTGCCTGTGCGTGCAAACCCTCAATGTGATGAAGCCACGCATCCAAAGTCTCAAATTTCATTTTGAATAAACTAAAAAGACCGCCGAAGCGGTCCGGAGAATGCTACTCAATCGCGTCCAAAGACTCTTTTTGGAAGAGTGCAATGAGTTTTGCGATTTCCATCTTTAAGTTTTTACGATCGACGATCATGTCGATGGCGCCCTTCTGCAGCAGGAACTCGGATCTCTGGAATCCTTCCGGAAGCTGTTCACGAACGGTTTGTTCAATGACGCGCGGGCCGGCAAAGCCGATCAAAGCCTTAGGCTCAGCCATAACGACGTCGCCCATGAAAGCAAAGCTTGCAGACACGCCGCCCATCGTCGGATCGGTTAAGACAGAAATGAACGGAAGTTTGTGTTCTGCCAACTTAGCGATAACTCCGGTTGTCTTGGCCATCTGCATCAGAGAGAAAAGACCTTCCTGCATACGAGCGCCGCCGGAAGCGGTAAAACAGACAAATGCTGCCTGATTATCAATAGCGGCCTGAACAGCACGAGCAAAGCGCTCTCCGACAACCGAGCCCATGGAACCGGCCATAAAACCGAATTCAAAGACGGCAACGACAGCGGGCATAGCATGGATGGTGCCTGACTGCACAACTAAAGCGTCGGTTTCTCCGCTGGCAGACTGTGCCTGCTTAACGCGGTCAGGATATTTTTTGCTGTCCACGAATCGAAGCGGATCGACAGGACGAATTTCCGCACCGATTTCCTGACGATTTTCAGGGTCGAGAATCATATCCAAGCGCTGACGAGCACTCACGCGCATATGATGGTTGCATTTCGGACAAACGTTAAGGTTGTCGCGAAGCTCCTGAGCGTAAAGCGTCGTTCCGCAGTTGGAACACTTTGTCCACACGCCTGCAGGAATATCTTTTTTGGCAGTTTCGCCGTTACTCCGACTGATTTTCGGGAGCACTTTATCGAGCCAACTCATAGTGCAAATTAGTTTCTTTTTACTGAATTTACTGATTCTAATCGAATCCAGCCGCTCTGCATGAACTCAAACTCATTGAGTTCGTTAACAAAAATTTGTCAGCCGGGAAACGGCGAAGCTCCGTGCTGAGGCAGGCCAAAGATTTCCGGATAGCCGACGCCGGTCAGATAAAGTCCTGTTGGATAGAAAGTCGGAGCGGCCGCCTGTCGGCTTTTTGCTTCCAAAACTTCTCCCATCCAATCAACACTTCTGGCGCCCGTGCCTACGTAAACCAGACAGCCGACGATATTTCGAACCATGTGATAAAGGAAGGCGTTTGCCTTGACACGAATCTTGATGAATCGTCCGAGACGAATGACATGCAGATATTCAATATTTTTCACCGGCGTCTTGCTCTGGCACCCTGCGGCACGGAAACTGGAGAAATCATGTTCGCCGACCAAGAACTGGCCTGCGGCTTCCATGTTCTTTTCGTTGAGCGGACGGAAGACCCAGCCGGTTCTGCCGGAAAGAATCGGAGAACGAACCGCCTCATTGACGATCCAGTATTCATAAGTCCGACTGCAAGCGGAAAACCTCGCATGGAATTCGTCCGGGACGACTTTCGCCCAGCGAACCGCACATTCCGTCGGCAGATAAGAATTCAAGCCGCGAACCCAAGAAATCTCCTTACGGTCGGCTCCCGTATCTAAATGGATCACTTGACCCGTGGCATGAACATTGGCGTCTGTGCGCCCGGCACAGACGGCTTTAACTTTTTCACCCGTAAACTGAATAACGGCCGCTTCGAGATAATCCTGAACTGTTTGTCCGGAAGGCTGGGTCTGCCAGCCCTCGAAAGAACGGCCGTCGTACTCGAGTCCTAATGCGACTCTCATCGGCAATTAGGCTTTGAAGTCAACGAGAATACGCAGCATGCGGCGCAGCGGTTCGGCAGCGCCCCAAAGGAGCTGGTCGCCGACTGTGAAGGCAGTGACGTATTCCGGACCGAAATTCAGTTTGTGGATACGGCCGATAGGAACAGAAAGCGTTCCGGAGACCTTGGCCGGAGTCAATTCATGAATAGAATCTTCTTTGCGGTTCGGAATGACTTTAACCCACTGATTGGCTTCAGCAAGAAGTCTTTCGATTTCTTCGCAGGAAACATCTTTCTTCAGCTTGATCGTCAAAGCCTGAGAGTGGCAGCGCATGGATCCGACGCGAACGCACAAACCGTCAACGGGCATGCATCCGGGCTCTCCGATAGCGGGTTTGCCCAGAATCTTGTTAGCTTCGGCACCGCCCTTCCATTCTTCGCGGCTCTGTCCGTGTTCGACTTCTTTGTCGATCCAGGGGATCAGGCTGCCGGCAAGAGGTACACCGAAAGCTTTGTCGGGGAAGTCGGTAGAACGAAGTTCTTCGGTAACTTTGCGGTCGATGGCCAGAATGGCAGAGCGAGGATCCTTCAGATCTTCGGCAACAACGCCATAAAGAGCACCCATCTGTTCGAGCAGTTCGCGCATATTGGGAGCACCGGCGCCGGAAGCGGCTTGGTAAGTCATGGAAGAAATCCATTCAACCAAATCAGCGCGGATCAAACCGTCTAAGGCCATCAGCATCAGGCTGACCGTGCAGTTGCCGCCGATGTAGTTCTTAACGCCTTCGCGCAAACCCTTCTGAATCACGTCCATGTTCACGGGGTCGAGAACGATGATGGCGTCTTTTTCCATACGCAGCGTGGAAGCGGCATCAATCCAGTAGCCGTTCCAGCCTTTATCGCGAAGCGGTTTGAAGTGAGCTTTTGTCCAGTCACCGCCCTGGCAGGAAATGACTACGTCGCAGGCTGCCAATGCGTCCAGATCATCGGCATCTTTAAGAATAGGATCTGAATTAGGGACTTCCGGTGCTTTGCCACCGGCGTTACTGGTAGAGAAGAATGTGGTGCTGACAAACTTAAAGTCGTCTTCCTGCTTCATTCTGTCCATCAACACGGAGCCGACCATTCCCCGCCAGCCAACCATACCTAACTTCAACATTTGTGTTTCTCCTATCGAGTAGTGCTTCACTTTGCTTTAGAGCGCGGCGACAACCGCATCTCCCATTTCAGAACAGCTGACAAGCTTGCAGCCTTCGCTGCGGATGTCTCCCGTGCGGTATCCCTGAGCAAGAACTTTCTTAACCGCATTTTCAATTCGGACTGCTGCTTCCTCCATTCCTAAAGAATAACGAAGCATCATGGCCGCTGACAAAATCTGAGCTAAAGGATTTGCAATGTTCTTGCCAGCGATGTCCGGAGCAGAACCGTGAGACGGTTCAAAGAGGCCCTGGCCCTTCTCATTCAATGCGGCAGAAGCCAGCATACCGATGGAGCCCGTGAGCATGGCGGCTTCATCGGAAAGGATGTCGCCGAAAAGATTGCCTGTGACCATCACATCGATCTTCTTCGGAGCCTTAACCAGCTGCATGGCTGCGTTGTCGACATACATATGTTCAAGGGTGACTTCCGGATATTCTTCGCTGACCTTGATCATCGTGTCGCGCCACACCTGAGAAGTTTCTAGAACGTTGGCTTTGTCCACGCTGACAAGATGTTTGCTGCGGCCCATAGCAGCTTTAAAAGCAACGTGGGCAATTCTTTCCACTTCGGGAACGGCGTAGCGCATTGTGTCAAAGCCTTCTTCGGCACCGGCAAAAGCGCCGTCAGGGCTGATGCGTTTGCCTCTGGGCTGACCGAAGTAAACGTCACCGGTGAGTTCGCGAACGAGCAGAAGGTCCAGACCGGAGACAAGTTCGGGTTTAAGAGAGGAAGCTGCCGTGAGCTCTGGGTAGCAAATCGCCGGACGAAGGTTCACGAAAAGACCTAAGGCTTTTCTTAATCCGAGAATCGCCTGCTCGGGGCGAAGATGACGCGGCAGATTGTCATACTTAAAGTCGCCGACAGCGCCGAAAAGAACGGCATCGCTCTTTTTAGCAAGTTCAACAACCTCAGTAGGAAGCGGATGACCGAAAGCGGCATAAGCGACACCGCCGACTAAGGCCTCTTCAAATTCCAGAGGGAGCTTCAGCGCTGTTAAAACTTTGAGGGCCTGAGCCATGATCTCAGGACCGATGCCGTCACCGGCAAGTACTGCAATTTTTTTCATATTGGTTTTCTTCTCTTGGGTTTGATTAATAAATTGTTTTAGCGAGCCAGGGTTTCTGGTTCAGACGCTGCTGTTCAAATGCCTTGATTTCGTCAGCGTGCTGAAGCGTGATACCGATATCGTCCAAGCCGTTCAGCAGGCAATAACGGCGGAATTCAGGAACTTCGAATTCATGACGTTTACCGTTGGGTTCGATCACAACGCGGTTGACCAGATCGACGGAGAGTTGGTATCCGTTGTTTGCTTTGATCTCATCAAACAGGTAATCAACAACGATCTCCGGCAGACTGATCGGGAGCAAACCGTTTTTAAATGCATTGTTATAGAAAATATCGGCAAAGCTCGGTGCAATGACCACTCTGAAGCCGTACTGTGTCAGAGCCCAAGCCGCGTGTTCGCGGGAGGAGCCGCAGCCGAAATTCTTGCGGGCCAGCAAAATCGTCGAACCTTGATAGCGCGGCTGATTTAATACGAAATCCGGATTGATCTTGCGGGTGGCAGGATCCATCCCCGGTTCGCCTTTATCCAGATAACGCCATTCGTCAAAAAGGTTCGGACCGTAACCGGTGCGGTAAATTGACTTTAAAAACTGTTTCGGAATGATGGCATCGGTGTCAACGTTAGAGCGGTCTAAGGGAGCGACAATGCCTTGAAGAACTGTAAATTTTTCCATCTCTGCCTCTCTTAGAAAAGTTTGCGTACATCAACAAAATGACCTTCAATAGCCGCGGCGGCAGCCATGGCCGGAGAACAAAGGTGTGTGCGGCTCTTATTGCCTTGGCGTCCTTCAAAGTTGCGATTGCTGGTAGAAGCACAGCGGTCGCCCGGCTCGAGGCGGTCAGCGTTCATTGCCAGACACATTGAGCAGCCCGGACGGCGCCACTGGAATCCGGCTTCAATAAAAATCTTGTCCAGCCCTTCATCCTCGGCCTGCTCTCTGACGAGTCCTGATCCCGGAACCACCAGGGCCTGTTTAACCGTAGGAGCCACTTTCTTACCGAGTTTGCGCACCACATAGGCAGCGGCTCGAAGGTCTTCAATACGGCCGTTCGTGCAGGAACCGACAAAGACGTTGTTCGGAGCGATCGAGGTAATCGGTGTGCCGGGCTTCAAATCCATGTATTGATAAGCGCGTTCCCAGCCCTCGCGTTTGACGGGATCTTTCTGATCTTCGGGAATCGGTGTGCAGCCGGTGATCGGCGCAACCATCTCGGGAGAAGTTCCCCATGTGACCATCGGAACGACGTCTTCTGCCTGAAGGTTGACTTCAATATCAAACTTGGCGCCTTCGTCGGAGTGCAGAGTCTTCCAGTATTCAATCGCCTGATCCAAAAGCTCGCCTTCCGGAGCCAGTGGGCGGCCCTTCATGTATTCAATTGTCTTATCGTCGCAGGCGACTAAACCGCAGCGTGCACCGGCCTCAATAGCCATATTGCAAAGCGTCATGCGGCCTTCCATAGAGAGCGCACGAATTGCAGCTCCGTCAAACTCAATAGCGCAGCCTGTTCCGCCGGCCGTTCCGATCTTGCCGATGATGTAGAGCGCAAGGTCTTTAGCAAACACGCCGGGCTGGAGGTTACCCTCCACATGCACGCGCATGTTCTTCATTTTCTTCGTGAGCAGCGTCTGGGTTGCCATCACGTGCTCAACTTCACTCGTTCCGATACCGAAGGCAATTGCTGCGCAAGCTCCATGGGTGCTCGTGTGAGAGTCACCGCAAACGACAGTCATGCCGGGAAGCGTTGCACCCTCTTCCGGTCCCATAACGTGGATGACGCCCTGTCCGCGGGACAGGAACGGGAAAAACGCCGCACATCCGTTTTGACGAATGTTTTCATCCAATGTCGTGACCTGCAGCTTGGAGATCGGATCGGTAATGCCCTCCATTCCGGCTTCCCAACCGGTCGTCGGTGTGTTGTGATCGGCTGTGGCCACAATCGAGCTCTTGCGCCACAAAGGACGGTTGTTCATGCGCAGTCCCTCAAAAGCCTGGGCACTGGTCACTTCGTGGACCAGATGACGGTCGATGTAGAGGGTTGCAGTGCCGTCTTCTTCCATTCGGACGACGTGTTCGTCAAAGATTTTGTCGTAGAGTGTTTTAGGGGATTCCGGTGTTCTCATTTCTTACTGGTATCACTAAATTTTTGAAGTAATTCTTTGAGTATGCCACCGAAAAGCACGGCGAATAAAAATCTGTAAGATTTTCTGACTGTCTTCGGTCAGCAATTTCACCGAGACGCTAACGAATTCCGAAATTTTTAAATTTTTGCGATTTTTTTCGCCCCTTCCCGCTGATTGTCGGTACGAACAATTAGAATGGAAGGCTGAGTGTTTTTCCGCATTTCGGAATGTAAAAGCCCTACTCGGTTTCTTCTTTGAGATCTCTTAGATGTCAATACAACCGTCATGATGAAAAGACATCCGGCCCTGATCTCAGTGTAAGCAAACCAGGTACGTCTTGAGCGCTCTCGTTTCCAATCGCTTAATTTCAATATCAAATGGACTGGTTCGCTTCAATTATTTCTTCTTTAAATAACATCCTTTGGTCGTACATCCTGATCGGACTTTTAATCTGCGTTGGCCTTTGGTTCACGTTTTGCACTCGTTTTGTCCAGATCACTAACGTCAGGGAAATGTTCCGCTGTGTTCTGGAAGGGTCACGCACCCCGAGGCCTGAAGGACACATCTCTCCTTTCCAGGCCTTTTGTATTTCCACAGCCTCCCGAGTCGGCGTCGGCAATATTGCCGGCATTGCCATCGCTGTCGTTACCGGCGGTCCCGGTGCGATCTTCTGGATGTGGGTTATTGCTACCCTGGGGGCAGCCAGCGGATTTATCGAGTCCACCCTTGCTCAGATCTATAAGGTAAAGAAGCCCGGCGGCGGCTTCATGGGCGGCCCTGCTTACTACATCAAGAATGCTTTGGGCTCGCCTTTCTGGGCAGGTGTTTTTGCCGTGTTAATTTCCGTCACTTACGCACTGATCTTCAATTCCGTCCAGGCCAACACGATTTCTCTGTCTATTGAAACCACGACGGGACTCAAACCCGCATATACCGGACTAATCCTTGCTATAGTCACCGGCTTAGTGATCTTCGGCGGCATGACACGTATTGCGAAGGTTGCCAGCTTTATGGTTCCGTTCATGGCGGGCGCCTACCTTCTTCTCGCTTTTGTCGTGACCTGCATGAATATCACTGAAGTCCCTCGCGTTCTGCTCATGATCGTGACCAAAGCCTTCAGCTTTGACTCCATCACAGGTGCTGCTATCGGTGTCGCCTTGATGACCGGTATTAAGCGTGGTCTCTTCTCCAACGAAGCCGGTATGGGTGCTGTTCCGAACGCTGCCGCAGCAGCCGACGCCTCTCACCCTGTTAAGCAGGGTCTTATTCAGGCGATGGGTGTGTACTTCGACACGCTGTTTGTCTGCACCGCCTCTGCAATGCTGGTTCTTCTCTCTCCGGAATGGATGATGGGTTCCAAGCTGACAGGTATTGCACTGGTTCAGAAATCCGTTGCCGGCCAGCTCGGTGAATGGACAAACTTCTTCATGACCGTCATCGTGCTGTTCTTTGCCTTCAGCTCCATTATCGGCAACTATTTCTACGGCGAAATGAACATGCCTTTCATTTCCAAAAGCAAATACGCCATGCCGATCTTCCGAGTATTTGTCGTTGTGATGGTCTTTGTCGGCTCGATCGCTTCCCTTTCACTCGTTTGGGACATGGCCGACCTGTTCATGGCCTTGATGGCTATCGTGAACTTGGTCGCCATTTTCATGCTCGGCAAATACGCTATTGCCGCTTTACGTGATTACAACGCTCAGAAGCGCAGAGGCATCCTGGATCCGGTTTTTGATCCGAGAATTCTTCCGGACAAGAAAGGAGTTCAGTGCTGGCCACGCGACGAAGATCGCCGTAGAAAAGCTAACTAATATTGAAATCGGGACCGCTTCGGTCCCGTTTCTATTTCTAGATTCTCAAATTCTTCCGCATTGGCCTCTCTGTGCCATGACTTGATCGATCAATACCAAAGCAGTGAGAGCCTCAAGAATCGGTGTTGCACGAATACCCACGCACGGATCATGTCTGCCTTTTGTTGAGACGACTGTGTCGTTACCGTCGACGGTCAGCGTTGGCATTTCCTGACGAATCGAGGGCGTCGGTTTGATCGCAACCTTTGCCGTAATCGGTGCGCCCGTTGAAATGCCCCCCAAAATGCCGCCGGCATGATTGCTCGCAAACCCATCTTTGTACTGCGTACCCATACGATCTGCGTTCAAGCTTCCTCGACAACCGACAACTTCAAAACCGTCTCCGATCTCGACGCCTTTTACGGCATTAAGACCCATAAAGGCATAAGCCAAACAGGCATCCAGTCGACGGTAGATCGGCTCTCCGAGTCCAGGAGGAACGCCTAAAGCTTCAACATAGATTTCGCTTCCGGCTGAATCTCCAGCGCGGCGCAAATCATCCATGAAGGCTTCTAACTCCAGAACTTTCTCAGGATCAGCCGTAAAAAAGGGATTGTTGTCGACGACCGACCAATCTTTTACTTCCAAAGGAATCCCGCCTAAATTTATTAGACAGGCACGAATCCGGATATTCAAATTTTCTGCAAGCCATTTCTTGGCAACGGCACCGGCGGCAACCGTCGGAGCTGTCAGTCGAGCCGAACTTCTGCCGCCTCCGCGGGGATCTCGGATTCCGAATTTTTTGTAATAGGTGTAATCAGCGTGAGCCGGTCGGAACAAGTTTTCGATCACTGAGTAGTCCTTGCTTCTCTGATCCTCATTTCGAATCAAGAGCGCAATCGGCGTTCCCGTCGTCTTCCCTTGATAAACCCCGGAAAGGATTTCAACTGCGTCGCTTTCTTTGCGCTGTGTGACATGTCGTGAGGTTCCGGGGCGTCTGCGGTCGAGTTCTTTTTGAATGTCTTCCTGACTTAAATCCATGCCCGGAGGACATCCGTCGATCACGCACCCAATTGCGGGTCCGTGAGACTCGCCAAAATTAATCACAGAAAAGTATTCGCCCAAACGTGAACCCGGCATCGAAAATTCCTCGAAGTTATGCTCCTTTTTGGGAGCGGAACGTAAAAAATTGTATCCCAAACACGTAGAATTTCTGATGTCAATTGATGAGTAAATCGTATGGAAAAGCTTTTTGTCAATATTCGCAAAGCTGAACCGGCCGACATCGGCGGGATCGCAAGTATTTACGAACAAGCCGTTTTGCTCGGTACTGCCAGCTTCGAAGTCACGCCTCCTTCCGAAGAGGAAATGCTCTCACGCATGCAGACAATTGAAGCCGGGCACTATCCGTATTTAGTCGCAGAGCTGGAACATCAAATCCTGGGATTTGCCTACGCCGGTCAGTACCGCCCGAGAAAGGCTTATCGCTACACGGTGGAAGACTCAATTTATGTTCATCCGGAATGCCGCAGATTAGGCGTAGGCACGCAGCTTCTGACCTCGCTCATTGCTGAGTGCGACCTCAGGGGCTTCAGGGAAATGATCGCCGTGATCGGTGACTCCGAAAATACGGCTTCCATCAAACTGCACGAACATTGCGGATTCCGTCATGTCGGCGTCCTCAAAAACGTCGGTTATAAATTCGATCGGTGGCTGGATTCTGTCCTAATGCAAAGAACGCTCGCCGGCGGCGATACAATGAACTGTTGATCTCAGAATAATTAGAGAGGCGCAAATAAATGAGTGAAGAACAATTGGAATACGACCCCGAGTGGACGCTTGCAACACTGAATGACGCTAAAGAAGCTTTGGAAGATCTGATCGCTCAGGTCGAAGACAGTCCCGAAGAAGTCAAAGAGATCTTGGAAGAAAACATTGCCAACGTCTACGCAAAACTGAACTATGCGTTCAACAGCGCCAAAGACGGTCCCGATGCGTTGCTATCCATGCCCGACGATGAACTCGTCGCGTTCCCGTCCGTCTTGCCTTTGAAACACAAAGTCGAATTCGAAGAACAAGACGCAGAAATGCCTGACGAGGTTCAGTAATTAAAAGACTAAACGGCTTGCCCAATCAACTGAGCAGGCCGTTTTCATTTGCGGCATCTCCGCGGATCAATCGACTTCGCTGGCTTTCAGGGCAGATAAACGATAGCCGCAAACGGCCAGTGTTCCGATATAAAGTACGGCCGCCCCCATAACAACACCGAGCACAAGGCCCAATTTAACCGCCCAGGGATACGCCATCTGCGTCCAGTCACAATAGTGCTGAATAACTAATAGATAAGCCGTTAAAAGAACACTGCCGACAATCACCGTAAGGAAAAGTTTTTTCCAGCCGGTAAGCGGCGTAAACACACCGCGGCGACGCAGGATAATCAATAAACAGCAGGCATTAAAGCAGGCGCCGAGCCCCACGGACAACGCCAAACCCGCATGAGAAAACAGCGGAACGTTCACTAAGTTAAAGATCTGCGTCACGATTAAAGCAGCGCAGGCAACCTTAACGGGAGTTTTAATGTCCTTCTGGGCGTAAAAACCCGGCGCCAGGATTTTGATTCCGATCAGACCGATCAATCCGATGGAGTAACCCGTCACGGCCGTCGCTGTCTGATAAACGTCGTTCACATTAAAACGGCTGCTCTGGAACAACACGGACACCAACCCTTCCCCGAGAAGCGCTAGGCCAATGGCCGCAGGGACGGCAAAAGCCACCACGAGCTTCAAGCCCCAATCGAGCAGTGCGTTATAGCGATCCGTCATGCCCTTTGCGAAAGCCGCTGACAAGCTCGGCAAAAGAACCGTACCCAGCGCAACGCCGAGCAGCGCTGTCGGGAATTCCATCAGACGGTCGGCATAGGCCAGCCAAGTCACCGAGCCTTCGGCAAGAAAAGACGCGATATTCGTGTTAATCAAGATCGAGATCTGCGCGACACCTACCGCGAAGAGTGCCGGCACCATGAGCTTCAATACTCGTCTGACCGACGGGTCTTTCATGGCTTTAAACGGATTTACAAATCTCGGCAGCAAGTGGAGCTTGGCGAGCTGCGGAATCTGCACCGCCAGCTGCAGGAAACCGCCGGCCATCACGCCGACCGCTAAAGCGTAAATCGGCTGATCAAACAACGGCGCTACAAACAGTGTCGCTGTAATCAAAGAAAGGTTGAGAAGAATCGGAACGGCCGCAGGAATCGCAAAATGCTTCCAGGTATTGAGTACGGAAGAACTCAACGCCACCAAGGACATAAAGAATATGTAAGGACTGTCTCTTATACACATCTCCGAGCCCACGAGACCTCTCTACATCTCG
>OJRI01000984.1_pt1 | contig 17059 bp, 9 predicted proteins | sample 1599151 | NCBI WGS metagenome assembly OJRI01 (sample SAMN03922457, study PRJEB24848) | human gut metagenome | isolation source: stool sample | host: Homo sapiens | place: Germany | collected 2009-11
TCTACACACTGCATATCGTCGGCAGCGTCAGATGTGTATAAGAGACAGATATACGGGGACACTTTATGACCGCCAGTCCGGGTATTGATTTCGATCCTGACTTTGAGGACGAGGACATCATTATCGATGTTACTCCCATCACTCCAACCGAATAATAATTATAATACACTTTAATCATTACCATTATGAAAAAGAACTTTATTTATTTCGCAATCACGCTGCTCATGGGGCTGTTTGCCGCATGTAGCCAAGAAGAAGCTCCGGGAGCTTCAAGTAGCTCTAACAATTTAGTCAACATCTCGGCTGAATTACCCTCTGAATTTGCACAAACACGTGCTATCCCCGAAGTGACCGACCACTACCTGCGTTGTATCCTCGAAATCAGCGATGCAGATGGTAATCAGGTCTATCGGGAAGAAAAATTAGGAACCGAAGCCACTAACGGAAAGCTTTCTTTCACCTTTGCACTCGAAAACGCCGGGACTTATAATTATATGATGTGGGCGGACTTTATCCCCGCTGAGGGACAAAGCAAAGACCAAGTAACCGGACGCTACGCCGACAAGTTCTACAATACGGAAGACCTTACCAAAGTCACAATCAAAGATGCAAGCCTGCTCTACAATAGTGACGCTTGCGACGCTTTCTCCGGTCAAGGTTCTTTTGAAAAGAGCCAAGCTTCTTTAGAGAACCCGCTGAATGTCACCCTGACCCGCCCGTTCGCCAAACTGATTGTTTCGGACAAGAGCAAGGCAAACTTCGACAAATGCCAGACAGTAGCTGTCAGCCAGAAGATTCCAGCCGCTTTTAATGTTTCAACAGGCAAGGTTTCTACGGAGATGATTGACGCCATCATGTCAGCCACCGAACCAATCGGAACAGGCGAGACTACCGGTGAGACAACCGATTTGCAACTTTTCTCTTGTTATGTCTTCGCAGAAGACGATGTTTTAGGAGAAATAGCCCTGACTTTTGTAACAGAGGACGGCGGACGCACCGTTGCTATCCCCGCCAATGTGCCTGTCAAGAAGAATACACGTACACAAGTCAGAGGATATTTCATAGCGGAATCTTCTGCAAACACACAAATTGATACAGACTTCGGAGAATGGAATCCGGACATAGACGGTGGAGACCTCGAGCCTGTCGTACCGACAGTAAATCCGGAAATTGGTGATTTCTATTATAAAGACGGTACATATTCCGCAGAATTGAAAGAGGATGCAGAGAATCCGTGTGTCGGTATCGTATTCGCAACAACACCATTGGATGGAGATGTAGCATCTAACTACGGTAGCGAATATACGGCTATTAAAGGATATGTAGTCGCACTGGAAAGCGCACCGACTAATACACGTCTGGAATTTTGTGCTAAAGGTAGTGATATTGATTTCACAGGAATGGAGTTAAACAAAACTGGATATGAAAATACAAAGGCGTTTTTTGCAGATGAACGTTATACCAATAATACAGACAAATATCCCGTAATTGAGAAATACCTTGCTTTCAAAACAAATACGCCTACTCCTGAAAAGTCAAGCGGATGGTACATACCTTCCATCAATCAATTAAAAGAAATGACAATCGGATATTATGGTTTCGAAGAGACTGCTAAAAACGAGACATTTGTCAATGCCATAAACGCAATAGAAGGCGCTAACCTATTTGTTCATACCACAACATCGGCACGCTACTTACTTTCCAGCAGTGTCAGCAACAAATCCATCAGTCCTATCACACTTACTAATAATGTATTGGACGCTAATACCAAAATTCAGCCCATTTTCAACACAGCCCCCGACAAAGCCGGTGTACAAGGACAAATCCGTCCTATCCTCACCATTTTAGAATAAACAGTCAAAAGCGAACACAATAATCAAGTCAAGATAAGCAAGGCCCCCCAATGCCTTGCTTATCCTTTACTTCTTTTCATTCACTTTTTATCAAACCATCTTATGAAAACATACTTCCGCTTCCGGGACCTCTTTTACGTCCTTATCTGTTCAGGGATATTAGCTACCTCATGCAGCGATGATTCCCTCCCCATGACAGACAACAAAGAAATAGCCGACAGTACCGAATCTCCCGATGCATGGCACGACAAGATTCGCGAGAAGCCATACCCCAAAGCGGACAATGAAATATTCATTAACCCTGCCCCGTTCATCGTGCCCCAAGATATGATGACCGGAGAGCAGCTTCAATTTTCCCTCTCACAAAAAGAAGACTTTCCGGATGCGGAAACCATCGTGTCCGAACCAAAGCCGTGGTGTATGTTCAATCCACACCAAATAATGAACAGCGGTACCTGGTACTGGCGTTTCCGTTCCATCGTCTCCGGCACGCCACAGTCCTGGAGCGCTACCTACTCATTCGAGATAAAGGATGACACTCCTAAATTTGTAACACCGACTTTCGATACATTCTTTCTTAATATCCCCCACACCCATCCCCGTTTATACTGTTTTCTGGACAACTACTTGGAACAGGCACGCAAAAACGCCTCCAAGCACCGGGAATATAAGGCTCTGACCGGACGTGCCAATACCGCAGCAGGGATCGATTATACTACCGCCTATCCCAACCCGTTCGACTTTGAGAGCACCGAAGACATAAAGCTCCATGTAGATATGCTCTATCAAGCCTATCATCTGACGCAGAATACAAAGTATCTGGACAAGATGAAAGAGATTCTAAGATATATGCGACAAAAGCTTCCAAGTCTCACCGATAAAGAGCTATTCGCAACCAACTTCGGCTCCACCAACATTGCCATTATCTTTATCGAAATATACGACATCGCTTTCAACGAGCTTTCCGCAGAGGAGAAAAGAGATATTGAAGAGCTATTGATGAAGATTGCCCGCCACTATTATAAGATGTATCGGGGAATGCAGGAAAACCGCTTCTTCGATAACCACTTCTGGCAACACAATATGCGCATTCTCTTCCAGTCCGCACTCGTCCTGTTCGACAAAGACGCATATACGGAAGAATGTTCCGAAATGCTTGAATATTATTACGAGCTTTGGACAGCCCGCGCTCCGGACGCCGGATACAACCGTAGCGGGCTTTGGAAAAACGGTGTGGGATACTTCACCGCCAATGTGAAAACTCTTTTTTATATGCCGTCGCTGTTTTCCACACTGACAGGCAGTAATTTCCTTACTCATCCGTGGTATCGGAATGCCGGTCAGGCACTTGTATACGCCTGGCCTCCTCAATCCAAGAGCACCAGCTTCGGAGACGGCAACGAGAAAGCAAGTACCCCCGACCGGCAACGGGTAGCTTTCGCCGACTTCCTCGCACGGGAGACGGGGGACGCATACGCCTCTTGGTATGCCAAGCAATGCGACGAGACATTAGTCACAGACGTAGATATGCGTCTGTATCGTATGATCAGTCCGAAAATTTATTCGGGAGAGGAGTTGCCGTCTTATTCTCCCAAGTTACTATGGTATAAAGATGCAGGAGAGGTGGCCATCCACTCGGACTTACAGCATATAGACAATAACCTCTCACTCGCTTTCCGTTCGAGTACATTCGGGTCCAACAGCCATGCCGTTGCCGATCAGAACAGTTTCACCTTGCTCTATCGAGGTCATGACGTATTCCGAAACGGCGGCTATTACATCGGAGCCAACAACACTCCCTACAATCTGCTGTGGTATCGGCACACGCGCGGTCATAACAGCATTCTGGTGAATGGTATCGGACAACCTTATTCCTTGACGGGATACGGACAAGTACTGAGGGCCATAGGCGGAAATCACATCGCTTATTGTCTGGGAGACGCATCGAAAGCCTATAACGGTATCAGTGAAGAGAAGTCTTGGACCGATTTATTCGCAAGCGCAGGCATTGCTCAAACTCCGGAAAACGGTTTCGGTAAAACTCCGTTGAAAAAATACAAACGTCACATACTGGTACTTTATCCGCAGACCATGCTCATCTACGACGAACTGGAAGCAAACGAGCCTGTACAATGGGAATGGCTGTTGCATAGTCCCACCCCATTCTCTATAGACAACACCCGCAAAAGTTGGAAGACAGCAAATACGGAAAAAGGGTTCTATACTAAAGTTTCTCAATTCAGCGACATATCTTCCGATATTTCGCAAACCGACCAGACCATTATACCGATAACGGAAACGCCTGATCCCCAATATCCAACCTTATGGCATTTGACCGGTACTTTCGCGCAAAGCGAACGGAACCGTATATTGACCATTATCCAAATAGCTTCGAATACGGAACAGGTACCCGCAATTACCCGTCAGGGAGATACTTTCTACTGTGGCGACTGGGACATAACAGCTATCCTTAATCCGCAGGAACCGGCAGAATTGATTGTGACTAACCGTAACACTCCTACCGTATTCAGTTATTCTCCGGGTAACCCGACAATCGAAGGAAGCACTTATCTGCGTAGATACGCTTCTTCTTCGCTACTCTATGACGAAACGAACGGGAAATACGGTGTAACGGAACAAACTGACTATATACCGGCTTCCACCCGGATGGCGCAATAACAAATACCATGCAAACGAGCAGGATAAAGCAATATTTCGATACGATGTTTGGCTATTGAATGAAAGATGTTTATCTTTACCTTCGCATTTATCAGTAATCACATTGATTATCCAACGTTTATGAAGAACCGAAATATGCCCGCAAACATCCTGCTCAGCATTTGTCTCTTATGCTGTTTGTCTCTCTGCCAAGCGGCAGCCCATAATTCCAGTCGTATTCATTTCAAACGACTTTCGGTAAACGACGGAATGTCTCAAAGTACTGTTCTTGCCCTGACGCAAGACCATAATGGAAAAATCTGGGTAGGAACAATGGATGGGCTGAATTGGTATGACGGTTACCGATTCGCCCCCTTTCATAAGGATCTGAATGACAGTACCAGCCTCAGCAACAGTCATATATACTCTCTCTACACAGATGCGGACGGCACGGTATGGGTAGGAACTCTGACTGGATTATCGCGATACAATATCGTAGGAAACAACTTCACCAATTATACTTTACCCGAAGGAACGCCTGTACAGATTTTTGCCATTGAGGAACTCAAAGACAAGCAACAGCTTTTGCTTGGCACGAACAACGGACTGGCGGTCTTTGACAAGAAGACCGGACTGATGCAATTACATCCTCACCTGCAAGCAACAACCGTTTATTCCATCCGCAAAGCAAACGACGAGGTTCTGCTGGGTACTCACACCGGTATTTACCATTACCTGCCACAAGATAACTCCATAGTCCGGCTGCTTCCGGAACTGAAAAACGAAGTAATCTCCTCCATCGTCTACGATCCCAGAAAACGTGTCTACTGGATGGGCTCTTTTATAAACGGAGTATATTGCATGGACGACAAATTCCAGATAAAGAAACACTACCCATATACAGACAGACAACAAAAAGAGCCGTTAGGAACTGTACGCACTCTGGCGCAAGACGACAAGGGGAATCTGTGGATCGGAACCATCAACGGGTTGTTTATCCTTGAACCGGAAACCGAAGCAATGGAAAAATACACCTTCTCCCATGAAAACGGAAACTCGCTAGGCCACAACTCCGTACGTTCTCTTCTGAAAGACAATCAAGGCGGCATATGGGTAGGGACATTCTACGGAGGACTGAGCTACTATCATGCTATGGCACCGGCATTTGACACCATGACTTATTCCGCCTATAAAAATTCACTTAGTGACAATACGGTCAGTTGCATTGTAGAAGATCCCTTTACAGGAAACCTATGGATCGGAACCAACGATGGCGGACTAAATGAATATAACCGCCGCACCAACCATTTCTCCGTCTTCCGGGCCAACCGCAAGGATGCACACGCATTGCAGTCGGACAATATCAAATGTGTACTTCCCGACGACGATGGCGTTTATATAGGGAGTCATGGAGGAGGGTTAAGCTATCTGTCCACCCGCACCCGACAAATAAAGAATTACACATTTCCGGGAGCTGTCTCGTTCAACAACAGTTGCTATTCGCTGCTCGACGGACAAGACGGAACTATCTGGGTAGGCGCCATCATCGGATTGTATCAATTCAACAAAAAGACCGGTTCTCTCTCTTTACACCCGCTAGCGCAAAAACATCCGCGCTTAAACAATATGCTCATTTCCGTTCTCTATCGCGACAGCAAGGAGCGGATATGGATTGGCACTGAAGAAAGCCTGTTTGTATATGCCGACGGCAAATTGGAGGAATGGAAAGATGAGACCTCCCGGTTTCCGGCACTGGTACAGGCATTTTGTATCCATGAGGATAGCAATCACCATATCTGGATCGGTTCTTCGGTAGGCCTGTACAAGTCTGACAATACTACTCCCCGACCGCTCACCCGTTATTCCACCTACGACGGACTACCCAACAATTTTATCTATGGTATTCTGGAAGACGGACGGGGACGGCTTTGGATCACTACCAATCACGGACTATCCTGCTTTGACCCGTCGGAACAAACTTTCCTCAATTATAGCGTCAAGGACGGACTCAGCCACAACCAGTTCAATACATACGGAGCGTGCCAGACCAAAGACGGTATTATTTATTTGGGAAGTCTGAAAGGTATCACTTATTTCAACCCCTATCAGTTTGTCGATAACCCCTATTCTCCGAACGCCGTCATTACCGGAGCGACCATCCAGAACCAGCCGGTAACGAATATCAGGGACGGTGTATCCAAATACTTCCAGGCTAGCAACGGAAAACTGCTGGGGATGTCTTTCCCCGCCAACCGGAAGACGTTCAGTATCCGCTTTTCCGTTATCAATTATCTTTCCGGAAGACGTAATCTCTTCGCCTACCAATTGGAAGGATTTGATGATAACTGGATTTCTTCCGCTCAGGCTATCTCGCAACGAGGTGTCACTTACTCCAATCTTCCACCGGGAAAATACACATTCAGAGTAAAGGCGTGCAACAATAACGGACGATGGAGCCTCACTCCTACCGAGTTTTTCGTTCATATCACTCCCATGTGGTATCAGACGTGGTGGGCAAAGACACTCTACGTCCTACTCACTTTGGGCGGAATCGCTTTCATACTCTACTTCTTTATCGCACGCGCCAAAATGAAAATGCAAGTGCAGATCGAGCATCTGGAACGGATGAAAGTGGAAGAAGTCAGTCAGGAGAAAGTCCGTTTCTATATCAATATGTCTCACGAGCTGCGTACTCCGTTAAGCCTGATACTGGCTCCTCTGGAAGAGCTGGTGGAAGAGAAAAGCAAGTTTGACCTGCAAGAGCAGCAAAAACTTTCGTATATCTACCGGAACGGGCGCAAACTGCTGCATCTCATCAACCAGTTGCTCGACTTCCGTAAAGCGGAATCAGGCGCATTGCCTATTCATGTGGCTATGAATCAGGTAGACAAGCTGGCGAAGAATATCTTTACCATGTTCGAAGAGAATGCGCAGAAACGAAATATCACATACGAATATCAGTCCGACCTGAAGGATGATTTACTCCCGGTAGACAAGATGTACGTAGAGATGATGTTGACCAACCTGTTGTCCAATGCTTTCAAATTCACCCGCAACGGCGGTAAGATAACACTTTCCGTCTGGAGAAAGGAAAACAGCTTCGGATTTAGCGTAAAGGACAATGGAATCGGAATCCCCCAAGATAAACTAGCACGTATCTTTGAGCGGTTCTATCAAGCCAACGAAAGCGTGAAAGGAAGCGGAATCGGACTTTCACTCGTAAAATGTCTGGTTGAAAAACATCACGGAACGATTCAAGTATCCAGCGAACCGGATAAAGGTACAGAGTTTTCCATCGAACTCCCCGCTGACTTGCATACGTTTGCCGCTACGGAATTGCTCGACCAAGATCAACAGAGAACAGAACGCAGTGACATCACACCGTCTCCATCGCCGACAACCGGCACAATGGTTGAAAGCGAAGAGTTCTCCGAAACAAACGGAATCAACGAAGAGGAAAAAGACACTTCCACCGGAGAAACGACCGAAACAATTCTGTTGGTCGACGACAACAAGGAAATGGTGGACTACCTGAAAAGCAACTTCAAGTCGAAGTACACCACACTGACTGCCGGAAACGGTGAGGAGGCTTTGGCGATTCTCAAGGAACAAAAGGTGGACATCGTGCTTTCCGACGTGATGATGCCTGGCATTGACGGCATTAAGTTGTGCGAACTGATTAAAAAGAATATGCAGACTTGCCATATTCCGGTCATCCTCTTATCGGCCAAAGGTAGCATTGAAGCTCAGACTACCGGTATCCGGACCGGGGCGGACGACTATATCCCCAAACCTTTCTCTATGAGTTTGCTGAAAGGAAAAATCGCGAATATCCTGAAATCCAAACAACGGTTAAGGTATTATTATTCGAATACGATTGATATTGACACGGCGAAAATGACGTCCAACGCACTGGACGAGGAGTTTATGAGCAAAGCGATACAGATCGTGGAAGAGAATATCGATGATGAGAGTTTCACTGCCGATGATTTAGCGGAAAAGCTCTTTATAAGCCGTTCTTCACTGTATCTCAAAATGAACTCCATATCGGGAGAGCCACCCGCCAACTTTATTCGCCGTATCCGTTTCAACAAGGCTTGCAAACTATTGCTTGAGGGACGATATTCAATCTCTGAAATCAGTAACAAGATTGGTTTCAGTTCACCGTCCTATTTCTCGACGAGCTTCAAGAAGTATGTAGGTTGCCTGCCATCGGAGTATGCCAAGAATCAGGGGAAGAATATGGAGCAATAGGACTCGGACAATAGGATATGGACAAAATCAAAAGCTTTTCGATAGGATTCAAAAGTCGGATATTGACTTTCAAACAAGGTCTGCACAAGAGTGAACTCCGTTCATACGGGAATCTCCTATCTTTGTGAACATAAACATTAATCCTCAAATTGAATCATGAAGAATTTAAAACCTACATTACTTTGCGGTATGATGCTTCCTGCGGCATTGTCGGCACAAGAACGTCCGAACATCCTCTACATCATGACCGACCAGCAGACGGCCAACGCCATGAGCTGTGCCGGTAATACCGATCTGCGCACTCCCAACATGGACAAGTTGGCGGAACGGGGTATCCGCTTTACAAACGCCTATTGCTCCATGCCCCTCAGCGGTCCGTCACGCGGCGCCATGTTTACAGGATATATGCCCGGAGAAGTCGGCCTGCTGGAAAACGGGACTCCTATGCCTGATTCACTTCACTCCACCTCTCTCGGTGTGCTGATGAACAAAGCCGGTTATACCTGCGCATACGCCGGGAAGTGGCACGTACACACCAACTCACTGCCTGACAAACAAGCATTCGGTTTCGAGAACCTGCACGGACACAATGATTTCGGCTTGGCGGAGGCAGCCGTCTCTTTCCTGCAACGCAAGAAGAAAGGCCAACCTTTCTTTCTGGTAGCTTCCTTCGACAATCCACACAATATCTGCGAATATGCCCGCAAACAGAACACTCCGTATGCTACCATCAAAGAACCGGCCTTGGAGGATTGTCCGGGACTGCCGTCTAACTTTGCCGTCAATCCGTACGATGCAACGGCGTTGGCTTTCGAGAAAAAACAAAACCACCGTCTCTATCCCACTCACGACTACACGCCGGACGACTGGCGACGTTACCGGAACGCTTACTATCGACTGGTAGAAACCGTAGATGCGGAAATAGGGAAAATCATTGCGGAGCTAGACCGCCAGGACTTATGGAAGAATACGGTTATCATCTTTACCAGCGATCATGGTGACGGCTGTGGAGCACATCAATGGAATCAGAAAACAGTTCTATATGAAGAAGTAGCCAATGTCCCGTTCATCGTCTGTCTGCCCAAAGGCAAGCATGCCGGAAAGATATTGCCCCAACTTATCAACAACGGGGTAGACCTCATGCCCTCCATTTGTGATTGGGCAGGAATCAATGTTCCCGGCAAACGTCAAGGAGTGAGTTTCCGCCCTATCGTAGAAAACGGCAGTGCCGACAAGCAGCACCAACCTTACATCGTAACAGAAACGAGCTTTGCCCAAACAGCCTCAACGCGGGGATGGATGCTTCGTACTTCCCAATATAAATATGTATTGTACGATACCGGCAAAAATCGCGAACAGCTCTATGACATGGAGACAGATCGCGGAGAAATGCGCAACCTTGCCATCGAAAAGAAATATGCCGATATCCTCCGGCAGCATCGGGAGCTATTAGCCGAATGGATGAAGAAACATCAGGAAAACGGAAAGACACTATTTACCCGGTTTATCCCCAATCTTCACTAAATATCGGGGCTGATACAGCATTATTATAAATACAATTATTATATTTGCAATAATTGTATTTATAATAATCAGTATGGCAGCCATTCATAACCCTTTTATTGTAGGCGGATACATATCTCCTCATTATTTCTGTGACCGGGAAAAAGAAACAGAACAGTTGATACGCAACATTACGAACGGAAGAAATGTCGTTATCATTTCTACACGCCGTATGGGAAAGACAGGCTTGATTCGCCACTGCTTCTATCAAAACGAAATAAAGGAACATTACCATACATTCTTCATTGATATCTATGCCACATCCAGCCTGCGGGAGTTCGTTTTTGCACTCGGAAAAGAGATTTTTGAGAAACTCAAGCCTAAAGGCATGAAATTTGTCGAACGCTTCTTCTCTGTCATTTCTTCACTACGCGCAGGGTTCAAGTTAGATTCCATTACAGGCGAACCGACTTTTGATATCGGTCTGGGAGATATTCATGCGGCGGAAGCCACATTGGATGAAATCTTTGCTTATCTGGAGCAGGCAGACAAACCTTGTATCGTAGCCATTGATGAATTCCAACAGATAGGCAATTATGCTGAAAAGAATGTAGAAGCCATCTTGAGAACCAAAGTTCAGCATTGCCGGAACGCTCATTTTATTTTTGCCGGAAGCCAAAAACATATTATGATGAATATGTTCAACAGTCCTGCCCATCCTTTCTACCAAAGCGTCAACATGATGCAGCTACAAAGTATCCCGCTCATTGCATATAAGCCATTCGTGGAAAGGCTCTTCCTTGAAAACGAAAAAAATATTGAACCGGAACTGATAGAACAGGTATATGATTTCTTTGAGGGACACACTTGGTATGTACAGCTTATATTTAATGAGCTATACATACTGACCGGAAAAGGGCAATTATGCGACCGCTCCTTACACGATACTGCCTTGACCAATATTCTTCAAATGCAAGATTTCACCTATCAGGAGATTTTCTCCCGACTTCCGGAAAAACAAAAAGAGGTACTGATTGCCATCGGAAAAGAACGAAAAGCAACAGGAGTCGCTTCCGGAAAGTTTATCAAAAAGTATAAGCTAAGCACTCCAAGCTCCGTACAGGCAGCACTCAAAGGGCTACAGGAGAAGAATCTGGTATCTCAAGAGCAGAATCAATATGAAATATCCGACAAGTTACTGGGGGTATGGTTACAAAAGAATTATTAATAAACATTCTTATCCGAATAAATCCTATAAAAAGCGGTTTATACATCAAAACCGCTAAATACTGATACTGATTACATACCATTTCTTTCTGCCCCACTCTTGCTTTTCTCTATTTAATTTTGTATCTTTAGGAATTTCTCTCCTCTTGAAAAAAGGTAATCACCTTACAGAGTGACAATGGTCACCTTACAAAGTGCCATTTATCACTCTATAAGGTGACCATTGTCCCCTTATAACGGGACGACTTCCCAGCTCCCTAAAAGGCCACTGTTTTGTGCGCTGAAAGGCCTTGGTCTTCGCACCGGGGGACCTTAAAACCTATAGTCTAACTAAAACTTCTTCAAGTCTTTATACCGCTTCATTGCTTCCAAATAATAATAGTCGGCATAGTTCAACGGAACATTCACCTCACTGTCATGCGGGAAACTGCCTACAGAATGCATCAGGATAAATCCCTTATTCTCATTCTCCTTCGCCAGATAATCCGGTGAGGATAACTGTTTCAATATATTCTCCGCATATTCAATATACGCATCACTTAGGCTCTGGTCTTCCGTATAAGCATATAACTCGAGCAATGCGGAAGCCGTAACCGCCGCTGCAGAAGCGTCACGGGGAGCATTCGGAATATCGGGCGCATCATAATCCCAATAAGGAATATAATCATTCCCCGAAGGACGGTTCTCCATAATGAAGCGGGCAATCTTATGTGCCGCCTCCAGATAAACCGGATTTTTCGTAAAGCGATAGCACATGGTATAGCCATACACTCCCCATGCCTGCCCGCGAGCCCAAGCGGAAGAATCGGCATAACCTTGAAATGTGCCCTTTGACTCTACCTTTCCGCTCGGAACGGAATAACTTACCACATGATACGAAGTCATATTCTCACGAAAATGATTCTTTAAAGTCTTGTCGGCATGAGCAATGGCGATGTCGCGATATTTGGAATTGCCGGTTTGCTCGGACGCCCAGAAAAGCATTTCAAGATTCATCATATTATCAATGATGACGGGATAACTCCAATCACCGAAATCCCAAGAACGAATCAGACCGATTTCGGGACTGAAACGTGCGCAAAGACTTTCCGAAGAATTAATCAGGATCTCCTTATCTTTCGGCTCCGGTTTCAGACGAAGAGCATTCCCATAACTGCAATACATCATAAAACCAATGTCATGGTTACCTGTATAATACTGAATATCTTCCAGACGGTCGGTGTACCGACGAGCTTCTTTTGCCAAAACCTCATCTCCCGACAATTCGTAAGCCAGCCACATGGAGCCAGGGTAGAATCCGCTTGTCCAGTCTTTCGCATTTTCCAAACGATAGCTTCCGTCCGCTTTGGTTGAGCGCGGGAAACAGGCTGTATCCGGTACATCTTTCAATTGTTCAGCCATATAGAGCAACTGATGATCGGATGTTTTTACCGCATTCTCAAACCATTCCGGTGCACCCGTCTTGGGGGCGCTGCAAGCGGCCAGCAGACTCATTCCCCAAACCGCTACATACAACTTTCTTTTCATTTTCATATTAATAGCTTTAGTGATTAAATGTATTCTTATCGATTGCTTCCGGTAAGCTGTGGCTTTCTATCCATCCTTTCCTGCATCTGCCAACTGCCATCTATTTTGTCAAACAACAAAGAGGCCGTTTTATCAATCGGTCTGTACGATTTGTCATTTATCAGTAAAGACGATTTTCCATAACCGAACACTGCTTGATTGGTTTTATTCGTAATATACAGACTCGCCGGCTTCTTCACATCCAGTTCCGCTTCAATCGTCCAGTCGCCACATTGAAAAAGATTGCCGTCTCTTTGTATTCCGACAGCCTGTTTACCGTCAGGCTGTACTTGAATGATAGTCAGGATACGGTTGCGCTTACCGGGAGTAAAGCTTGCGGTCAAATGCCATGAATTAGTAAAGACTTCCCCGCGAACAGCATTCTCCTGATTTGGCGGAACGACAAAACGATCGGTCTGTGTAATCTTACAATCTTGTCGGCTGAACAGTTGCGCTACCGAAGTAAACTGTTTCTCTTCGTTCCGGGTAACGAGCTTACAGGTCTGTTCATCAATAGAAAACTTTACAGGACTATGCAGCAACCAATCCCAACGGACAGGCTTTTTGGCTTCCATCTCATCATAAATCACGATTTTATCGGGATGCAAAAGGAAAATGTGCCTTCTATAAAGAGTCAGAGGAGTTTCTCCAAATCCGTTCTCCACCGATTGTTCCAAATGCTGTTTGGCAAAATTCGTAACCCACATCAGATACTCGCTAATGCCGCAATAGGCATTCGACGCGTCACCTAAAGCGTATGAGATGTGTTCGCCACTGAACGCACGCACGATATTGCCATACGCTCTGGTGGTGAAAGGCTGTCCGATGCCATCTATCAGCAAAGTGTTATGGGCACGGGTATGACGATAAGACAATAGATTATGCGCATCCGAGAAATTCATATAGTAACCGGTGGAACCGTATACCGGTACTCCCCGATAATGCAGATTGAAAGCATTTTGTGCAGAGTGCGTATGACTGCCGGAACCGAAAGGGCTCGAATGAAAACTCAGGCATAGGTTATTACGGTAGTCTTTCATGGAGGAATTGGCTATCATCTCCCCCGTATCACGGAACCAGACAGCTTTAGGTTCATCGGCCGGAAGTGCGGCTATCGGTTTCTTTGATTCACTCCGTACCATGCGGTACAAACGCATCTCGTCGTCCATTTCATATCGTTTGTCAATGGAGGTATACCAAGCGGAATAAGGGTCGCCGGTTTCTCTTGCCAGAAACTCAGCAAAAGCGCTGCGAATCACCAAAGGTTTATCGTTCATCTGCTCATGACCGTCGCCAAAGCTCACACTCCGGGAAAGAGGCGGCCAGCTATAGACCATTGCCTTCCCCACCTCCCGATACCAGGGATGTTGCAGGAAATCGGCTCCGGTCAGATAAGAAAAAAGGCTCGGAATATAGTATAAGCTCACTGCATTGGCACTGAAATAGCAAGTACCGTTCATCCAGATACCGTCGCGGTTGAAGCCTGTGGCCGGAGCACGGCAAGTCCATAACTCGTAGGCGTATTCAAAAAACTCACGCGCTTCGGGAGATTTTTCGTAGAGCACTAAGGAGGTCTGCAACAGACGACGGAAAGTGAACTGCCACAAATGGTTGTCGAAGATATGATTTTCCGTTCCACCGAAGAAACGACGCTTATAGAATTTAATGATCCGTTCCATCAGTTGTTCCATCTGCTCACGTTCCTTCACAGAAAAACGGTCATAACAGGTCTCGTATGTACAAGCAAGGAGATAGGCGAGATCACCGGCATAAAAGTCATTCTCTATCTGACGGTCGGTTACGGGGGAAGGAAGCAGCCAGCGGACCAACTGCGCCATCTTATCGGCATAGACATCCCGTTGGAGCAAAGTATAAGCCGTATGCAACTTTTCACATTGGACAACCATAGCAGACACATGATTGGATACGAGTGTGTCGGTAGCATAGTTGGCAGCCAGGCCTTCCCGTCCGGAAGTAACCATCAGATTGTATTCCGGATGGGTATATATTTTCGACCGCGACTTCTTCAGGTCATCTTCCAAGAAACAGTAAAGACGAGGGGAATTTCCGACTATCTTCTTTCGGACTACCTCGAAAGAGGGAGTTACAAACTGGGGGATATCACCCGTTATCGTGAAAGAATAAGTAGGACTCCACGCCATATTCTCACCGGACTTACTTACCGAACGAAAACGCCAATACCAGGTTCCGCTGCTCAATATCTGATGAGGGTTGAACATACACCAGGGGACAGGTTTGGAAACGACTGTCGTATTTCCGGAGAAGTCTTTCTCTTTGGATAGCGCAAACTGGAGGAAATCCGCCTGTTTCATCTGCTGCGGCACCAACAAAGGAGCCGGATTCAGATAGGGTCGGTGGTACTCTTGCGGATAAGGGGTCTGTCTCATATTCTCATGAATACAAGCCGGAGAATACTCTCGGGCCCCCAGAGTCAGCACGGAAAACAAAGAACAGAAAACTGTAAATCCCCAGATTGTCAACGATGTGCGAAAGTTACTTTCTCGTAGATTCATACTATTAAAATTAATCGATATTACTTGTGACAAAAGTAGGGATTATCGGAAAGACGGACTTTATATATCTATTTTTTCAGTATTGATTCCTTATCAACAGGTATTAATATCGTCCAAAGAAGTTTTGATTTTGTGTATATGTAGTACTATTATTTACAATCTCGTCTCAGAAAGGAAGCTATCGACATTGCAAATTGGCATTAGCGCCTATATATAAAAATTGCGTACATATATCCTTTCACGGATAATGTACGCAGTTCACTTTATCGGAATGTATTTTATTTATATAAATAGAATATACGGTCCATCAGTTGCCATTTCTCCGCTGAAGTCGCTGTTGCATCCGCCTGCTGGAATATAGACATATAGGCTTCCCATTCAGCCTGACGAGGCAGGGTGGCGAGACGCGCCATCGCAGTCTCCCAATCAAAATCAAGCGGTGTCTCGACTATCATGAACAGACGGGTCCCCAATATATAAATCTCCATTTCCAGAATACCCACTTCACGGATTCCAGCCCGGATTTCCGGCCACGCCTCTGCTTCACTATGACGCTTTACATATTCCGCTATCAATTCGGGGTTGTCTTTCAAATCCATTGTCTGGCAGTACCTTTTCACCGGAACTTTATATTCCTGTACTACATAACCATTTTCTTTCATTTTCTAGTGTTCCTTAATTCAATTATATTTTAATTAGTTGGATATATGTTCTTTTTATAGCTAAACAGACTAGACTATCTCACGATGTCTTCCGGGAACTTGGCCGGCATTCCCAGTCTCTTCCAAGTTTCATAATACCAGGCATTGAGTTCGTTTCCATTCAAATCGTTCTTGATAAAGTATTTCAGATGCAAGTAATCTTTATCCTTGATTTCGAATTGCAGAATATTATCCTGATTGTCCAACATCGGAAGATGGATATTCTTCTCGATACTCTCTTTATAAGAATCATCCGTCAGTTGCTTCCATGTTCCATATCCCGTGATGATAGCATCGGAACCGGGAATAATCGTGAAGTTCACAATTCGTCCGTCATCACTCAGAACCTTGAACGTATTACTAGGCTTTAAAGATCCCGGAACATCAGGAGATTCGGACACATAGTGGCAAAGCTGCCAAATGCCTTTCAGATCGGCCAACTGGAATTTTGTTTTCTTCTGGGCCATCGCACCTGTTACCGCCAACAACATTATTGAAAGCATGGTAAAGAAATAGAGCTTTTTCATGATAGTATTATTTTAGTTAACACTCTCGAATGCGTATGTCCAAATATAAAGATTTATTTTGAGAAAAGAAACAGAAAGCTCATAAAAAACTCGCATAACCAGAAGATTATGCGAGTTTTACATAAATATACCGAAATATTAGAATTCAGCATTTCGCGGTGTACGCGGGAACGGTATCACGTCACGGATATTCGCCATACCTGTTACAAACAATAACAGACGTTCGAATCCTAATC
>OJRI01000990.1_pt1 | contig 17019 bp, 8 predicted proteins | sample 1599151 | NCBI WGS metagenome assembly OJRI01 (sample SAMN03922457, study PRJEB24848) | human gut metagenome | isolation source: stool sample | host: Homo sapiens | place: Germany | collected 2009-11
AAGAGACAGATGTACACCTTCTATGAGGTTTATAAATGTTGGCAAGTAGAGAAGTACAGCAAAGATTTTACCATACAACTAACATGGGAGCGGGCTAATGGAGCTACCCAAACGTTTGAGAAGACAATTACTGCCAAACGTAATGTATTGACTACTATTAATATAAATGTGAATGGTGGTACTACAGATTCTTCTTTAGGAGTTAAAGAGGATGATACTCCAATGGGAAACGAGAATGTTGATATGAATTTCAACGGTGGTGATTTAGACGATAATGAGGTGAACCCTAATATATAATTTATTAATTAACTAAAACAATTTAAAGATGAAGACATTAAGATTTATTGGAACAACCTTGTTAATGATTGTGTTGTGTTTGAACTTTACCGCTTGTAGCGATGATGACGATGATGACTCATCTAATCCTATAGTGGGAGTATGGCAGAACGATGATGAAGGTGAACATTTAAGGTGGACCTTCCGAAATGACGGAAGCGGAGAAGAGCATTTATTTTATGACAATGATAGTGAATCATACACATATCAGTTTACTTACACTTATGATAGTAAATCCAGTACATTAATAATAAACTATGACGATGATGATACTGACAAATACACTATCAACATTAATGGCAATACTATGACAGCCAAGAATGAGTATGGTACAGAAATTACTTATAAGAAGAAATGATTATTGAATTTAATAGATTGTGATAATGAAGACATTAAGATTTATTGGTATGGCTATAGTAGCCATTATTATGAGTGTAAATTTCGTTGCTTGCAGCGATGACGATGATGACATTGATGTAAGCCAGTTAGAGGGAACTTGGGGATTAGTGCATGATACTGGTTGGGAGGAATCTGATGGAGATAAAGACTCTTGGGATGATACTCATACTCCTAATAATCCATGTTGTATGGATTGCTCTAAATTGGTTATTAAGAAGATATCAGATAATACATATTCTGTAGATTCATATTATTATAACCATTCTGATTGGACTTATGAGGGTAATCAAACCATATCAATAAATGGCAATACTGTAACGATAAATAAGACTAACACCGCTTCTGGCTTCTTTGAATCTGATGAGAATACTATTATAGAATATTTAACATCAGACAAATTGGCACTTCGCTTTAAGAATGAGAATACAGAAACAGAGAAATATAATTATGTAATGGAGTTCGTCAGAATGGAATAGAGGTACCATTATGAATTAATAAAGGCAGCATTTGAAGTAACATCCACTTGCTGCCTTATTAATTACCTCCTTCTCTTCTTAACTAATTTATGCTTATTCTTCTTAGCTGAATTTGAGAATAGTTGTTCTAACATTTCCCTTGTAATAGGTAGGTATGTTACTTCTGTGAGTTTGGTTTCTTTAATCTCTTGTGGTAAATAATGAATTGTGTTAGTCTTCTTTGGTGTTACTTGCATATTTGTGTAGCAATAAACAGGTTGGTAATTGATTTATCTACAGCAAAGGTACTAAGAAGCAGGGGAAGAACATAATACATAGAGCGAAGTTTTAAATATAGCACAGCAGGCACACATATAAATAAAATTCTATATCTTGGGCTATGGTTGGAACAGCCTTCTTCTGCCTTTCCTATCATTTATCATACTTGGATTTATTGGCTACATTTGGGAGATGTTTAAGAAGTTCTACAATTTGGGATATAATAAAGAACGTAGAATATAAATCTCCCAGAACAGGCAGCATTTGAAACAATTCATTTGCTGCCTATTTTAGTTCATCTCCTTCTCTTCTGACTACTATAAGTAGAATAATGGACAAGGATGCTTGGGCACAAATTACCCTAAACCTAAAAGGTATTCCATAATTTCTTATTCGATTTTATTCTGTGAATAGGGAGAATGCTTATCTTTGTAGCGGTTAGAATGAGATATTTAGCACAATATTTAATAACCAAATCTCTAATGGGCTAATATTCAAGTAGGGTAATAAAGATAGTGACTTTTCTTTCTTTTTTCTCGTAAAAAAGAATATATTTGTATTCAAGTTAAACGAAAATTAGAGTATGATATGATAACAACCCAGTTGCTGCGCCCTGAGAGCATTGTTGTAGTAGGGGCTTCAAATAATGTACATAAGCCGGGTGGCGCAATATTAAAGAACCTGATAAACGGGGGGTATCAGGGAGAACTTCGGGCTGTGAACCCAAAAGAGAAAGAAGTGCAGGGAGTTCCTGCCTTTGCGGATGTGCAGGACGTGCCTGATACGGACCTTGCGGTATTGGCAGTTCCTGCTTCAATGTGTCCTGGCATTGTAGAAACATTGGCTGGTCGGAAGCATACCCGGGCTTTTATCATACTTTCTGCCGGCTTTGGTGAGGAGACTCATGAGGGGGCATTGTTGGAAGAACGTATTCTGGAAACTGTAAACAAATATGGCGCGTCGTTGATAGGACCTAACTGCATCGGATTGATGAATACTTGGCACCATAGTGTGTTCAGTCAACCAATTCCAAATTTAAGTCCGAAAGGAGTGGATCTTATCTCCAGTTCGGGTGCTACAGCCGTATTCATTTTGGAAAGCGCGGTGACTAAGGGATTGCAGTTCAACTCTGTATGGTCGGTAGGAAACGCCAAACAGATTGGGGTGGAGGATGTATTACAGTTTATGGATGAGAACTTCGATTCTGAAAAAGATTCACGAATCAAATTGCTCTATATTGAAAGTATCCAAAATCCGGACCGATTATTATTCCATGCTTCTTCATTGATAAGAAAAGGGTGTAAGATTGCAGCGATTAAGGCGGGAAGCTCGGAAAGTGGAAGCCGTGCGGCTTCTTCGCATACGGGAGCTATTGCCAGCTCGGATTCTGCTGTTGAGGCTTTGTTTCGTAAAGCGGGAATTGTACGTTGTTTCTCACGTGAGGAGCTGACTACTGTCGGTTGTGTGTTTACCTTGCCCGAACTGAAGGGAAAGAATTTTGCGATTATCACTCATGCCGGAGGCCCCGGAGTAATGCTGACGGATGCGTTGAGCAAGGGGGGGCTGAATGTGCCGAAGTTAGAAGGTAACCTGGCAGAAGAACTGAAAGCGCAACTCTTTCCGGGAGCTGCTGTCGGTAATCCGATTGATATTCTTGCTACGGGAACTCCGGAACATCTGCGTCTTTGTATTGACTATTGTGAAGAGAAATTTGAGAATATAGATGCTGTGATGGCCATTTTTGGAACTCCGGGACTAGTCACTATGTTCGAGATGTACGATGTGCTTCATGAGAAAATGCAGGTTTGCAGTAAGCCGATTTTCCCGATACTTCCTTCCATCAATACAGCCGGAGCGGAAGTGGCAGCGTTCCTTGCTAAAGGTCACGTGAACTTTTCGGATGAGGTCACATTAGGGACTGCTCTTTCCCGCATTGTGAATGCTCCTAAACCGGCAGTTCCTGAAATAGAACTGTTCGGAGTGGATGTTCCGAGAATTCGGCGGATCATTGATTCTATTCCGGATGACGGATATATCGCGCCTCATCATGTACAGGCTTTGCTTCATGCAGCCGGTATTCCGCTTGTAGATGAATTTGTGTCGGATAATAAGGAAGAAGTGGTGGCTTTTGCCCGTCGTTGCGGATTTCCAGTGGTGGCAAAAGTCGTTGGACCTGTGCATAAATCGGATGTTGGCGGGGTCGTGTTGAATATCAAGAGTGAGCAACATTTGTCTTTGGAGTTTGACCGTATGATGCAAATTGCCGATGCGAAAGCAATCATGGTACAGCCAATGCTACGAGGTACGGAACTTTTCATTGGTGCGAAGTATGAGGAGAAGTTCGGGCATGTGGTCTTGTGCGGCTTGGGAGGTATCTTTGTGGAAGTGCTGAAAGATGTCTCTTCCGGATTGGCTCCGCTTTCTTATGAAGAGGCTTATTCAATGATTCATTCGCTGAGGGCTTATAAAATCATACAGGGGACACGTGGACAAAAGGGGGTGAATGAAGATAAATTTGCTGAAATTATAGTCCGTCTTTCTACCTTGCTCCGCTTTGCGACAGAGATTAAAGAAATGGATATAAACCCGCTTCTGGCTACAGAAAAGGCGGTTGTGGCAGTTGACGCACGTATCAGAATAGAGAAATAAGACTATTTTTTCATTCATTGGGACGTATTTATCATCTTCCCGTTGTTATTTTGCCTACATTTGGTAACTCAAACGGGAAGATAGAAAACACGTATGTTATGAAAAAAGCACTGACACTTTTATTCTGTTTTATTTGCTACCAGATAAGCTGTCATGCACAAGTGGCGGACGAGCATTATTATTTCAAAAACCTGAGCGTGCAGAACGGGTTATCCCAAAATACAGTCAATACGATTCTGCAGGATAAGCAAGGGTTTATGTGGTTCGGTACGAAGGATGGATTGAATCGGTATGACGGCTTGTCGTTCCGTAAATTCAAGCACGATGACCGTAGCCAACGAAGTATCGGCAACAATTTCATCACAGCGCTTTATGAAGACGAGAAAGGAAATATCTGGGTAGGCACGGATGTGGGGCTTTATATTTATTATCCGGAAAAGGACTTCTTTGAGCATTTCACGGAACTGAGTGCGGAAAATACGAAAATAGAACATACCGTGACTGCAATCTCCGGCGACAATCAAGGTTGTGTCTGGGTGGCGGTAGAATCTCAAGGTCTCTTCTGCTATGAACTGGAAAAAGAGAAACTTCGGAACTATACGTTAGAGAATTTCTCTTTTCTTACCACTAATGTGCAGACTTTCGCCTTTGATAATAGCGGAACCCTTTGGATAGGCTGTTACGGTGACGGTCTTTTCTATTCGAAAGACCGCTTGAAAACGCTCCATCCTTATCGCTCTCCGATAGATAATAAAGAAACCTATGCGAACGATGTAGTGATAAGTCTTGCGAAAGGGGCATACAACTGTCTGTATGTCGGCTCTTTGAAAGGTGGAGTGAAGGAACTGAACCTGACCTCAAACAAATTGCATGATTTGCTCTTGGCAGATGAGAACGGGGAATCTGTATTTTGTCGTGAACTGCTGATGGCTTCCGACAATGAGCTGTGGATCGGCGCAGAGTCAGGACTTTATATTTATAATCTCCGGCTGGGGAAATTTGTTCACTTGCGCAGTTCGATCAATGACCCTTACTCCTTGTCCGATAATGCTATTTATTCGCTGTGCAAAGATCGTGAAGGTGGCATCTGGATTGGTTCTTATTTTGGCGGCGTAAACTATTACCCCCGTTTCTATACGAATTTTGAGAAATATTATCCGAAAGGGACAGAAAACGGGCTGCATGGAAAGCGGGTACGTGAATTCTGCCAGGATAATCAGGGAATCTTGTGGATTGGCACGGAAGACGGCGGCCTAAACCGCTTTAACCCGAAGACCAAGACTTTCTCTTTCTTCATGCCGAGCAATGCCTTTACGAACGTGCACGGATTGTGCCTGATTGGCGACCATCTTTGGGTGGGCACTTTCTCGAAAGGGGTGAAAGTGGTGGACACACGCACGGGAGCTATTGTGAAAACATACCGGAAAACAGATTCGCCGCGTTCGTTGATAGATAATAGTGTTTTCTCCATTTGCCGGACAACGACGGGAGATATTTATTTGGGCACATTATTCGGCCTGCTGCGTTATAATAAGCAGTCCGACGATTTTGACCGGATTCCGGAACTGAACGGCCGGTTTGTATATGACATCAAAGAAGACTCCGGCGGAAACCTTTGGCTGGCAACTTATGCAAACGGTGCTTACTGTTATAATGTGAGTGAGAAGAAATGGAAGAATTACCTGCATGATGAAAGCAATCCGAAAAGCCTTCCTTACGACAAGGTAGTGAGTGTCTTCGAGGATTCCCACCGGCAGGTCTGGCTCACGACGCAGGGTGGCGGCTTCTGTTTGTTCCATCCGGAGACAGAAACCTTCACCAGTTATAATCTGGCGGACGGATTGCCAAACGACGTCATTTATCAGATTGTGGAAGATAAAGAAGGGCTTTTCTGGCTGACAACCAATAATGGTTTGGTATGTTTCCAGCCTACCACCGGAGCTATGAAAGTATATACCACTTCCAACGGTTTGCTGGGCGACCAGTTCAATTATCGTTCAAGTTTTGAAACGGAAGACGGTACGATCTATCTGGGAAGTATCGACGGCTTTGTGGCTTTCAATCCCAAGAACTTTTCAGAGAACAAGTCGCTTCCGTCTATCGTGATTACTGATTTTCTGCTCTTTGGCAAGGAAGTGTATGTAGGCGAACCGGGTTCTCCGTTGGAGAAGAGCATCACCTTTTCCGACGAACTTGTACTTCAATCCAATCAGAACTCTTTCTCTTTCCGTGTGGCGGCACTGGACTTCCAGGCTCCGAGAATGAGCAGGATAATGTATAAGCTGGACGGTTTTGATGCAGACTGGCTGACGGTAGGCGAGAGCCCTATCGTCACTTACTCCAACCTGCGGTATGGCAATTACACTTTCCGGGTGAAAGTCTCTAATAGCGATGGGGTATGGAATGAAGAGGGAATATCCCTGAAAGTACATATTCTTCCGCCTTTCTATCTTTCCGTCTGGGCTTATATCGTGTATGCTTTGCTGATTATAGGTTGTTCCCTGTATACGGTTATGTATTTCAAGAGACGCAGCAACAGGAAGCATCGTCGGCAGATGGAGAAATTCGAACAGGAAAAGGAACGCGAAGTATATAATGCGAAGATTGACTTTTTTACGAATGTGGCCCATGAGATACGTACTCCGTTGACATTGATTAAAGGTCCGTTGGAAAATATCATACTAAAGAAGCAGGTGGATACGGAAACCCGCGAGGACTTGAACGTCATGAAGCAGAATACGGAGCGGTTATTGAACCTGACCAATCAGTTGCTTGATTTCCGCAAGACGGAGAGACAGGGATTCCGACTGAACTTTACTGAATGTAATGTTACCGAAATCTTGAAAGAAACTCATAAACGCTTTACTTCCCTTGCCAAGCAGAAAGGGTTGGATTTTGTTTTGCAGATGCCGGAAAAGGATTTTTATGCCCATATCAATCAGGAAGCATTTACGAAAATCATCAGTAATTTGCTGAACAATGGGGTGAAATATGCGGAAAGTTACGTGCATATATCGCTGGCAGTGCCGGATACGGACGGAGGCAATTCATTCCGTATCTGCACGGTGAACGACGGAGTAATCATTCCTGATGCAATGAAAGAGGAGATATTCAAGCCTTTTGTTCGTTTCAACGAGCAGGAGGATGGAAAAGTGACTACCGGAACCGGCATCGGGCTGGCTCTCTCCCGCTCGCTTGCCGAACTGCATCAGGGGACTTTGACTATGGGAAAAGGGGAGGAGAATAATACTTTCTGTATGACTTTGCCGATAGTACAGGATACGACAATCACCCTGACAACGGAAGTGGAAGTGGGAACTGACAAGATAAACGAAGCTCCTGCGGAACAAGCAGTAGAGAAGGATAACCGCCCGACTGTGTTGGTAGCGGAAGATAATCCAGATATGCTTGCCTTTGTGGTTCGCCAACTGTCGAAAGATTACACGGTGCTGACAGCTACCAATGGTGCGGAAGCATTGCGTGTACTGGACGGCAATTATGTGAATCTGATGATAAGTGATGTCGTGATGCCTGTAATGGATGGCTTCGAACTGTGCAAGACGATTAAGTCGGATTTGAATTACAGCCATATTCCTATCATACTGCTGACCGCGAAGACTAATATACAATCGAAGATAGAGGGAATGGAACTGGGCGCGGATGCCTATATTGAAAAACCCTTCTCTGTGGAATATTTGCAGGCGTGCGCTTCCAATCTTATTCAGAACAGGGAGAAGTTGCGCCAGGCTTTTGCGGAATCTCCTTTTATAGCCGCTAATACAATGGCATTGACGAAAGCCGATGAAGAGTTTATCAAGAAACTGAACGAGGTTATCAGGGTGAACTATGCCAATCCGGAGTTTAGTATGGATGACATGGCGGATAACCTGAATATGAGCCGTTCTAACTTCTATCGGAAAATTAAAGGAGTGCTGGATCTCAGCCCGAATGAGTTCCTTCGTCTGGAGCGTCTGAAAAAGGCTGCCCAACTGCTGAAAGAGGGTGAAAACAGGGTCAATGAAATTTGCTATATGGTAGGATTTAATTCACCGTCCTACTTTGCAAAATGTTTTCAGAAGCAGTTCGGAGTGTTACCTAAGGACTTTACGAATGCAAAGGAGTAGCGATTTGCTTTTGAGCAGAAATGTTTTAATAATACAATAAGATATAATGACTAGGCAAAAAACAATGTGGTTCATGGTGCTGGTATGTTGGTTCAGCGCAAACCTTTTATATGCCGGTGGAGTTGCACGATGGACTATCGCCTCACCGGATAGTATTTATTGGAAGATAAACGGCGTTCATAATGACCATATTGAAATGAGTGGTTTGAAAGTTTCGACCGTGTTGCGTTATGGCATTAATGCAGCAGGGGAGTGGGTGATTGACCGGAATGTGGTTCTGCCTACTTTCCGTACCATTCCTAATGACACTCATGGTAGTTTGCAGCATCATTTCAATGGAGACTGGGCGCACCTGTGTCTTGTGAACGGACAGCCGCTGGTAGGCGAAAAGGTGGAAACCGTATCTTTAAGTGGGGTTATGACTGTGAAGAGTATATATGGCAATAAAGGCGTTTCGCTGACACGCACGCTTTTCCCTTCTACATCACAACCAGCTTTTTGTGAGAAATATGAATTGGAGAATGTGACAGAAAATCCATTGACCGTCCAATTTCCTGCGAATACTCTTTCTTATCATACGGATGAAGCTAAAGGGGTGGAAGGCAGTTATACATTAACGGCTGTTCTTTCGTCGCCGCTGAAAGAAGGAACTTTTCAGTTGGGGGCCGGAGAGAAGGCTTGGTTTCAAGTGATTTATGCAGGATATAAAAAGAATGAACGGGAGCTGGCACTGGATGTTGAAAAGGAACTTGTTGCACGACGGGAATTCTTGCGGCAAGTACAGGGTAATCTGGTGCTTGAGACTCCGAGTGATGTGATCAACACAATGTTCTCGTTTGCCAAGATACGCGGTTCGGAAAGTATATTCGATACAAAAGGCGGATATATGCAAAGTCCGGGAGGGGAAGCTTATTACGCGGCTATTTGGGCGAACGACCAGGCAGAATACATCAATCCGTTTTTCCCTTATTTGGGCTATCCGGCGGGAAACCGTTCGGCAATGGATTCGTTCACCTTATTCATGCGTTATATGAATGACGAGTATAAGCCTTTGCCTTCATCTATAATCGCAGAGGGAATAGACTGTTTTGGCGTGGCGGGCGACCGTGGAGATGTGGCGATGGTCGCTTATGGTGCGGCACGTTATGCTTTGGCGTCCGGCAACCGTCATGAGGCGGAAAAATTATGGGCATTGATTGAGTGGTGTCTGGAATATTGCAATCGGAAACTGAATGCTGAAGGAGTAGTGGAATCGGACTCCGATGAACTGGAAAACCGTTTCCCTGCCGGGAAAGCCAACTTATGTACCTCTTCATTGTATTATGACGCCCTCATTTCTGCTGTTTATTTGGGAAAGGCACTGAAGAAAGATCGTGAATGTATAAAATCCTATCAGGACAAGGCTGCTGAGCTTTATAAAAATATTGATAGATATTTTGCCCATAATGTGGAAGGTTATGAGACATATCGTTATTACGATGGCAATACGGTGCTTCGTTCATGGATTTGTATTCCGTTGACTATGGGAATTTATAATCGGGCAGAGGGTACTGTGGCTGCCCTGTTCTCAGATAAGTTATGGATGGAGAACGGTTTGCTTACTCAATCGGGCACTTCTACGTATTGGGACCGCTCCACGCTCTATGCTTTTCGGGGAGCTTATTCTTGTGGCGCCAGAGAGATAGCTACCGAATATCTGGAAAAATATTCTGCAACCCGTTTGCTGGGCGACCATGTCCCTTATGCAGTGGAAGCATGGCCGGAAGGAAACCAACGCCATCTGTCGACAGAAAGCGCTTTATATTGCCGTATTATGATAGAAGGCTTGTTTGGCATACGTCCCATTGCGCTGGATGCTTTCAAACTGATGCCGCAACTTCCGGAAGGCTGGAATACAATGTCTTTGAAACGTATTTGTGCATTTGGTGCAACATTTGATATCGAAGTGAAACGCAATAAAGGCAACGCATTACTGGTTCTGATAAAGAAGGGTAATAAGGTCATAGGAAAATACAAGGTTGGGAATGGGAAGCCAATCGAAGTGCGTATTAAATGAACAAAACAAGCAATGCGGACTATTTTTGCAGAAAGTGTCGTTAATTAATTAAATATGCTATTATATGAAGAATCTATTTATCGTATTTTTTTGTCTGGTATCAGTTCTGGCTATAAAGGCAAACGGACAAGAAAGTTTGTGGAAAATACAGGCTGTTGATTATCAAGGAACTTATTATGGCGCAGCAGTAGCGAATGGCGGTATCGGTATCTTACCGTGGAAAGAACCTTTCTCCGTTCGTCATGTCATGTTGAATCATGTATTCGATGCTGCCGCTCCCCAAGATGTGAGCCGTGTGTTGCGAGGAATCAACCCGTTCAATTTGCAAATGCAGATTGATGGACAGGGAGTGAGTGGTGATAATATCTCGGGGTGGAGACAGTGTATAGATATGAAAGCCGCCACGCACGATACACATTTCACTTATGGTGGAAAAGCGGATATCTCTTATAGTATCTGTGCCTTGAGGAATATGCCTTATGCAGGACTGGTGCGTGTAGAGGTGGCTGCATTGGAAGATATGTATTTATCAGTGGAAAATCCCATTGAAGTACCTGATGAATATAAGAATCCCGGTTCAAAACAGGTGAGTGTGAATGTCGATGGAAACGAACTGAAAATAGTACGTACCTGGGCTTTATCCAAATACCGTGAACAGAAAGTGTCAGCTTCTTCCGCTTTTATTTATGATAAAAATCCGAACCTGCAGCAACAATATGACGGAGCCAACCGAATTTCGGTTTCATTGAAGAAAGGAGAAAAATTCAGCTTCGCTTTACTGGGTTCCGTCTGTACCGGACGTGATTTTATAGACCCGTATAATGAATCGGACCGTGAAGTGATTTATGGTGCGAAAGAAGGTTTGAACCGCCTGATGGATGGACACCGGAAACTTTGGAATGAGTTGTGGGAAGGAGATATTATGATTGAGGGAGATGACGAGGCGCAGCGTGCCGTACGTTTTGCTCTTTATAATCTTTACTCTAATGCACGCAAGGGAAGCCGGTTGAGTATCTCTCCTTTCGGGCTTTCTGCCCAAGGATACAATGGGCATATTTTCTGGGATACCGAGTTCTGGATGTATCCGCCTATGCTTTTCATGAATCAGGGCATTGCAAGGACAATGATGGACTACCGTACGGACAGACTGGAAGCTGCTTGTCAGAGAGCATTGAGCTATGGGTATGACGGAGCCATGTTTCCTTGGGAAAGTGATGATGCTGGAGAAGAGTCATGTCCTACTTGGGCCTTGACCGGAGCTTTTGAACATCATATCACTGCCGATATTGCTATCGCGGCCTGGAATTATTACTGTATGAGTGGTGATAAACGGTGGTTGCGTGAAGAAGGTTTTCCTTTGATGGAGAAAGTGGCGGAATTTTGGGTAAGTCGTGTAGAAAAGAATAATGAGGATGGTTCTTATTCGATTCGCAATGTGGTGTGTGCCGATGAATATGCTGAAGGGGTGGATGATAATGCATTTACCAATGGTGCTGCTATGCGTGCATTGCAAGATGCTGCTAAAGCTGCTGCGGTATGCGGTGTTAAAGCACCTGCAATCTGGAAGGAGATAGCTTCAAAACTACGGATTCCGAAATTTGAGAATGGAGTGACTATGGAGTATGAAGGCTATAACGGACAGACAATAAAACAAGCGGATGCCAATTTGCTGGTATATCCATTAAATCTGATAACCCATCCTGAAGAAATCCGTAAGGACTTGGAGTACTATGAAGATAAAATAGATAAATCCGGACCGGCAATGTCTTTATCTGTGTTGGCTTTGCAATATGCGCGTCTTGGTGAAAGTGATAAAGCTTATGAACTGTTTGTGCAAAGTTTCCGTCCTAACCAGTTACCTCCGTTTGGCGTTATTTCCGAAGGTGCAGGAGGAACGAATCCTTATTTTGTAACTGGTGCGGGAGGACTTTTACAAACTGTCATTAATGGCTTTTGCGGTTTGGAAGTTACAGATAATGGTATCAAGCAGCTTTTCTCAAAACTGCCGAAACATTGGAAGAAGTTGACGATAACAGGAGTGGGACCGGATAGAAAGACTTATGTCCGGATGCAAAAATAACATTGTTAAGTCTTGGTGTAATGAAGTATACATATATACACACTGTACGAAACATTATTCGTTGATTTCTGCTTTCATTTAGCCCGATTGAGACTAAACTTTCATTTATTGACCTGTTTTTAATACCTGAAATAAGTGCAAACCCCTATTTTTGCTGCAGTAATAACTTAATATTAACACAGAACCAGTATCCTTTACTGATTCATATAATCAGGTTTGCATGAATTTTAAATGTTTGTTTTGCGGGGCGCTTATTACACTGTATGTCGGAGTTGCTGAAGCTGTCAACTATGTTCCGGAAAATATTTCAGCGTCCATATCGTTGAAAGTGCCGGGAAATGTAGCTGAAAGGTATTCATTGAACTTGCAGCAATTGGGGAATAACCGTTCATCCTATTTATTGGAAGCTTCTGAAAGCATTCCGGTTACAATCACTCAGAGGGTGGCAGATGTAAATGGAAAATTACGGGTAAATGTCTGTATAACAGCACTCGAAGATATTTATTTTAATTATAGTCAACGGCTATCAACAGGCTATCGCCATGATGATTGTCAATTTTATATGCCGGGTTTCTGGTATCGCCGGAATCTCCGTTCGCCTAAAGATGCGCCTTCGTTCCATTCTTCAGATAGTTGGTTGGTGCGTGAAGACAGGCTAAGCGCACCGCTTACGGGTGTTTATTCGGAAAAAGAAAAACACTTTGTGACTGTGAGCCGTATCGATAAGTTTGCAGAAGAAGCCTTGAGCACTCATCGGGAAGGAGAAATTATCCTTTCAGGTAAAACGTCTCTAGGATTTACCGGATTTGAGAATCAAGACGGAATAACTGCGCTCTCTTTTGGCTTTCCTTATCGTGAAGCTCCCAAGAGTTATATTCGTAAGCTGACATTGGCACCTGCGGTAGAAGCTTTTCAATTCCTAAAAAAAGGGGAGACTGTTCTGCTGACATGGGAGATTCAGGAGAATAAGGCTGATGATTATTCTGATTTTATATGCCATGCATGGGAATATAGTTATGACACTTATGGACCTAAACCTGTGGAGACTCCTAATTCCATAACGGATATGAAGCAAGTTCTTAGCGGATTCTTTATAAGTAGCTTCGTAGAAGGACATCCGTTGGTTTATAATTCGGGAATACATCTAATGACGGAAAATTGCCAGAGTAATGGGCAGGCGGAAGTAGGATTTATTGGTCGTGTGCTTCTTAATGCATTCAATGCTTGGGAATATGGTCACCAATCTGATAGGGAGGATTTGAAAGCAAATAGTATGAAAGTGTTTGATAGCTACTTGAAGAACGGCTTTACTCCGGTCGGTTTCTTCAAAGAGTCGGTCGATTTTGATAAAGGCTATGAAGATCCTGTGCACAGTATACGCCGTCAATCCGAAGGAATCTATGCTATGTTGCACTTTCTTGCTTATGAAAAAGAGAACGGGCGTCGTCATCCCGAATGGGAGCAGAAGATGAAAAATATGCTGGATATACTTTTGCGGTTGCAACAGGCTGACGGTAGTTTCCCCCGCAAGTTTCGTGATGATTTTACGATAGTTGACACTAGTGGGGGTAGTACTCCTTCGGCTACTTTGCCGCTGGTAATGGGATACAAGTATTTCAAAGACAAGCGATACCTTGCCAGTGCTAAGCAGACTGCGGATTATCTGGAGAAAGTATTGATTTCTAAAGCCGACTATTTCTCGTCCACACTTGATGCCAACTGCGAAGACAAGGAGGCATCTCTGTATGCTGCTACGGCTACCTATTATCTTTCATTGATTACAAAAGGAGACGAGCACCGGCATTATGCAGACCTGACGAAGAAAGCGGCTTATTTTGCCTTGTCATGGTATTATGTATGGGATGTTCCTTTCGCGCAGGGACAGATGTTGGGAGATATTGGTCTGAAAACCCGCGGCTGGGGCAATGTGTCGGTGGAAAACAACCATATTGATGTATTTGTGTTTGAGTTTGCTTCTGTGTTGCGATGGCTGTCAAAGGAATATGCAGAACCCCGCTTCTCGCAATTTGCAGAAGTCATTTCTACTTCTATGCGCCAACTTCTGCCTCATGAGGGACATTTATGCGGAGTGGCTAAGCCCGGTTACTATCCGGAAGTTGTTCAGCACACAAATTGGGATTATGGAAAAAACGGGAAGGGATATTATAATGATATCTTTGCACCGGGTTGGACGGTAGCTTCTTTGTGGGAGTTGTTCACTCCGGGGCGTGCGGAGTATTTCTTGAAATGACATAAATAGGTCAGAATTTATATCTATTATATTTTAATTTGATTTTGAACAAATTCTTTTAATTATTGAATTGTTTGTTTTATTATATTTTGCATTGGTTGCCTACTTTTGCTCTCACTCGGTTAGAGACAAAGTATTTATTATGAGATTTTTAAATTTAATATTATGGATTTGAAGAAAGCATTTTTTGTTTGCTTGTTGTTGTACTATGGAACAAGTGCCAACTCCGCTTTACCTGTACATTCTATGGCTGGTAAGACGAATCTGTCGGAGCAGGCGAAAGGTATTCGTATTAGTGGTACGATAACCGATAAGGACAGGAATCCTCTTCCCGGTGTGAATATACGCGTTATGGAAGAAGGAGGCACTGGAGTGATAACGGATATGGACGGACATTTCTATATGGATGTGCCGGGAAAAAGTTCCGTAATTGAGATTTCCTATATAGGATTTAAAACCCAGCAAATAAAAGTTGGAAGCAAGATTAACTTTGATGTGATTCTTGAGGAAGATATTGAAGCGCTGGACGAAGTGGTGGTTACGGGATATGGTAGCCAGAAAAAAATGTCGGTTATCGGTTCTATCGAAACATTGCAGCCAAAGAAGTTGCAGGTGGGGTCTTCACGTTCTGTTACTAATAACCTGGCGGGACAAATTGCCGGTGTGATAGCTGTTCAGCGTTCCGGTGAACCCGGGTACGATTCTTCTAATTTTTGGATTCGTGGTATTGCCTCTTTCTCTGGCGGACAGTCGCCACTAGTATTGGTTGATGGAATTGAACGTGATCTAAATCATATCGACCCGGCGGAAATAGAATCGTTCTCTGTATTGAAAGATGCTTCGGCAAGTGCTATGTATGGTGTGCGCGGTGCGAACGGTGTGATTGTTATTAATACAAAACGTGGTAAGATAGGTGCTCCTTCTGTGAATCTTCGGGTGGAACATTCTATTTCAGAACCTACAAAACTTCCTGAGTTTATCGGTGCAGCCGATCATATGGCATTATTGAACGAACTTACGGAAGACAGGACACGCTTGCCATTCAGCCAGGAGCAGATTGACAGGACTCGTTATGGATATGACCGGGATTTGTATCCGGATGTAAATTGGCTGGATCAAATAACGAAAGATTACGCTTACTCTACTCGTGCTAATTTAACGGTGTCGGGTGGCTCCGATTTTCTCCGGTACTCATTGGTCGGTTCTTATTTCGGTGAGAAAGGAATTATGGAAACGGACAAGACATTGCCTTATGACACCGGAATGAAGCTGACCCGTTATAACATGCGTGCCAATGTCGATTTGGATGTTACCAAGACGACAGTACTGCGTTTGAATGTCGGCGGTTTCTTGCAGACGCACCGTAAGCAGGCTTTTAGTACGGACAATGCTTTCGACAGAGCATTTATGACTTCCCCTTTTGTGCACCCTGCCCGTTACTCTGACGGAACAATTCCTATCATGAATATCAACGGAGTCAATCCTTGGGCTGCTGTGACACAAAGTGGATATGATGTGGTTACGGCCTCACAGATTCAATCTTTGTTTGCTGTCGAGCAGAACCTGAAAATGATCACTCCGGGATTGAAAGCGAAAGTGTCATTCTCGTTCGACCGCTGGAATCAGAGTTCGATAACCAGAGGCAAGAATGCGACTTACTATACTATTGCTACCGGTCGTGATATAGAGGGTAACCTGATTCATTCGGTGTTGAAATACGGAGATGATTCTTTGGGACATGGCAATAAAGGTGAATATGGAAATTCGAGGGTCTACTTTGAAGGAACGCTGACTTATGCACGTACTTTCGGAAAACATGATGTGGATGCATTGTTCCTGTATAATCAGCAAAGTTTTGACAACGGTAGTGTACAGCCTTATAGAAAGCAAGGTATTGCGGGGCGTCTTTCTTATACATTCGATAGCCGCTATGTGACGGAGTTTAACTTTGGTTATAACGGTTCGGAGAATTTTGCCAAAGGAAAACGTTTCGGATTTTTCCCCTCTCTTGCAGTTGGTTGGCTTATATCCGAAGAACCTTTTATGGATAAGTTCAGAAATACTTTGAGTAAATTGAAATTAAGAGCATCTATAGGAAAAGTTGGTAATGATGACATTGGTGGACGACGTTTTGCCTATATGACAACATTGAAGACAGATGCAGACACGTATCACTGGGGTGATACAGGGCAGATTGAACGTAAAGGTATTTCTGAAGGAGAAGTAGGAGTGGAAAACCTTACGTGGGAGACTGCATTAAAAATGAATCTTGGAGTAGAATTGGGCTTATGGAATGAACTGGAACTGCAAGTAGATGTATTTAAAGAAAAGCGTACTAATATTTTCATGCAGCGTAAAATTATTCCGTCACAAACCGGATTCTTGACAAA
>OJRI01001012.1_pt1 | contig 16776 bp, 10 predicted proteins | sample 1599151 | NCBI WGS metagenome assembly OJRI01 (sample SAMN03922457, study PRJEB24848) | human gut metagenome | isolation source: stool sample | host: Homo sapiens | place: Germany | collected 2009-11
ACAGTGGGCTTCGGTTCACAGAGAATATGGCCAGTGCTTTGCTGAATGACAAATATGGATTTATCGACAAGAAAGGTCGGATGATAATCCCCGCTACCTTTGAATATGCGAGCGTTTTCGCTGAAGGTTTAGCCTTGGTAAGGCAAAACGATAAATACGGTTTTATCGACACTACCGGAAAGTTGGTTATCCCCGCGCAGTTCGACGACATAACAGATTTCACGTTATATGGGTGTTCATCTTATTTCCCTGAAGATATGGCTGAGGTGAAGCAAAACGGCAAATGGGGATTCATAGATAGAAAGGGTAATGTGGTAATTACACCACAGTTTGATTCGACAGATAAATTTTCCGGTGGCATAGCCTGTGTGAGCCTCAACGGCAAACAGGGTTTAATAAACAAAACCGGAAAATTTGTCATTCCTGCTGAATATGATATGATTGAAGTTACTTCGGAAGATTTGGTATCTTTCAAAAAAGATGGTAAATACGGTTATATGGACAAAACCGGCAATATCCTAATTCCAGCAAGATTTGAGCAATGCTACGGTTTTAACGAAGGTATGGCTGCTGTCGAAGTGAATGGTAAATGGGGATTCATAGACATTAAAGGTGAGCTGACTATCCCCGCACAATATACCTGTGTAGTGCCGTTTTCCGAAGGTTTGGCAGCCGTGGAAATAGACGACAAGTGGGGAGCAATAGACCAAGCCGGCAATCTGGTGATCCCTGCCGGATTTGATGATGCATTCTTTTTCGACAAGGGGCTAGCTTTCGTGGAGCAGGAGGACAACATTTACAGCAGATGGTTCTTCATCGACAAACAGGGGCGCCGACATTTTACCGAAGCCGAGGGAAGGGAATTTCTGGCCCAAGAGGCAATGCAAGCTACTACGCCACGCAGCGGAGGGAAAGCGGAAACAGTTCAAGCCGTTCCCGACGCAGGTTATGCCGACCGTGTGGTGGACGTTGACAGCGGAATCCCGCAGGCCAAGGGCGCAAATTTCGGCACATACGCCGTAGTTATCGCCAACGTGAATTACCGCAGCGTCGCAGATGTCGGCAACGCTGCGAACGACGGCAACGTGCTGCATCAATATCTCACCAAGACACTCGGAATACCCGAAAACAACATCATTTACTGCGAAAACGCTTCCGCGGCGATGATGGACGAAGCGCTCAGCACGCTTGAAACGAAGACCCGCTCAGCCGCAGCCTTGGGGAAAGCTTTCAATGTAATCTTCTATTATTCGGGCCACGGCGTGCCGGCAGAAGGGACCTCCGACGCCTTTCTGCTGTCGGTGGACGTCTCCCCCAAGAACCTGAAGCGGTACGGCTTCTCGCTCGACGAACTGTACCGCCGCCTCGGCTCGCTGGAGGCGCAATGCGTCACCGTGCTCCTCGATGCCTGCTTCTCCGGCGCGGGGCGCACCGGCGCGATGCTGGCCGATGTGAAAGGGGTGGCGCTTGAACCAAAGAAAGCCGCTCCCACGGGCAATATGGTGGTGCTCTCGGCCTGCTCGGGCAGCTAGACGGCACATATATTCAAAGAGGGGAAACACGGCCTGTTCACCTACTGGCTGCTGCGCAAACTGAAAGAGACGGAAGGGGAGGTGACCCTCGGCGAACTCCAGGAGCACCTGGCGCAATACGTGGACTACACGGCCACGAACCGCCTGAACCTCTCCGGCCAGCAACCCACGCTGCAAGTCTCCCCGACCCTTTCCCGCAACTGGCGCGCCATCCCCCTCCGCTGATTCCCCCCAATGCAAAACCCGCCAATATTGGCAGTTTTTGTAAATGCCGCCTCCTCCCCATCCAACCCGTCCGCTTTAGTCCTGTGGCCCTAAGCCGTGTCTTGCAAGCCGGTCATAAAAAAAGGAAACGGCGGCGGGAAGCCGAGTCTTCCTGCCGCCGTTTGGGGGGGCTATTTACGGTTTTGACGCTCTGATGAGCCGTTTATTTCACTATTACCTTGCGGGGAGCGTCGTTTACGGTGACCACGTAGACACCGGGGGTTAGATGCACGCTTAGCGGCGCGGCGGTGGCGGTGTTGTAGAGCGTGCGGCCGTCGGCGGTGTAGACCGCTATGCGGGCGAGGCCGGAGGGCGTTACGGTAAGGTCGCGGCCGTTTACTGCTATCTGTGCGTCAGCCAGGATACTTGCCACCGAGGTAAGTCCCTGGTTGGTGACGTGCAGGTTGTCGAGGTAGAGGGCGAGGTTGCTCGTGGGATCATCGGAATTGGCGTGGAAGCCGATATGGTAATTGCCGCTTACGGGCACGGTGAATGTGTAGTTCAGCGTCTGCCAGTCATTGTCGGTGTCTACCGGGAAGGTGTCGGCTATCACCTGCGTCATGGCCTGCGATTCGGGAGCCGTGCCGAGGCAGACACGCATGTTCTCCTTGGCCAGAGAACGCGTGTCGAACGCCACATTGTACTGATAGCCGGCTTCAAGCGCCATGTAAGGGGTTATGAGCCAGTCGTCCTTGACCGTATCGTTGTTGTAGATGCGGTAGTAGCCGAAGTCATACTGCCATTCCCAACTGTGGCCGGGATCGTCGCGCATCTCTATGGTGAAGGCATCGTCGTAGGAGGTGAAATCCTCGCTGTAGGGAATGCCGAGCGGCTCGCCGACCATCACCTTGTTGGAGGACATCGGGAGGCCGTAAATCTCGTCGGTAATATAAGGCGTCACCGTATAGAAGAGCTTGGCGGGACGTTCGGAAGCGAAGGTGTCGGCGAAGGGCGAGACAGCATCGGCGCTGACCACGGCGTCATCGGCCATGCGTACAACCTTATACTTGACTTCCGAGGGATTGAAGTAACCGCCGTTCACGCCCTCGGCCGGGGCTTCCCAGGTGAGGGTAACGTTGCCGGATGCATCAACGGCAAGATGTATGTCGGTAGCATAACCGGGGGTATCTTTGCCTATAAAGACGCCTTTGAGTTCGGCGGAATCACCTTCGCCGTCGCTGTTGCTGCAAACCACCTTTATGTCATGTTTGCCGTTGGTAGCCGAGCAGGCCACGGATTGCTGCGTTCCGGGCGCCCCGCTGCCGGTGCCGACCGGGATGCCGTCGATGAAGACCTCATAATCGAGGTTGCCGGTGAGCGCGGCGCCGTCGTGGCGCACTGTGGGGAGGGTGAAGGTGACGTTACCGGAGAGGGCTCCTCCGGGGAAATCCACCGTGAGCGCGGTGGCGGGACCGGGGCAACCGGGAAGTACCACCGTGCCGTCTATCCACAGCGAGGCGAAGAGTTCGCCGTCGGGCATATCCTTGATTTTAGCTGCTCGGCCGGTGGTGACGTCCACACTGTAAAGGGCGCCGTTCCCTCCGGCATAAGCCGCCCAGTAAAGCGTGCGGCCGTCGGGCGACATACAGGCCGCCTGGCTGCATTCGTCCGGGCTCACCCCGGTGGAACCTATGTAGGTCATATCCCCGTTAGCCGGGTTTATGCCGTAAAGGTATCCCGTGGTGGTCACGGCGTAGAGGTTGCCCGTATTATCGAAAGCCATCACGAGCACGTCGGTATCAAGGTCAGCTATTTTGGAGCGCCAGCGGTCCGAAAGGTCGAGTGTGCCGAACTGCATGCCGTAATTGGAGCCGGCATAAGCCACATATATCTTGCCGTCGGCTGGATTATATGCCGGGACCTGACCTTCCGACATGAAATAGGAGCTGGCCGCGGCGCGGGTTATGAGTGTGTAATTGTCGGCGGCGTCATAGACATACATATAGTAGTCGTCGCCATAGTCGCCCGGCGTCACGGAAAAGGCATAGTAGCGGTCGCCGGTTTTCACGCCTCCGGCCGTGGGGTCGGACAGCAGTTCTTTCACCTGTGTCATGGAGGAGTTGCCGGAGGTGGTGTCAAAGCGGAAAATGCCGAAGGTCTGCGAATCGCTCACGGAGTAGGAGCGCTGGCCGCAGAGGTAATAATCGGTGGCCGAAGCCGGTTGCAGCGCCGCGCCCATAGCAAGAATGCCAAGTAAGGGTTTAAGGAATCTTTTCATAAGTGGAATTACAAGGTTAAAACTTTATACTGCAAATTTACTCAGATTATCTGAATTACACAAACTTTCAGCGGGAAATCGGACGTAACGTTAAAAACGGCTAAGGAGTAAACTTTCAGTCCCTGAAATCAGTTATTTTTATAAATGCGTCTCATTATGGTTTATCAATTGAGGTGTGGAGATTTTTCAGAATATATGGGACGCATTTTTTCTTTGAAAGTAGATAAAATCAAATCAAGAGTCCGCACACAGTGTGCGGCATATAAGGTAAAAAAAGGATGAAAGCTATGCAGATAGGCTAAGTATTCGCAAAAACACCTTTTCATAACCTTGATGTGGAGTAGAGAGCTTCCCTCCCCGGAAGTTGTCTACTCCTTTTTTATGGACCGGCGTCCCTTGCGCTTACTCGGCCTGTTTGAGCAGAGGCCTCATTTCAGGGACTTTAAGGGGGCAACCTGCGGTGCAACGCCCGCATTTGATACAATCAGGATGAATGAAACCCTCAGCGTTATTTCTGCTCTTGTATGGTTTGAGCTGCATGGGACATACCGCGGAACATAGTTTGCACTTAGTGGTGCAATTTTCGCCGACATAAATGCGTCGATAGCCGTCCGGGAGCTTGCCGCTGCGCGGCGTGACCCACGCTGAGAGTGTTCCCATCGGACAGAAAGAACACCATGTACGCGGAGCGTAAATAAAGGACAAAGTCACCCCTACAACCGTTGTTATCAGAATAATGGTCCAAAATACACGTCCCATAGCAGCCCAGTCGCCCCATGCGAGATACATCTGCACGCCGAACATAGTGAAGATAAACATCACCATGAAGATACGGAATCCTTTGGAGCGCACAAATGCCGGTATAGGTTTATGCGGCGAGTATTTGGCTAATAACCGGTCATAAAAATTCCCGCGGGGACAGGCATTCCCGCACCACCAGCGCCCTTTACGAACGGCAAATGCCACCGGTGCTATCATGCAAATTACTGCGAGAAAACCTATTACCGGATAAAAGTAGCCCACAATAAGGTATGCCAGCAGAATCCAGTATAAGGGAAAGCCCTTTCGGGGCAGAGAACGGAAAAATTGCTTTTGCGCCATACTGTTCATTTCTAATTACGGCGGCAAAGTTACACAATTCATTTCATCGATACAAACGATGAAATAGATAACACGATTGATTATATCGATTTTCGACGGCAATCATCCGAGAGTTGCGAATCGGGAGTCACAGCACAATCGGGAACTTTTGAATCCGCCGGTTGACCAGACTCTCGGGAATAATGGTCTTAATAGCATCGGCCAGGATGTTCAGGAGCCGTTCGCGCACGAAGTTGCGGTGTACCACAAATGCTATCTCGCGAACGGGTTCCGGGTTCGTAAGTACACGCACATTTTCTTGCCGGCTATTCTCAAGGAGCGGCACATGAAGTTCCGGAATTATGGCATCCCCGCCGTTTTCGTCAACAATCTTTACCAGTGTCTCCACACTGCCCGCTTCGTAAACGGCCTGGCGCTCGTTTCTGTGATTGCAAAAAGGGAAAATCCCGCGGTTCGGGCAATACCCCTCGCGAAGTACCCACACGCTTTCCAGAGGCAGCCGCCCGGTTTGTATGGAAGGTTCATTGTAAATCGGCTCGTGCGGAGAAACGTATGCCATGAGGTGTTCCTCATATACGGGTATTTCCAGCAATTCACTATTATTGAGCGGTGTCGCCAGAAGCGCAATGTCTATCTCGCCGCGTTCGAGTTGTAAAACAAGGTTGGATACACGTGCTTCTTCTATGTGCAACTCTATATCCGGATGGTTTTCGGAAAGGCATCTGATTAATTTGGGCAATAAATAAGGCGCCACAGTAGAGGTAATTCCGAGTGAAAGTCGCCCTACCGATTCCCCCTTCCGTGTAGCTACCAACTCTTTCAGTTGCGCGGCGTTGAACAGCAACTCCCTTGCGCGGCCTATTATTTCTTCCCCTACAGCCGTGGGCCTCACCGGATGCCTGTTACGGTCAAATATGGTCACATCGAGTTCAATCTCCAGTTTTTGTACAAGAGCCGACAATGTAGACTGTGAGATACCGCATGATTCGGCAGCTTTCGCGAAGTGGCGGTATTTGTCCACTGCCACTATATATTCCATTTGTTGAAGTGTCATATGCGCTGGTTTTTACGTTCGTTATTTTCGATACAAAGTTAGATAAAATCTATTTTGTAGAATTAAAATCTTGGAGTAATTTTGCAGAAAATTAGTAAATCATGATACAAGTAAACAAGAAACGATGCCCACATGACCATGTTTGCCCGCTGATAAAAGTGTGTCCGGTCGGAGCGATTTCCCAGGATTCGGAAGGATTCCCGGTGGTGGACCACAACCTCTGCATAGAGTGTGGCAAATGTGTAAGGAAATGCCCCATGAAGGCAATGGAACAATCTGAATGACCAGGGCCATAGGTCCAAAAATCAGCACGTGTCGGGATGACGTCATTCCCGACACGTGCTTTATATCACCTGTTTTTATTTCTCAGACGTTGAAGCGGAAGTGCATTATGTCGCCGTCCTGCACCACATATTCCTTGCCTTCCACATTCATCTTTCCGGCTTCCTTGACGGCGGTTTCGGAGCCGAGCGTCACGAAGTCGTCATACTTTATGACCTCGGCGCGGATGAAACCTTTCTCGAAGTCGGTGTGTATGATGCCGGCGGCCTGCGGTGCCTTGGTGCCTTCGAGGAAGGTCCAGGCGCGCACCTCGTCGGGTCCGGCGGTGAAGTATGTCTTGAGGCCGAGCAGGGCGTATGCGGCGCGTATGAGGCGCGAAACGCCGCTCTCTTCGAGTCCCATCTCCCGGAGGAACTCCTGACGCTCCTCGAAGGTGTCGAGTTCGGCTATCTCGCTCTCGGTCTTTGCGGCCACGACGAGCACCGAGGCGTCCTCCCCTTCGATGGCCTTGCGCACCGCCTCAACGTAGGCGTTGCCGCTGACGGCCGATGCGTCGTCGACGTTGCAGACGTACATCACAGGCTTGTTGGTGAGCAGGAAGAGGTCGCGGGCGAAGCGCTGCTCGTCCTGCGTCTCGAACGTCACGGAGCGCGCGGGCTTTCCGGCTTCGAGCGCTTCCTTGTATGCCTGAAGCACGGCGGCCTGGAGTTTGGCGGTCTTGTCGCCGCCGGTCTGCGCGGCCTTCAGCGTCTTGGCGAGGCGCGAATCCACGGTCTCGAGGTCCTTCAGCTGCAGCTCGTAGTTGATGATTTCCATGTCGCGCACGGGGTCCACGGTTGCGTCGACGTGCGTTATGTTGTCATCGTCGAAGCAGCGCAGCACGTGCAGGATGGCGTCCGTCTCGCGGATGTTGGCCAGGAACTTGTTGCCGAGTCCCTCACCCTTGGAGGCGCCTTTCACCAGCCCGGCGATGTCCACTATCTCCACCGTGGCGGGGACGGTGCTTCGCGGGTTGCACATCTCCACGAGGCGGTTGAGCCGCCCGTCGGGAACGGTGATTACACCCACATTGGGCTCTATGGTGCAGAAAGGGAAGTTAGCCGATTGGGCTTTTGCGTTGCTAAGGCAGTTGAAGAGGGTAGATTTCCCCACGTTGGGGAGTCCCACGATGCCGCATTTGAGTGCCATAATTCAAAAAGTAAAAAGTTGGGAGAGGGCGGTGCCGACGCCGTTTCGGAGCAGCCGCGCCGCCCTCCCGCGTATGGTTGTTGTCTTGTTTATTTCACAATGATTTTCCGTGCGGAGTTTCCGCCGCGGAGGATATAGATGCCGGACGCGGCCTCGATGGTGAGGTTGCCGCCGGCGGGATATGAGCTTACCGCCATGCCGCTCAGCGTGTAGAGCGTCAGGCCAGCAGGTGCGCCGGTAACGAAGATGCGGCCCGGCTCGGTCCATACGCCGAAGTCGGTGCTTTCCCCGGTTCCCGGAACGGTGATTTCGTGTATGCCGGTGAGCGTCGAGGAACCCACTATGGCATAGCTGTTGGCCGGAACGGTGATGTAGCCGTATCGGGCGCTGAAGGACGGCTCCGTGCCGTAGGTCTTCGAGAATATCTTATAGTCGCCGTCATCGGTGCCGAGGAAGGCGGCATTGACGTTTATCGGGTCGCCCGAAGTGTTGGGGTTGACGGCCAGGATGAACTGCTTGTCCCCCTTTGTGAGTACGATGGTGCGGCCGCCGCTCCAGGCGTTGGCGCCGGTGTTGTTGGTGACGGTGACGTCCTGGGTGAACATCTCGGGGTTCTTGGCGCGCAGCCATCCCAGTTCGGAGTAGGTGGTGTAGAGTCCCTTGCGGTACTGGTTGTCGAGATAGTTCCAGCGCACCGTCTTGGGGTCTACGTTGTTGCCGCCGGTGGGATTCTTGGTATTCTCGGCGTTGGCGAGTTCGGAGAACATCCATACCATGTGTGCGCCCGGGGCCATCATCATCTGTGCGGCGGCGGAACCCAAGCGGGCGCAAGTGGGCTGCAGGCGTCCCTTGACGCCGGTGGCGCCATACTGCCCAACGGCGTAGGCCAGGCGCTGCTCGTCGTGCGATTCGAGGTAAGATACGGTCGAGCCCCATGTGCGGGCATCGTCGGGAGCGTAGAAGCGTTTCAGCGAAGAGTCTGACTCATACCCTTCGGCATACTGCATTCCCTGGTGGTTGATGTTGGCCCAGTTGAGCTGTCCGGTCTTGGCCATCTCGTTCTCTTCCGAGGCGCCGGCCAGGTTCTCGTTGATGAAGTAGGCGCCGGGCTTCACTTCCTCCATGGCCTGCTGCAGGGCGCGCATGTTGTTGATGCGGCTCTGGTTGTACTGGTTGGTGCCCGAGTCGCCGCTGTTGGGGTAGGAGTCGTTGTTGCCCAGGCCCTTCACCAGGTCGAAGCGGAAACCGTCCACATTATACTCCGTGAGCCAGTACCGCAGCACGTCTTTCCACTGCTGCTGAACGAGAGGGTAGCCCTGGTTCCAGTCGTTGAGCACGCTGTAGGCGTGGGGGGCGGTAGCGTTGAAGAAGGGGTTCTTGCCGGCCGGGTAGAGCTGGTACCAGGGATGTAGCCAGTCGCTCTGGTTGAATACCACGTCGAGGATTACGGCCATGCCGTTGCGGTGACATTCGTCGATGAAGGCCTTATAGTCGTCCGGCGTGCCGTAGGCTTTGTCCGGTGCGAAGTAGAAGTTGGGATTGTAGCCCCAGGAGATGTTGCCGTTGAACTCGTTGACGGGAAGGAGCTCCACGGCGTTGACGCCCATCTGGCGCAGGTAAGGAATCTTCTCCATGGCCTTGCGCACGGTGCCGTTGCCCTCGGCCTTCCCTTCGGTGCCCGTGAAGTCGCGCAGCAGCAGTTCGTAGATGAAGAGTTGGCTCGAAGGAACGCCCTTGAAGTCTTTCACCTGCCAGTCATATTCGTTGAGGTTGTCGTTGAAGACGGCCAGGGGCACTGTGGAAACTTTGTCGAAGGGATACTGCGGCATGTCGGGGTACACTTCGGCGGAGATATAGCGGTCGTTGTAGGGGTCGAGCACGAGGCGCGCATAGGGGTCGCCCACGCTCTTCTCTCCGTCGACGATGTAATAGTAGATGTGGTTCTCCCCTTTCGCGAGGTCCGGGACCGTAATCCAGAAGTAGCGCACGCCCTGGTAGTCCTGGTAGGACATGGTGTAGTCGTCCGAGACGGTATAGTCGTTCCAGTTGCCCACTATGATGGCGCTGAATTTTTCGGGCGCCGCGAGGCAGAAGGTGACGGAACCGTCGCCGTTGCGCACCGCGCCCATCTTGGGCACGCCGCCGGGATAGTCGGCCTGCGGCGACTGTTTCGGAACCACGTAGCTCAGCGAAGAGGAAACAGTTTCGCTTCCTACCTTGGCGGTGCCGGTGACGGTATAGTTGCCGGTCTCGGTGAATGTATAGCTGCCGGTGAGTTCGGTGGTGCCGCTGGCGGTGGCTATACGGTTGCCGTTGACGGTAAGCGTCAGTTCGCCCGGGTCGGTGCAATAGTAGTTGAAGCTGACGGTGGGGTCATTGGCGTCGATGACGTTGCCGCTGTGCGACGATAGCAGCAGCGACTGCAGGCCGTCGGGCAGGACGTCAAGGAAGATGTCTGTGCCGTTCTCCCCTTTTCCCTCCTTGGTGTTGTCGCCGGTGCGGAACACGAAGGCGAGTTTCTTGACCACCTCGGAGGCATTGGTGATACCGTAGAATGTGCGGATGTCGCCTATATTGAGACGGTAGAGGTTGGGACTCACGTACTCCATCCTATATTTCTCGCTGTTGTCGCCCCAGGTAGGGGCGTATTTCCAGTCGGAGCCGGAGGTGGAGAGGTTTGTGATGACGCCGGAATGGGCGTAGACCGGAGTCGAGGACGGAAGGTTCAGCAGCCCCAGGTTGCCCTGGTCGGCGTGATAGTAGATGACCACGTTCTGAGTGTCTTCCTGCATCAGGGGCGGCTGCGACGTGCATTGGCTCCGCGCCGCTGAAGAGAGCAGCACGAATGCCGTAATCATTAATGTTAATTTTTTTATCATAAGAATTTATTTAAGTAAGTTTCTTTCGTGTGTGTGTTCCTGTTTCAGTCATCTTCGGGCGCGATGTATGAGTTTTCGCGCATCATTTCGTATTCTTCCCACTGCGGGTCTTCCTCGGCGGAGATTTCGAGCGGAAGCTGCGGCAGGGCGGACAGGGCGCGGTTGAGCACCGAGCCGAAAAGTTTCAGGCTCGGTGTATAGATTACCCAGTCGCGCTGCCCGTCGCCGGTATAGATGCCGGTTATTACGCCGGCCTTGTGTTCCTTGCGGAAGGTGGTTTTCAGCGCCTCGTCGGCCTGCTCCATGAGTTCGGACTCCTCGCGGGATGGCATTCCGTCGTCGCCGCAGGGATAACGCCACGTCAGCTCCACGCGGTAGGGGTATTTGCCGCTGAGGCGCAGAGCGTCCACGCCGTCGCGGCCGGTCACTATCACCAGCCGCCCGTTCCCGCTTTCGGTGGGGGAGGTCCACCATTCGTCACCCGCTTTCATCTCAATGCACGGTTACGAGGGTTGCGCCGAAACCGTATTCGCGGAACGAGGCGTCCTGCGTCCCGGCCTTCGGGTATTCTTTCTTCAGGAGGTCGAGCACGGCGCGGCGCAGCACGCCGTCCCCCTTGCCGTGGATGAAGACTATCTTCTGACCCGTGCGGCGCGCGTGCTTCTTCATGGTGGAGCGCACGGCATCGAGTTGCATCCCCAGCATGTCGGAGTTCGACATCCCGGCGGTGGTGTCGGTGAGTTCGGCTATGTGCAGGTCTACCTCTATGAGCGGCAGCAGGGCCGTGGGGTTGGCCTCCGGATTCTTCTTTTTCCCGGGTTTGCGTTCCGGTCCGCCGGTGACCTTGTATTTCTCGGCAAGCTTGAGGGCGGCGTCCTCGCGGCGGTCCGTATCGGTGATGGTGCGCCGCGGCTCCACGTCGTCCTTGAGCAGCGGCAGTTCCAGCACCGGGTTGTCGAAGTAGACGCCGGGACGGAAGCAATGCAGCTTGTGGAACTTGGTGAGGTCGAGGCGGCGCGTTATGTTCACCACGGGCTTCATCTCGTAGCCCTTATCTTTCTTATAAGCGAAAGCCTGGAGCGAGACGCGCTCTATCTGCTGGAGCGTCTCGTGGCTGTACTGCGCCAGGTCCATCAGCTCGTTGGGGGCAACTGTGCCTGTGAAGACCTGCGTCCACTCGCGGTCGTCGTTGCCGCGGCGCGCGAAGCTGAAGCTCAGGAAGTAGTTGGAGTCGTTGACGAGGACGGCGTTGAACGATGCTTTCGAGAGGTCACGCGTCTGCGACGGCTCGAAGGCGAGCACGAGCGTCAGCAGGTCGCCGTGCACGGTCTCCACCACCGGCTCCTCGGGAGCGGGTTCGGCGCCCGCGGCTGGCACCTCCTTTTCCTTGCGACGTTTCTCCTGCACGTCGCGCACGCTCTGGTCGAACATCAGGTTGGCGGCCATAGCCTCTTTCTGGTGGCCGGCGGCCATCACCACGACGAGGTCGCTTACGAGCACCGGCGTCTCGAAACCGTTGTCGTCCACGTATGCCATGCGGCCGTCCACACGCGTCACCGTGCCGCCGCCCACGGCGCTGAGATACCTTACGGTATCGCCGGGTTGTATTGTCTTTCCCATCTTATATTTCTGTTTCGTTAGGCTCGGAGTCCGTGAGGCGCGCGGCGAACTCCTCGTCCACCTTCTTCTCGCGGTGCTCGTAAGCGTCCACAATGCGCTGCACCAGAGGGTGGCGCACAATGTCTTTTTTCTCGTATTCTATCATGCCGATGCCCTTGACGCCGCGCAGGATTTTCAGCGCCTGCAAGAGGCCACTCTGCACCGTGCGCGGAAGGTCTATCTGCGAACAGTCCCCCGTCACTATCATCTTGCCGTTTACGCCGAGGCGCGTAAGGAACATCTTCATCTGATGTTTGGTGGTGTTCTGCGCCTCGTCGAGGATTATGACGGCGTCGTTTAGCGTACGGCCGCGCATGAAGGCCAGCGGCGCTATCTGTATGGTATCGGCCTCCATGTATTCCTTGAGTTTGAGGGCAGGCAGCATGTCTTCCAGGGCGTCATATAGAGGGCGCAGATATGGGTCTATCTTGTCTTTCATGTCGCCGGGGAGGAAACCGAGTTTCTCCCCGGCCTCGACTGCCGGACGCGACAGGATGATGCGCTTGCACGCCTTGTTCTTCAGCGCCGCCACGGCCAGGGCTATGGCTATGTATGTCTTGCCCGTACCGGCGGGGCCGAGGGCGAAGGTAAGGTCGTTTTCGGCGAACGACTTCACCATACGCGCCTGGTTGGCGTTGCGCGGGATGACGGGGCGTCCCGTGGTAGTGTAGATGATGGCACCTTCGGGGTCGACGCGCTTCGGGGCGTCGCCTTTGATGACGTCGATTATCACCTCTTCGGGGAGTTTGTTGTATTGCGAGGCGTAGGCTTCGAGCTGCTTTATCTTCTGCTCGAAGTCGGCCGTCTCGCCCTCTTCCCCTATTACCTTGATGACGTTTCCGCGTGCCGCCATACGCAGCTTCGGGAAGAGATTGCGTATCAGCGAAATGTTGTTGTTGTTGACGCCGTAGAAGATTTGCGGGTCAGCACCGTCGATTATTATAGTGCGTTCGTTCATTCCTTTTCAATTTTTTCGAGGAGGGGGGCGGCTTATAAGACTTATGTGATTTATAAGTCTTATAAGCTTTATAGGCTTAGCCTACGCTGCCTTCGAGGGTTATCTGGAGGAGTTTCTGCGCCTCCACGGCAAACTCCATGGGGAGCTTCTTCATCACCTCCTGGGCGTAGCCGTTGACGATGAGGCCCACGGCTTTCTCCGTGGGGATGCCGCGCTGGCGGCAGTAGAATATCTGTTCTTCGTTGATTTTCGAGGTCGTGGCTTCGTGCTCCACAGTGGAGGAGTCGTTCTGCACGTCGATGTAGGGGAATGTGTGCGCGCCGCAGCGGTCGCCCATCAGCAGCGAGTCGCATTGCGTGAAGTTGCGGCACCCCTCGGCCTTGGAGGCTATCTTCACCTCGCCGCGGTAGCTGTTCTGCGACTCGCCGGCGGAGATGCCCTTGCTCACTATGGTGGAACGGCTCCCCTCCCCTATGTGTATCATCTTGGTGCCCGTGTCGGCCTGCTGCTTGTTGTTGGTGACGGCCACGCTATAGAACTCTCCCACCGATTCGCGACCCTTGAGCACGCAGGAGGGGTATTTCCATGTGATGGCCGAGCCGGTCTCCACCTGTGTCCACGACACCTTGGAGCGGTCGCCGCGGCAAAGGGCACGTTTCGTCACGAAGTTGTAGATGCCGCCGCGCCCTTCGGCATCGCCGGCATACCAGTTCTGCACGGTACTGTATTTTACCTCTGCGCGTTCCTCGCAGATTATCTCCACGATGGCGGCGTGCAGCTGGTTCTCGTCGCGCATCGGCGCCGTACACCCTTCCAGATAGCTGACGTAGGCGTCGTCGTCGGCCACGATGAGCGTGCGCTCGAACTGGCCCGTACCCGCCGCGTTGATGCGGAAGTAGGTACTGAGCTCCATCGGGCAACGCACTCCCTTCGGGATGTAGACGAAGGAGCCGTCGCTGAAGACTGCCGAGTTCAACGCCGCATAGAAGTTGTCACGGTAGCCCACCACGCTGCCGAGATATTTGCGCACCAGGTCGGGATAGTCTTTCACGGCCTCGGAGAAGGAGCAGAATATTACGCCCAGCTCGGCGAGTTTCTCGCGGTGTGTGGTGCGCACGCTTACGGAGTCCATCACGGCGTCGACGGCCACGCCGGCCAGTTGCTTCTGCTCGGCCAGCGAGATTCCCAGTTTGTTGAAGGTCTTCACCAGTTCGGGGTCCACCTCGTCCATGCTCTTTTTCAACTCCTTGGGTTTGGGAGCGGCATAGTAGCTGATGGCCTGGAAGTCGATTTCGGGTATGTCGAGATGCGCCCAGTGCGGCGGAGTGAGCGTGAGCCAGTGGCGGAAGGCCTTCAGGCGGAAGTCGAGCAGCCATTCCGGCTCACCCTTTTTCTTGGAGATGAGGCGGATCACATCCTCGTTGAGGCCGGGAGGGACGATGTCGGTGTCGATGTCTGTGACGAAACCGTACTTATACTCGCTGCGGGTAGCGTCTTTGAGCAGTTGGGAGTCATCCTCCTTGCCGGCGGCACGGGCATCCTTATCAATATTTTTATCAGAATAAGCCATAATTAACAACGATATACAGAATCTTAACGCCCTAATTGCCAAAAAAGGTCGCTAAGATGCAAATCAACCACAAAATTACGAAAAAATCGGGACGCAGGCAAAAAAACGTGCGTGATTATGGAACGGGGTTATGAAACGGGGGCATTCCTGCCCCTCCCTTAAGCCGCGCCGGCGGCTGCTGAAAGAGTTTGTTGCAGAGGTCTTGTGTTGTCAGCCGCTTTGCGGCTTGAGGCGCAGGCAGGAATGTCTCCGTCCCATAAGAAACAAAAGAGCCGGGGCGGGATGCTCCGGCTCTTTTTATAGAGGGTTGGTTTCTTTTCTTGGAATTATTCGGCTACTACTTGGTAGTTGGTTGTGCCGGCTACGTTAACGCTCTTGAAGCCGGTAGCGACGTAAATCTTGCTGCCGTCGGTAAGGTCGGCTGCCGGGTTGAAGTCGATGTAAAGACCGCCGCGGAGCTCGATGGTACCGTTAGTATTATCGTTTACATTGAGGACATAGTATTTGCCGTTTGTATATTTAACGCCACTGTAAGTACCGCCGTTGATGATGGCGTTACCTGTACCGTTAACGTAGATTGTGGAGTTGCAAACGTTATTCATGTCCGTACCGCCTACATAGCTACCACCGTTGAGGGTAACGTTACCTGCGCCTACCCAAACCACGGGATTTTCATCTGTACCGTTGGAACCGCTGAGAATACCTTCACCGTTGATGATGAGGTTTGAACCGGCTTTGATAGCTTTAAGGCAAACGTTGCCGAGGTTGTGGCCGTTGAGGTTGAGGGTTACAGTCTTGCCTGCGGGTACCTCGAGCACACCTGCATTGGCAATGTCACCGGAAAGTGTGATGTTTGCTGTTTCACCTTCTGCGTTGAAAGCAGCGTCGAGAGCAGCAACGTCGCTAACTACCACGTTGTAGTCGGGAGTATTGAAGATCGGGTCGATCACTACGTTGAACTCGGCGGGAGCGGTCAGCAGGTTACCGTAGATGTTGGTGCGGTAGTTGCGCTGGAAGGGAACGTTCTCGAATGTGAAGGCTTTGTAGCTCGGATCCTTAACGCCGAATGTTACCTGAGTAATCATCTTCTGGGTCGGAACGAGCACATAGAGCATTGCCATATAGTCAATGGTCTTGCCTTCTACCTGAACGGGGAAGGTTTCGCCGGTGGGAATATTGCTCATTGGGAATGCAACGTCAGCGGGCTCGCCGACAACCGTGCCCTGCACATCTTCCGCTCCCTCGAGGAAGTCGAACTGCGAGTAGATGCCATTGACGGTAATCTGCGACTGGGAGTAGTCGAGTTTGAATGTCTTGGCATCAGCTGTGTCCATGGTGCCGACGTTCAGCTGTGCAAACGGACGGTAAAGCGTGATTTTTTTGGAAGTAGCCGTCGTGATGGAGAAGTTCTTCTCTATCCAGCAGAAAGCGTCATACTTCTCGTCGTAGGAGTTGACTGCGGCATAATTGATGTTGAAATTGTGGTCAGTAGCGCTGAAGGTGTAGGGAGCATCGGGGTTCTGTGCCCAGAATACGATGTCGTAAGCCTTGCCGCGCGGAAGGTTCATCGTGACGGTTGTCTTCAGATTTGTGAAGGTGGCTGTAAGCGTGTTGTTTTCACCGTTGATGATGAGCGGCTCTTTCTTGCCGTGTTCGTAAACGGCACAAGTCAGGTTCACTGCGTCGAGACCGCTGCCGAAAGCGGCACGGCTCTGCAACTCGGCGGGAAGATTTACCGTAAAGGTAACGCCTTCGCCTGCCACGGGCTGTTCGGGTACGTCTTCAGAAGAGCACGAGGCGGTCAGCAACAGTGCTCCCATACCCATGAAGGGTAGCAAATTCTTAATAAACTTCATCTTTTTCAATATATTTAAGTTATTGACCTTCAGGTTATAATGTGGACTTTATGGCCGCAAAATCCCAGAAAGAACCCTGCGGACAGACATTTTTGCGGCACAAAGTTACAACCTTTCGACCAATATTCCAAATAAATCTTACGAAATTTCAAATTAAGCTCTGAAAAAGAGACAAACACCCCTGCAATGTCAAGGAGAGGATGCCTCCCTTCGAT
>OJRI01001018.1_pt1 | contig 16637 bp, 13 predicted proteins | sample 1599151 | NCBI WGS metagenome assembly OJRI01 (sample SAMN03922457, study PRJEB24848) | human gut metagenome | isolation source: stool sample | host: Homo sapiens | place: Germany | collected 2009-11
TATTTATTTTGTCTAAAATGGATTTCTAAATATCTCAAAGTCATCACGGACACTGCGTCTGAATCTTCCTGAGGCCCGAAAACGAATCCGACAGATATGGTTGCGCAAAGTTAGCTATAATATCAAATAAAAACAACAAAAACGCCGAAAAACTTTAAAATGGACCAATTTGGACCGTACCCCGGCACGCTATACCTTGTTTGACTTCCACGTCTCTGGGCATTTCTTTGGTTTATTCACAATTTTGTTGTAACTTTGCGCCAGTGACAAAGACTGTGCTTTTGCGGATTACTACCATGATATTTCCGTTTCCCCGAATGCCGGTTTTGTTCCTTACGAGATTGGAACTCAGAGAATTATGCGTTGTCTGTTATACATCGTCATACTATTGACCATTACGGCTTGCGGCGTCTCGGCATCGCAACAGAAGGTGCTTGACGATGCACAGAAGATGATGCATTCCGACCCGTCCGCCGCACTTTCCAAACTCAACACAGTAGATGTTTCCGAGTTAAAGGATTCAGCAACTATGGCTCGGTGGGCGCTCCTCTATAGCGAAGCGATGGTAGTCAACCAACTTTCAGCCCCGACCGACTCCATTATAAATATAGCGGTCGACTATTACGGACATCACAACCTGAAAGACCAATTCAAGAAAGCTTAGCGACTGAAAGCATTGATTAAGTCATCGGGCAATCGCGATGAACTCGCCACGGCACTTTATCTCCAAAAAGAAAAGGAATTTTTCCTATATAAAGAGCGCACGAAACGACAAATGCAGCTGATTCTCGCTCTTGTCGTCATTCTTGTCGCAGCCATAATCATAATATGGTTGCGTCAGAGATTGAGGATGCAGTCCTTGTGCAACGACTCGCTAATGACCGAGGCATCGAGTATGAAATGCCAGATACAGGAAAGTCGCGGGGATGTCGACCGCTTGCAACAAAAACTACACGGATTGCTCGAAAACCGCTTTGCCCTCATCGACTCGCTTTGCCAGACTTATTATGAATCGCAGGGCACAAAATTGGAACGTAAGGCTATTGTCGAAAAGGTGAAAAGCGAAATTGACGCGGTACGCACCGACTCTTTCCCGGAAATGGAGCAGGCCGTGAACGATTGCCGTGACAATGTACTCGTAAAAATCAAAGAAGAATTTCCCGAACTCAAACCGGAGGATTATATGCTGTTGGTCTACCTTGCAAGCGGACTTTCCACACGCACAATATGCCTTCTCCTTGATGAATCGGTTAACGTGATTTACAAGCGGAAATCACGGCTAAAGTCGCGTCTCAAAGCGCACACAGGCGTTGAAAACAGCGGCATAATGGCCATTTTCTGACACCCTTTTCCTTCCGGTCAGGTTTTTCCGGAACGTCTCAATATATCATATTGGTTATTAACATTTTACAAATAGCAGTGTCAGACTTTAATTTTGGAGTTTAACACGGTTTGTGGGTAATTTTGCATCAAAAAAATTACTCACATGAACACTAAATTCCTTATCTCAATTCTCCTCCTTATTCTCATTTCCGGAAACAGTTACGCACAAGATACGCAAGTTTCCGACAGCCTGACGCGACACCTGCAAGAGGTAATCGTCACCGGCAATCAACCGGCAACGAAACAGGTCGGCTCCACCCTCGTTACCAACATTCCCGGGACAAATCTTGCGGACCTTGGTACCGCTCTCGACGTGTTGGCTCAGTTGCCGATGATTAAGGTAACAGACAATACTGTAAACGTCATCGGCAAGAACAACATCGAAATCTACATTGACGGGCGCCCGATGCGCGACGGCCAGGAATTGCAACAGATACTTTCATCTAACGTAAAAAAAGTAGAATTACTAATGGCGCCGGGACCGGCCTACGAAAGCAGTACCGGCGCAGTACTCAAAATAACGACGCGCCGCAATTTCATACAAGGCCTTTCCGTAACCGACCGGTTCATGCTCCAACGTCGCCGCAAATGGTCCGTCATGGATTACCTAAACCTAAGCTACCGCATAGGCGTATGGGAGTTTTTCGCCGACGGAACCATAAACCACAATAACTCCTTTGCCAAAGGCTCGACTACCAATACTCTGATTTTCAACGGTAAAGAAACCATAGTCGGCAGCAACCAGAACAACTCGTATCCAACAACGGCCGGGGTAATAAGAGGCGGTGTCAACTATTCAGGCGGTCAGCAATCGTTCGGCGCATACTACCGTTACAACCCGGAACGCGGCGATTTCAGCAACTCCGGTTCGGAATGGCTCGATTTCAATCCTCCCGTCCGGGACAAAATCGACAAGCACACCAGGGCGCACAGCCACCTCGTTTCCCTTTATTACGAAAACCTTCTTGCCGGGAAATTTCTACTGCACTTCGACGGGGATTTCCGCAGCGCTCGGGAAAACAACAGCGTTTCAACCACTTACCCGGAATCTGCCAATCCAGCCGTCAACTCCACGGATAAACGCTCATCTACCCTTTGGGCCGGAAAGCTCTATCTGAATTTCCCACTTTGGAACGGCTCGTTCACCGCCGGAACGCAGGACAGTTACACCCGCACTTCCCTCGTTTACCGGATGCTCAATGCCGATGTCAGCGAATATATACCCTCATCGCTGACCGATGCACGTCAGACTTCCGCATCACTCTTCGCCTCATGGTCGCGCATATTCGGGAAGTTCTCACTCTCGGCAGGCGCCAGATACGAATACGTGGATTATGACTTCAATGTCGACGGAAAACGGGACTCGGATGTAAGCCGCCACGAACATACGCTCACACCCGACATTTCGCTCGGTTACTCCTTCAACGACTTCGCGCAAGTGAGCCTCAGCTACAGACTCTCCACCGTAAAGCCGCCCTATTCGCAGCTTACCGGTTCGCTGAGTTACACGGGAATGCATCAGATAGAGGGCGGAAATCCCGCGCTGCACGATGAAAGGCTACACGACGTGCAACTGTTCGGGACGTGGAAAAACTTCATGCTACAAGCCGACTTCATACGTTCGCTTGACACTTACGCATTTGTCAAACAACTATATCCGGCTGACAACCTACAACTTATCATGCATCCCGTCAACATCGACGTTGCTGCATTGAGCCTTTATCTCGTCTGGAGCCGTCCCGTGCGCCGCTGGACGCCCAACATCACGGTCGGGATGTACCGGCAATGGCTCACACTCGGCGATAACCGCTACGACAAACCGCTCTTTACCTATTACTTCGACAATACCTTCTCGCTGCCCCGTGGATGGCTCGTCACCGCCAACGTCAGCGGCAGTTCGCAGGGCGACATGCACACAAACCGATTCGCCGCCTCATGGTTTAAAATGGACGCCTCCGTCGGCAAGACTTTCCTCAACAAGTCGCTCACAGTAAAACTCACCGCCACCGACATCTTCAACACTGCCAACAACGACTGGACGATGCGGACTTACGGCGTCTTCGTGGACAAACGCATGAGCATGGACCGGCGGGGTCTCACCCTCGACATAATCTACAACTTCCAGCCACGCAAATCCAGATACAAAGGCTCCGCCGCTTCCGCCGCCGAAATGAAACGCCTCTGAACCTACCTTTACTTTTAGTTTAGATATATGCGACAAGTCCCCGTCGGGTAGGCGGGGACTTGGTATTTCAAGGATGGCCGGAGCCGAGCTGTTGAGGCTACAGCCGGGCCTTTTCCTTTTGGATCGCGGAGGATTAGTGCTGCAGGTAGTCGGCGAGCTGCTCGGGACGGAAGTTGGCGATGAAGTCGGCGTGTTTTGCCACTTCGGCCTGTCCGTATTTCACGTAAACATGGCAGCTGCGACGGAACGCTGCGTTGCGCTGCGTGTCTTCAAGAAGCAGATAGCCCATGATGATATGGCCTGCCATCTCCACGAGGCGGCGTGCCATGAAGTCCTCGAACTCTTTGTTCTTGGTTCCGGTGACGGCCTCTACGGCGTTGGCATACTGCTGTGTCATGAATACGAGCGTGCTCTTGATGTCCTGGTCTTCGGCGCAGACTTCCTGAGCCTCGAACTCTTTGATGCGGCTGAGGTAAGTGCCGGTGGTGACGTGGCGTATGGCGGCCACTACCTGGAGCTGCGTCGTGCCCTCGTAGATGGAGGTGATACGGGCGTCGCGGTAGAGGCGTTCGCAGCGGTAGTCTTTCATAAAGCCTGAACCTCCGTGAATCTGGATGGCGTCGTATGTGTTCTGGTTGGCGAACTCTGAAGTCATCCCCTTGGCCAGAGGGGTGAAGGCGTCGGCCAGGCGGCTGAACATCTTGCACTCCTTCTTCTCGTCAGGGGTAAGCTTGCGTTCGCGCTCTATGTCTTCGAAAGCCTTGTAGAGGTCCACGTAGCGTGCGCAAGCATAGAGGAGTGCGCGGGAGGCGTCGAGTTTGGCTTTCATCACGGCCAGGATTTCACCCACTGCAGGGAAGTCGATGATGGCTTTGCCGAACTGACGGCGGTCCTTGGCGTAAGAGAGGGCTTCGCGGTAAGCTGCCTCACTGAGACCTACGGACTGTGCGGCGATGCCGAGACGGGCTCCGTTCATCAGAGCCATGACATACTTGATGAGGCCGAGGCGGCGTGAGCCCACCAGCTCACAGGGAGCGTCCTTGTAGACGAGCTCGCATGTGGGAGAACCCTTGATGCCCATCTTGTTCTCGATACGGCGAACGGTGACGCCACCATTGCGCTTGTCATAGACGAACATGGAGAGACCGCGGCCGTCGCGCGAACCCTCTTCGGAGCGTGCCAGCACAAGGTGGATGTCGCTGTCGCCGTTGGTGATGAAGCGTTTCACGCCGTTGAGCACCCATGAGCCGTCCTCTTTCTGAGAGGCTTTGAGCATAACGCTCTGGAGGTCGGAACCGGCGTCGGGCTCGGTAAGGTCCATCGACATGGTCTCGCCGTTGCAGACGCGCGGCAGGTAGCGGCTGCGCTGGTCTTCGTCGCCGAACTCATAGAGGGTTTCGGCGCAGTCCTGGAGGCCCCAGAGGTTCTCGAAGCCGGCGTCGGCGCGGCTGACGATATCGGCGGCCATTATATAAGGGGTGATGGGAAAGTTCAGACCGCCGAAACGGCGCGGCATGGCCATACCCATGAGGCCGGCCTTGCGGCAGGCGTCGAGATTACGCTTAGTGCCGTCGGCGTAAATAACGCGGCCGTTCTCCACGCGCGGGCCCTGGTGGTCGACGTCCTCGGCGTTTTCGGCAACGATGTCGCCGCAGATTTCGCCCACAACTTCAAGTACTTTGTCGTACGAGTCGATGGCGTCGTCATAGTTCTGGGGAGCGTAGTCGTAGTTTTCCTTGTCGCGGAAATCGCGCTCTTTGAGAGAGACTATCTTCTCCATCATCGGATGGGTGAGATAGTGTTTGAGTTCTGAATTATCAGTATAAAAGTTAGCCATTACTTCGAGTTCTTTTTGTAGTATTTGATGAGTTTGGGCACAACGTCTTCCATCTTGCCGGTGATGACATAGTCGGCGATGGTGTTGATAGGTGCGTTGGGATCCGAGTTGATGGAGATGATGATGGAGGAGTCCTGCATACCGGCGATGTGCTGTATCTGGCCCGAGATACCGCAGGCTATGTAGAGCTTGGGACGCACGGTGACGCCGGTCTGTCCTATCTGGCGGTCATGGTCTATCCATCCGGCATCGACGGCGGCACGTGAGGCTCCCACTTCGCCGCCGAGCGTCTCGGCCAACTTCTGCAGAAGTTCAAAGTTCTCCTTGCTGCCCACGCCGTAGCCGCCGGCCACGATGATAGGGCTTCCTTTCAGGTTCACTTTCGACTTCTCCACGTGGCGGTCGATGATTTCCACCACGAAATCTTCGGGAGAAGTGTATTTGCCCGGGTCGAGGTCAATTACCTCACCTACATAGTTCGAGTCGCGCACCTCGCGTTTCATGACGCCTTCGCGCACGGTTGCCATCTGCGGGCGGCACTCGGGGTTGACGATGGTGGCCACGATGTTTCCGCCGAAGGCCGGGCGAATCTGGTAAAGCAAGTCCCGGTATTCCGTGCCGGTCTTGGGGTCCTTGTGGTCGCCGATTTCAAGGGCGGTGCAGTCGGCGGTAAGGCCGGAGTGCAGGGCGGAAGAAACGCGGGGACCGAGGTCGCGGCCTATTGAGGTGGCGCCCATGAAGGCGATACGCGGCTCTATCTCGCGGAAGAGGTTGATGAGGATGGAGCTGTGCGGAAGCGAAGTGTAGGGATAGAGGCGGCTGTCCTGCACCTTGTAGATGGTGTCCACACCGTAGGGGAATATCTGTTTTTCGATGTCCTTGAGGTTGTCGCCGGCAACGACGGCCTGGAGCTTCACGCCGAGTTTGTCGGCCAGTTGGCGTCCTTTGGTGAGCAGTTCGAGGCTCACGTCTGCTACGCGGCCGTCTTCATACTCGCAATATACTATTATGTTGTTTTTTTCTGACATTTTATGAGACTTTTAGCCGATTGTGTGGTTGACGATAAGTTCCTGTATGAGCTCTTCGAGAGCCTGGTCGGTGTTCTCGACGTTGCGGGCTTCCTTGGCGGTGAAGACCACGTTCTCGATGGCTTTCACCTTTGTGGGGGAGCCGGCGAGGCCGCACTGGTTGAGGTCGGCGCCCACATATTCGGCGTTCCACTCGCCGATGCCGAGGAACGGACGTTTCTCTATGAGAGGTTTGCGCGCATCGTCCTGAGCGAGTTCCGAAGGGGCGGCGGCATATTTGAATTTCTGGAGATTCTTGGCGTTGCGCGGACGGCAGGGAGCGGCGCTGCCGTTGACGGTCACTACGCAGGGATAGGGTGCGCGGACGGTCTCCACGCCGTTTTCGAGCCGGCGCTTCACGGTCACTTTGCCGTCTTTGGCTTCGATGATCTCCTCGGCGTAAGTGACTTGCGGGAGGTTGAGTTTTTCGGCAATCTGGGGACCCACCTGCGCGGTGTCGCCGTCAATGGCCTGGCGGCCGCCGATGATGAGGTCGAAGTTGCCTATTTTACGCACGGCCGTGGCCAGGGCGTAGGAAGTGGCGAGCGTGTCGGCACCGGCGAAAGCGCGGTCGGAGAGCACTATGCCCCCGTCGGCGCCGCGGTACATTCCCTCGCGGATGATTTCGGCTGCACGCCCGGGGCCCATGGTGAGCACCGTGACGGTGGTGCCGGGATTCTCGTCTTTCAGTTTAAGCGCTTGCTCGAGCGCATTGAGGTCTTCTGGATTGAAGATGGCAGGAAGGGCCGAACGGTTGATGGTACCGTCTTCCTTCATGGCGTCTTTGCCCACGTTTCTCGTATCAGGTACTTGCTTGGCCAGTACAATGATATTTAAACTCATAATTATATAGTTTGATTTGTGTTTATTCAATCTGGGTCACGGCTCCAAGTTAATTCGCGTCAGAACCGGCTGCAAAGGTAGTAAAAAATCCTCAATGCAACAAATTTTTAAGATAGATTTGGTATTTCGGTCAATAATAGCTAAATTTGCATAAGAAATTTTAGAATAGATGAGACTCAGACCCATACTCACGGCCATAGGGGCGGCGCTGTGCCTCGCGGCGGCGGCCAACGTGGCCGACGAAGCGCGTGGACTGCTCGCCAAGGGGGACGCCGACAGCGCCTGCGAACTCCTCCGCGCCGAACTTGACAAGAACCCCGACGGCGGGAACGCCGGCACACTGAACTCGCTGCTCGGCGACGCAGAACTGATGAAGGGCAACCGCGCTGCTGCCCGCGAGGCTTACAACCGCGCAACCAAACGAGGCGTGGCCGATGCCTACCGCGGTCTCGGACGTATCGGGATGCAGGAGTACGACTTCAGCCGGGCGGCCGCCGACTTCGCAAAGTACACCGAGCTGAAAAACAACGCCAAGAAACCCGCAGACCCCGCCGTGGAGCAGGAACGGAAGACCGCCCTCAACGCCGTGCAGCATCTTCGCCGCGTCGACGATGTGGTGATTCTCGACAGCATAGACATGCCCCGCCAGAGTTTCTTCGAAGCTTACAAACTGCCCCCTTCCTCCGGCCGCTTACTCACCGCCGACCACACCCCGAACCCCGACGAGATGACGAGCCACTCCGCCTTTATAAATGAACAACAAGACTTCATGCTGCTCGGAGTCACCGATACGGTGGCAGAGAGCAAACCGCTGGAATACATACGCCTCAACACCGGCGAATGGCAACCCGCGGAAGTGGACTCCACTCTCTACATAGGCAACTTCGACTACCCCTTCATGATGCCGGACGGCCAGACGCTATATTTCGCCAGCGACGGCGACCTATCGATAGGTGGCCTCGACATCTTCATGGCCACGCGCGATCCCGAAGATGACAGCTACATGCCCCCGGTCAACCTCGGAATGCCATACAACTCGCCCTTCGACGACTTCATGATGGCCATCGACGACGAGCACAACGTCGGCTGGTTCGCCACCGACCGCAACTCCCCCGGCGGCGACGTGACGGTCTATATGTTCATTCCCAACGAGATACGCCGCAACCTCGATCCCGACAGCGTGGACATTGCCGCCCGCGCACGCATCGCCGACTTCAGGGCCACTTGGCCCGAAGGCGCCGACTACACGGAGTTGCTGGAGAAAGTGGCCGCCATCGACCCCGACGCTGCACCCAAAGAGAGCATCTTCTTCCCGCTCGGCGACGGAACTGCAGTCACCGACCCTGACGACTTCAACGACGATGCCCGCGAATTTTACCAGCAATACATCGCCGCCGAGTCGGAACTCGCCGACGTCACCGGCAAGTTGCGGGAGATGCGCACCCGATACCACGACCGCCCGTCGGAACGGCTCCGCGACGAGATTCTCGGCGCCGAAGCCGCCCAGGAACGCTACCGCGAGCAGATGCGCCGACTGCGCTCACAAACCGTCAGGACACAGCTCCGAAGAAATTAAGAATCCCATATACTATTATGATAACCAACACCTAACCTACCATGACCTCATTCATAATAGCATTACTGACGCTGCTGGTCGGCTCTTTCCTCTACGGCAAGTTCGTGGAGAAAGTCTTCGGAGCAGACGGCAAGCGCAAGACGCCGGTCCACACGATGGCCGACGGGGTGGACTACGTTCCCCTCCCGACGTGGAAAATCTTCCTCATACAGTTTCTGAACATAGCGGGCCTCGGACCCATCTTCGGCGCCATCATGGGCGTGATGTACGGCCCGTCGGCTTTCCTGTGGATAGTCTTCGGCACCATCTTCGCCGGCTCCGTGCACGACTACCTTTCCGGAATGCTCTCGCTGCGTTACGGCGGCGCCTCGCAACCTGAAATCGTCGGTGCCGAGCTTGGCAACCGCGTCAAGAACGTGATGCGCGCCTTCGCCCTGCTGCTGATGATTCTCGTCGGTGCCGTCTTCGTCTACAACCCCGCCGACCTGCTGGCCATGCTCACCCCGGAAAGCCTTGACAAGACCTTCTGGATAATGCTGATTTTCTGCTACTACATGCTGGCCACGCTTCTGCCCATCGACAAGCTCATAGGCAAGCTTTATCCCCTCTTCGGAGTGGCATTGCTTTTCATGGCCGTCGGCATCCTGGCCATGCTCTTCGTGCACCATCAGGCCGTGCCCGAAATCTGGGACCAGTTCTATAACCACACCGCCAATCCGGAGCAGACGCCCGTATTCCCGATGATGTTCGTCTCCATAGCCTGCGGTGCCATTTCCGGTTTCCACGCCACGCAGTCGCCCATGATGGCTCGCTGCATGAAGAGCGAGAAGCACGGCCGCTGGATTTTCCACGGCGCCATGGTGACCGAAGGCGTAGTGGCACTCATCTGGGCTGCCGCTGCCGTGGCCTTCACCGGCGGTTACGACAAGCTCGGCGAGTATCTCGGCAACGGCTCGCCCGCCATTCTGGTGAACAACCTTTCTGAAACATGGCTCGGCACGTTCGGCGGCATCCTGGCCGTCCTCGGCGTCATAGCCGCTCCCATCACCTCCGGCGACACCGCGCTGCGCTCAGCCCGGCTCATCGCCGCCGACTTCCTGCATTTCCCGCAGAAGAAAATCAGGAACCGCCTGATGGTGTCGGTCCCCATCTTCGTGCTCTGCTTCGTGGTGATGCTCATGCCCTACGACGTGCTGTGGCGCTACTTCGCGTGGTGCAACCAAGTGCTCTCTGTCTTCACCCTCTGGGCCGTAACCGTATGGCTCGCCAAGCAGCACAAGAACTACTTCATCACCCTCATCCCGGCACTCTTCATGACGGCCGTGACGGTGACATACATCTGCTTCGCCCCCGAAGGGCTCTCGTTGCTGACACAGGAGTTCTTCGGCAGTGACATACCTTACACAGTGGCCGTCGGCGCCGGGCTTGCGGCCTGCTGCCTCTTTTTGGGTCTCTTCGCGCGTTTCCTCAAAGGACGCGAACCCAAGGTCACCCTTGACCCCGAATTATGATTGATTTTGAAGCAATTACCTCACTTTCGGAGTACTATAACCTCCATACCCACACGCAGTTCTGCGACGGCCACGCCCCCATGTCGGAAATGGCTGCCGCAGCCGCTGCCCTTCACTACACCACGCTCGGATTCACGCCACACGGCCCGGTGCACATCGAGTCTCCCTGTAACATGAGCCGCGACTACATTCCGGCATACTTCGCCGAATGTGACCGGCTACGGCAACTTTATGCCGGGAGGATGGAAATACTGCGCGGCATGGAGATAGATTACCTCGACCCGCGCCACGGCCCGTCGTCTCAATATTACGCCGACCTCGGCCTCGACTACAGCATCGGCTCGGTGCACTTCGTCGCCAACCGGAAAGGGGAACAGTGGGACTGCGACGGCTCGCCGGAACGCTTCGGCCGCTATGTGCGTGAACACTTCTGCGGCGACCTGCGTTATGTAGTTGAAAAATACTTCGCCGCCGTTTGCGACATGCTGACACGCGGAGGCTTCCACCTTCTCGGCCACTTCGACAAGATAGGGCGCAACGCCGATGCCGTGGAGCCGGGCGTAGAGGACTGCGAATACTACCTGCGCGGCGTGGAAGACGTGCTCGCCTGCATACACGACACCGGCGTCGCCGTGGAGCTGAACACAAAATACCTCAAGGATACCGGGCGCCTCTTCCCAAACGTGCGCTGGCTCCCGATGGTCATGGAAACCGGCGCCACGCTCGTGGTAAACAGCGACGCCCATTACCCCGACAAACTCGACAACGGGCGCCCCGAAGCGCTGAAATTAATTGAATAACAGAAAGATAATTATGAAAACAATAGGCGACAGCGTCCCCGACCTGCTGGGACGCAACACTGACGGCCAGGAAGTAAGACTCTCCGACTTCCCCGGCAAGAACTTCATCATCTACTTCTACCCCAAAGACAACACGCCCGGATGCACGGCCGAAGCCTGCGACTTCCGCGACAACTACGAGACCTTTCTCGAGATGGGCTATGTAGTGATAGGGGTAAGCAAGGACAGCGACGCATCGCACGCACGCTTCCGCCAGAAATACGACCTTCCCTTCATCCTCATCGCCGACACAGAGCACAAGCTCTGCGAAGAATTCGGAGTATGGCAGCTCAAGAAGATGGCCGGCCGCGAATACATGGGCATCGTGCGCACAACCTTCGTAGTGAACGCCGCCCACGAGGTGACCGACGTAGTGAAAAAAGTAAAGACCAAAGAAGCCTCCGCCCAGCTCTTTGCCCTCCTCGACGAGCGCAATAGCCCCAACCCCGCCTGAAACCGCAAAAATACGAAAAAATAAGCTGCCCACCCTTCGCCGGCGGCTTATTTTTGTTTGTAGTCGGGTTCGAGGGCGTGTCGAAGGCCGTCGTAGGTGGGGATGGGGATTTTGTTGCCGTTGTCGTCTACAGCGTAGATTTCTACGCGCTGGCCTTGGGCGTTCTTGATGTTCGCCTCGTTGTTGACGAAGTATTCGTGGCTTGCGAGCGCTTTCTTGCGGTCAACTTTGGCGTATTCTTCCTTGAGATACATCGGCGAGGCGCGGCGGTCGGTCTGTCCTATTGCCGTTGCCGTGAAGGAGAATCCCCCGTCGGCTTCCGCCTTCAGGATCAAACCGGGCAGGCCGTGAAGTTTCCACGGACCGAACCCAAGCGGTATTTCGGGAGCGAACCATGCCTTCCAGTGCCGTCCGTGGTAATCGTTTTCGGCCATAACACACTCATAGCCAAGGACATTAGCTATTGAATCATCCCTTATCGTCCATTGCATATCCGCGAACGGTTCGGTGTAATAACCCTGGTCTTCTCCAAATTTGTCGTAAAGCTTTAGCGCTTCATCGGCAAGGTTTGTGAATACGTATGTATATATTTTCTTGACGGGGCCTTTCGTGAGGTCCCATGATGTGGAGCCGTCGGGTTCTACCGTCATGCAAGCCTTTTGCAATATGTCCATATATTTGGCCTTCCCTTCGGGTGTTGAGCTGAGGGAGTCTACCCATTGGCTCATGTCGTTGAAATATTCGGATTCCTCCGTCGAGGCGAGGAGCGTCATTTTCGTGGTCGCGGTTTTACCCCATTTAGTCGGGGCGTTGCAGTCGTAGTTTACCGATATGCGGGGGTTGCCTTGTGCGGTTGCCGCCAGTGCGGAGAGAAAGATGGTTATTGTCAAAAGTTGTGTTCTCATATCTGCATGGTTTGTACGTTCAATGGTAATCGGTTTCGAGGAAGTCGGCCACCGATGCCGGGACGAATAATTGTTCTAAATCCGCTCCATCGCTTGCCGATATGGTGACCCCGGTACTGCCGTATTGTGCGTTGATTTTTCCGAGAGGATTGTCCATGAAGGCGCGTTTTGATTTCAGATAATCGATGCGCTTAACCTTTTCATAGTCTTCGGATAGCGGCACCTCCCCTATCGGCTTTTGCGACTGCTGAATGCCGGTGGCGATAAAGCTGTATTGGGCGCCCACGGCCGCGGCTTCGAGGATAAGGCCGGGGAGGGCGCCGAATTTCCACGGGCCGTCCTGCACCGGTATTTCGGGCGCGAACCATACGGTCCATTTCCTCCCGTGGTAATCGGCAATGGCCTTTACGCATTCATAGCCTAATACGGTTTTGGTGGAATCGCAGACCTGCCACTCCATGGCACATACCGGTTCTTCATAGACTAATTTTTCCAGTCCGGAAGTGTCGTAATGCCTCAGTTTGCCGAGGTCGAACGATTTTACCACATACATGGTGCCGTCCGGACCGGGTATATCGTCAAAGCGTCCTGCCGCGAGGGCTGTTTTCGTCATTTCGGCTATCTTAGCTTTCCCTTCCGGAGTAGAATTGAGGGAATCTATATACTGCGTCTTCGGGGAGAAGAATTTAGATTCCCGTCCGTTGGCAAGAAGTATATATTGGTTGGTTACGTCGGTCACTCCGTCGGAGAAATCAGGTCGGTGTGCCACATAGCTTACCTCTATGTCCGCAGTCTGCGCAAACAAGGTAATCGGAACGAGGCATAGAGCCACAATGCTGATAATTTTTTTCATTTTCTGAGGGATATTGTGAACAGCAGTTCGCGGCCGCGCAGGTGACGGCGGCTCTCGTAGGAGGTGAGCTGGCTGTAGGTGGTGTAGCTATAGGTGCGTTGGTCCAGGATGTTGCTCACCGAGACGGAGAACTCCCAGCGCTTGTTGAGTTTGAAAACCACCTTGGTGTCGAGCAAGAAAAGATTCTTGTAACTGCCGGCGGCTATCTCGTTTCGGTAATGCTCGCCGCTGACATGCCATTCCCATTTGCTGTGAGGCATCACGTTTAGCAGCAACTCGTTTTCCATTCCCGAGAGCCACGGGACGCCGGCTCCGTTCATGGCCACGCGGCTTTGGGAGAAGTCGAAACGGTAGTCGAAACTGAGCCAGCGCAGCGGCGACCCGTTCACCTTGGCGCCGACGGCCCATGACGTCCCCACGGAGTTGACGGACTCGTTTTCGGAGAGCAGATGCGAGTCAGTGCGCGTGAAGCGTCCGTTGACGTTGGCGCTTCCGCGCATGAAGTCGAGCGTCTTGCCAACATTTCCATTGGCAAGGAGCATCTTTCCGTTGCTCTTCGCCGCCGCGTAGGAGTACACCACATAATCGCCGAAAAGTTGCTGCGCCATGGTGTAGGGGACCCGGTTCCATGAGTGCATCACGAAAGCGTTGGCGAAAAGGCCGCGGCGCGTGTGCCTGTAGGAGAAGTGGCCGCTGACGTGTTGCGACGTGGAGTTGTAGAAAGCGTCCGTTCCGCGGCTGAACGAGCGGTAATCGGTCATAATGTAGCCCGGCTGTATGAGGTTGAGCTCCATCGGCGAGCGACCGGTGCCTCCGCTGACAGACATGGCAAAACGGTTGTTCGGCTTCCAGTTCATGCTCAGCGACGGCGAGCAGTACACTTCGCTACGGTTGGCCAGCGCCTTGTCGAAGGTGTAATGCGCAAAGCTCAGCGGCACGTCGAGCGTGAGGTTCACGCGCTTCAGCCAATACTCGAATTTCGGGGTGGCATAAACAGTCACATAATTGGTATTCAACACATTGACGGTTGCACCGGGAATGGCGTCGGGCAATTCCGGCAGCTCGGTATCGAGGGTGCGGAAGTAACCCTTCACTCCTCCTTCGAGACTGACGGTTACCCCTTTTACGGAGAAGGCGTAGGCAGCGCTTTCGTCGGTGAAGAAGGCGTGGTCACGGATATGCTGGCGCATCAGCAGGTCGGAGAGACTTACCGACAGCGTCTGCGGCAGGGACTCCCATTCGTTGCGGCTCGTGAAAGTGACAAGGTGTTTGCCGCTGAAACGTTTGATTAGCTTGAAGTTATTGCCCACATAAAAGTCGGGCAACGAGGCCGACTGCGTGTTGGGAAGCGAGCCTGTGACGCCCACACGCACGTTGTCCCAGTCGAAGTCGGCAGTCAGCGTATTGTTGACGAAGGCCGTCTTCTGGTTCAGCTCATAGATGAATTTTCCCGAGAGCGAATGTTGCCGGTCGGTGCCGTCGCGGTTTTCGGTTACCACGCGGTTGCCGCCGTCAAAGAAGTAGGTGGTGATGCCGGTTGCCGCGGCAGTCGTGCGGTTGAAGGAATAGTCCACCTGCGCCTTGAACTCTCCGGAGCCGAGTTTCCACAAGGCGTTGCTTGAGAGAAGTGCCGAACGGTTGAACAGCGTGCGTTTGCGGCTGAGGTCCGGCACGCCGGGGAGCGAAACGCTCACATAGTGGCTCAGTTCCGTGCCACGCGAAGCGGCGAAAAAGTCGGTGGCCTGCGCCGACAGGTCTTCGCCTATATTGTTGGTTTTCAACGTCGTTATGTTTTGAAAACCGGGCATTACGGCCATTGCGAAGAGTTCGCCGTCCCACAGCGCGCCCTGAGGTTGCCATGAATAGCCGCCGCCGCCGTCGCCGTGGAACGTCCATGTAGCTTTCGCCTTGTCTTTGAGTTTGAGGTTGATGGCGGCCTTGTCGGAGAACGCGATTCCGGAGAGCACCTGCATGGGCTGGTGGTTCTCCATCACCTCCACGGCACCGACGTCTTCGTGACTGATGCCGTTGGTGGCTATGCCGTACCGGCCGCCGAGGAGGTCCGACCCTTCGATGTAGAATTTGTTGATATCCTCCCCCTGGTATTGTATTTTTCCGGAACTGGCCACGTCGATGCCGGGCATACGCTTGAGCACGTCGCCGATTGAACGGTCCTGCTCCTGCGCGAAGGCACTGACGCCGTAGGTAATGGTGTCGCCCTGCTCGCGGATGCGGTCGGCTTTCACCGTAACCTCTTTCAGCAGCGTCGTTCCCTGTTCCAGCTCGATGGTGAGCGGTAGCGACACGCTGTCGAGCGGCAATCCGGCTTTCGCGAAGCCCATCATAGTCACTTCCAGACGGCAACCCTCTATCGCCGGCAGCGTCATAGCGAAAGCTCCGTCGCCCTTCGAGGTCGTGAATTTCTTTATCTTCCCGTCAGCGCCTTTGACCACTACCGACGCTCCCGGAAGCGGCTCGGTATTTTCCTTGTCGACCACGCGGCCGGAAACATCCACTTGCGCCATTGCCGACACCGCGACGAACAGACACCCAATGTATAGAATCAACCGTTTCATTTGTGGTAATCGGTTTCGAGGAAGTCATAGCCGGCGTCAAGCACTTTCCGGGCGCGGGCACGAACCTCTTCAGGAGTAGTCAGCTCGTTGTTGACATATATCTTGGCGTTCGCCGGAAGGCCGGCCGCCGCAAGGTCGGCCAACGGGTCCTGTGCGTTGCGGTATTTCCCTTGCAGGAATTTTATGCGGTCCTCTTTGTGATACCAGTCGTCTCGCGGCATTTCAGGTATCTCCCCGTCAGTGGTTTCTATGCCATTGGCGATGAAGGAATGTATGCCGCCATCCTCGGCGGCCGCCAGTATCAGCCCCGGCAGACCGGCGAGTTTCCACGGTCCGTCCTGCATTGGGATTTCGGGCGAAAACCATGCCGTCCAGTGCCGTCCGTGGTAATCGCTTTTTGCCATAATGCACTCGTAGCCGAGCACCGTTTTCGTGGAATCAGGAACAACCTCCCACACCATTTCGGCATACGGTTCTGAGTAGACGGCATACTGATCGCTGTAATCGTCATAAACGGTTTTCATCTGCTTACCGTTGTCCTTAAAGACATACATATAGTACTCCCCGTTTTTCGACAGGGGGTTAAACTTCAATAATTTTCAGAACAA
>OJRI01001051.1_pt1 | contig 16281 bp, 11 predicted proteins | sample 1599151 | NCBI WGS metagenome assembly OJRI01 (sample SAMN03922457, study PRJEB24848) | human gut metagenome | isolation source: stool sample | host: Homo sapiens | place: Germany | collected 2009-11
AATGCAGATGCCAGTGATGCCCTCACACTCAAAAAGGTAGAAAACTATAGACTGCTGAGGGGAAATCTTTCGCAGTTGTTCAATGGCGATACTCCATTGACTCGAAAAAAACTCGACAATTTCCGCCAAATATTCTATATGCACGCTGATTATGACTTTATTGAGAAGGTTATGATAGCATTTGGCGACTATTATACTACTTGGCGTAATGGTGACGGCATCGTATTCAATTACGTCGGTCCAAGTTGGTCGAATTTCAGGGATAGCATTTTCACACATACCAATAATAAAGCAACTGAAATCCTTGAGAAATTACTCACTTTGGATGATGTCTCCGCTGAAGCATTGGAAAGTCACTGTGGCAATATTCTTAATGAGGCCAAGAAGGCAAAAAGATTTGACTGGCAATATTATATCATTAAGTACAAGGCGATGCGCTGGGCTCCTTCCGGACATTATCTTATGACGGGAGAACGGTATCCTCTCTTCATGTTCAACGCTCGTACATGTTACCATAACGAAAGTTATAAACATTGGAATGTTTTCAATGATGCGGTAGCTCTCGAACTTGGGATTGACGACAGTAAATATGTCGATAATCATGGAGGTCCTCTGATAATAACGGGAGCAAACGTAAAAATGGACATAGTTGAAGACCGAATCAATTTGCATCTGTCTGATGGTTCTGACTACTATATTCGTATTCCACAAGCAGGAGGAGTCGACTTAGTGGACCGCGTTGAATTTGCAAAATATATTGCCGAAAAGCTTATCGCCCTGTCGAAACGCATTTACACGAATGAAGAAGGTGATGACGCCATAACATTCATTCCCGTGGATTCCGACGTGGTTGACTGTCAAAACTGCAGGCGTCTTATTAAAATCGCTGCGATGGTAAAATCAGATGAAAGCCACCAGCCAGAGGATGAACAAGTTGGAGAAGTATAAGAAAGGGTTGCGCGAGGCGTTGGCTCGGCAGATGCGGTTTGCAACTGAGGAGCAATATGAGGCCATGGCAGATGTTATTGAAACAGATTTGCCACGGCTGCTCGCGGAGTGCTTTAACATCTCCACAGAGTCTATTTATAACGTGGTCTCAGCTTCGGAAGTTAGAGAATTGCGCAACCGTGTTGTCACCAACCCTGAGGCAAGCCGTAGAGACAACGATAGCAATGGCCAGTTGAGTCAGGCTCTTAAACTATATGCAGATTTCCTTGATTCAAAATTTAACCCCGCTAAAAAGAAGCCAAAGGCTGTCAAACCGCAGCCTCCGGCGCAGGTGAACACAACTGCCATGTTGGTTGAGGGTGCCACTGTTCAACAGACTATTGACCGCCGGGAACGGAATAAACAGGCTCGTGAGGAATGTATAGCTCTGAAAGGATGCCGCTGCATGGTCTGCGGTTTTGACTTTGAGACAGTATATGGCCCGGTAGGTAGAAACTACATTGAGGTGCATCACCTCAAGCCCATATCTCAGACTGATGATGAGCATGAGGTCTCTGTGGATGACCTTGTGCCTCTTTGCGCCAACTGTCATGCCATGGCTCATCGCCGCAGTCCCGAACCATTTACGCCGGAAGAATTAAAAGCAATGATTGATGCCCAAAAGTAAGCTTGACATATTTGCTGAGAAGTATCTTAAGGACTTCAATCCTGAGCAGCCTTTGTTCTGGCAGCTTCGCTTGCCCTATGCACGCTTTATGGAGTTGGAGCAGATTGTGGCATCATCTACTCATGAAGAACTTATTGCTTGTGGAGTGGCCTCATTGTGCTATTTGGCAGAGTGGTATAAGTGGCGCTACGCTCCTTCAAATGGCACGGCGACAAGAAATTTCAATCCTACAGCCGGAGACATTAAGCAACTATTCTCTACCAGTGGAATCGACATTGACATATGGATAGCTGTTAATCCTGACACCGGTCGCCACTCTTGGCTGTACTCCGTATATGTATTGGGCGGACTCCCTGTGGCTCATGAATTGCGCCGTCGCATCGACAATCGTTTCCTTCGTCATCTGTGCCGGATGTATCATGGTGAAGCCGTCGCTGAGGAATTAGATGAATGCGGACGAGCAGAAGCATTCCGAAAATCCCTAAAACCGGGAGGTTCGCTTTACGGCTTCATTCAGAATATAACCTCCGGAAATTATCCGTTTGCCAAAGAGGATATAAGGGATGGTTCCTCACCTGCATCACAACTGATTCGCAGAATCATTGATGCCAACAATGAGGTGCTTCGTGATAAATTTCGCTTGGAATGGCTCATCTCCGCTCCCGAAGGGGCTGAATATTTCAGCCGACGAATCTGCTTGAATCTTCTGCCGGAAATATCGGGTGAAGGACTTCATCAGTATCTGATGTACGACCGAGTGCGTATGTGGGGTTTCGAGGATCCTGCAAATATCCGATGGCTTGAATTTGGATTGCGTTTCCTTCTAAACGACAAGGAGGCGGAAATAATTCCCCCATTCCTGTCCTATACCAACAACTACAATCCCGACCGAGGTTTTCTCAGCATAGGGGTTGATCGCGCCGTGATAATTCGCGATATTCCGGTTGTTCCGTTCGACAAAATTGAAATATACGTTTCAGCCAACAATGGGGAGCAACATGTGGCTCAATGCTTTGATGTCGATTCGGCAATGCAACTGTACGCTACGGGTATTCCGGGTGAATGGACTTCCGCAACGCTCCCGCAGCAGACTACGGCTGTGTTGTGGAAAAATCCATGGTGTAACATCTTGCCGATTGCAGAAGGACTGAATCATAACCGGACATTCAGAAGCAGGAAATTCGGAGTCGGTAAGGCAATGTATAATCTTACGTTGGTGCCTGAGTCTTTGACTCTTGACAATCAACATGGAGAAGAAGTAACATTCTACGACCATCAAGGAACTGATATTCTTACCGGCCGCCGTCATGATGACGTTGTGAGATATGTTCAGGGCGATAAGATTCGTTATGTCTACGAAAATGAAGATGGACTGGAGGAGGAGTTGCTGTTACCTCTGTTGATGACTCGCGATGATGTGGCAATTCGCCATACAGACACTGATGAGTTTGGCGAAACCACTGAAGAATTTATCAAACCGGAACTGATTGAATTTAAAGTCGGTTCGCGGTATGTAGAATGGACAGATGAGGTGTTTCCCGCATCCGACAGGATTAAAGTTCGATGCACGGCCAGAGGACGGCAATTGATTAAAGAGTTTGCCTATACTGACGGCGAAATCAAGCGAGACTTGAAAAAAGAAGAAATAGTCGTTCCCGGAAATGGAAAGGTTTATTATAAAGAACAGCATCGTTGGCAACCAACTCCTTTTGAGCCTACCTTAGAGGTACGGATTGGGAATATCCGTTTGGGCGTTTGGCTTCCTATTGATTGCAAGGAGATAAACCGAGGCAACCGATGCTATTTGCGTAGCCATGATTCCCGGATTGCAGTCCCTGCTATTACTGCATCTGAATTATGGGTAGCAATATTCAACGAGGAGGGCTATCGCAGCTATCAGTGCTTACCTTTGGTTTCTGTTTATTCCGCAACGAGCATGGTGGATAAAATCGGCAAACTGACGAACGGCACTGCAATCACGGCTTCAACACTTGATCCAACCGCTCCACAGCAACTCGATGTGGTGTTTGCCTATCCTATAGCTGATGATGAGAAGAAGGATTCAAAATGGCTTGAATGGGATTATATGCCGGAGACTTCCCCGATGGATGCAGATTATGGAGTACAATTGAAACATAATACTGTGCTTTTTCAGGACTGCCGAGAATTATCAAGTCCGCTATATATCTATTGCCCAAAACGCAATGTGTTCGCATTCAAATTGAAAAGCGTTTTGGATAAGACCTCTCTATTGGAATGCTTCAAGACAGCGTCGAAATACAAGACATATTTCTTCCTTTTCTCACCTTTGGAGAAAATCAATTCAGAGCAATTCCAAAAAGAAGTGTATGAGCCGCTGTTGGCCGAACATCATGGTGTCATTCCTGCAGAAATTAAAAATGAACTTACACGCGCAGCAATCGAGCTGGGCCTGATAAAAATAGACAATCTGACAATACAAGATGAAATTTAGTGAACTATATAGAAATGCTCGTGAAGCAGTAGATCGCGCCTTGCGAAGCCTGTGGGCTGCTGATGCCTGTAACCCTCAGCAAGAAGCAATGGGAAAGGCAATACGTAATCTTACCAAAGATATTTTTGCCGGGGAGGACTCCATGCCTGTTGTGCAGTGCATGAATCTCTATGAAAGTGTACATTCAGTTGCGCCGCAACAAGCCGAGAATCTTGTTGAAGGACTTTGGGATAAAATCAGTCCGCAAGGGCCGAGCCATTTCTTCCCTTTTGAACACCAATATCAATCGTGGGACACTCTGCTCAACAAAAAGGATGAGCAAGGGCGACCTATGTCAATCTGCGTTACGACGGGTACCGGTTCCGGAAAGACAGAGTGCTTTATGTTGCCTCTTGTTGCTGATTTGAATTCAACGCCAAAACATGAATCAAGCGTCAAGGCTATATTCCTATATCCACTCAACGCTCTGATGGAAGACCAGAAAGAGCGTCTTGAGCAGCTAATAGCCGATACGGAGCTGACATATACGGTCTATAATGGCGACCTGCCTGAGGCTGAGCCTCGTCCTGACCAAACTGACCCCGAGCATGAGAGGATTCGCAATAAGATAAAGGAACTTCGCGGAGAATATACCGATGAAAACGGCGACGTGAAATATCGGTTCCCGAAAATGCTGTACACGCGAGAAATGGTCAGGAAGAATCCCCCGGATATAATCCTGACCAACCCGACCATGCTTGAGTATATCCTCCTGCGCAAAAAGGATGAGTCACTGATTGACCCGGCTTTGAAAAGTTTGCGATGGATTGTAATTGACGAAACTCACTCATATACAGGTGCGGGAGCAGCTGAGATGGCAATGTTGCTGCGCAGAGTCTGTCTGGCATTTAATGTAAATCCCCATGAATTGCGTTACGCGACATCTTCGGCAACTTTTGGCAACGCTACAGATCCTGCCGAACGTGAGAAAAATGAACTGGAACTTCGCAAATTTATCTCCGGTATCACCGGTACATCTATTAGGCAAGTACGGGTTATTGACGGAAAAAGAACCGGCACTATACCGGAGGGTGAAGACCATGACAGATGGCAATTGATTTTTGACAATGATTTCGTTTCGTTGGCGGAGTTGTTCCCGACAGGAACAGTCGAGGATAAACTAAGGGCTCTTGACGAGATGTGTCAGAGACTCGGCGATAAGCCGACTATGAAAATCAAGGTTCACTATTTCTTCCGTGTACCCAACAATGGCCTTTACATCAAGCTTACGGAATATGGTGACGGAGCGTTCAAAATATACACACGCAATATCTTTGCCGAACAAGGAGAGCCAAAGATTCCGGTGCTTGAACTGAGCAGATGCCGCACTTGCGGAGAATATGTCGCAGTGGCGCGCTTGAATATGAAGACAGGTGAATATGAGGCTCCTATGGCTGATGACAGTGACATGTTTGACCTTGTGGAAGACGCTCCGGATTCTGACGTGAAAACCGTGGTTTTCGGTTTGTCGAACGAATGCGGCCGTCGTGGAGATAATAATCAAAGCTTTGTCATTGACCCGGCTGACCCGACAAAGATTGTTCCCGGACCGGAGCGTCAGGGATGGCATATAGTGGGCAACACCCATTGCAGCTGTCCATATTGCAATAACAAACAGACAAAGAAGCAGATGGATGAAAAAGAGGGTGAAAACTCTCTTCAACTTGATGAGAACGAGACCAAGTTGGTCAAATTCCGCACCTCTCCCGACTTTATCTCCCGTCTTATCGCTCCCTCCATTCTTAATCAACTGGAAAAGCATCCGGCAGGCTATGAAATACAGCTCCACGACGGTCAGCAGTATCTTTCATTTGCCGATAGCCGACAGATGGCGGCTAAGGCAACCATCAATCAAAACCTCGCTCAAGAGCGTATGTGGTTTTACACCACGGTCTTTCATGAATTGTGCTCCCGAAAATCACGTCGCGAGGAGGTTATGACTCAGATAAAAGCCTTGAGGAAACGACGTGACCGAGCTGATGAAAATGACAACGAAGCAGAATATGAGCGTCTCGACCGCGAAATCAAGTCGCTGAGGGAGTCAGTCAAAAATACTCTGACTTGGACGGAGATTGCCGATATGGTAATCAAGGATCCGTTATGTGAATTGTTCTGCCGTCAATTCCTCAAGAAATCACAGGCCAATTCCGAAACAAATGCCGACGGTTCTATTCCGAGGCTGACGCTTGAAAATTATGTACATTCCATCATGGTAATGTATCTTGCAGGTCACCCTGTGCTGGCTGCATCGCCGGAAACTCTCGGTCTCTTCCACCCGGTTTATCCCAAACTATCCACAATAAAGCTTCCTAAAGAGGTCGAGGATTTTAATTCTGCGATTGATAATCCAGAGCTTCATATCGATGAAGATGATTGGCAGGACCTGATGCGATATTTTATCGATTTTGCTGTGAGAAACGTTCAGGCAGTGTACTTGAAACTCTCAGACACAAAGCCGATTGACATATGGACTACCAACCGCTTTATGGCTGAGAAACCTCGCCGACGTCCTTTGAGCAAACCGGTTTATCGCCGGGACAAGCCATCCACTTCGCGTGTGGTAAGATTCATCGCAGACCTTTATGCCCGAGACAAGGGTATAATAACCAACAGTGATGCTCAACGCAAGGGCTACGATGTGATAGCTCCTGTTATAGACGCTCTTTGGCATTCGATTGCCGAAGGCGAAAATGCCGTACTGACTCATGGTGAAACTTGGAATCCCGAAGAGCAATGTTTTGTGCGGGATACATATAACGACGAGGAACACTCTCGTCGTCTCAATCTCACAGAGATGAGTTTCAAACTCTACGACGAAGCATGGCTCAGCGATGTCAACGATGAGAAAGGTGAACGTCATACTGTGGCTATGCGTCCCATATCTTATTCCTTCAAGGGCTATGCTCCATTCCTTAATGGTACCAATCCGGTTCTGCTCGATGAGTCTCTGCATGAGGAATGGTCAGTATATCCCTATTTTGCGGGAAGCGGCGCCGAGATTGACACCCAGAAACTGGAAAGTTGGGCTAAAGTGAATCGAAGCCTATTGTGGAACAATGGAATATGGGGAGAGGAAGGAATATTCGCCGACCGTCTGCGTCAGATTTATCTCACCCCGAATCTGTTCATTCAGGCCGAACATACTGCTCAGGTTGACAAGAGCGTTGCCAGAAAGCGTCAACATTCGTTTAAGAATCACAGCGTCAATATATTGGCTTGCTCTACTACTATGGAGATGGGCGTTAATCTTGGCAGTTTGGAAGCAGTGATGCTTTCTTCAGTTCCTCCTCAGCCGGCCAACTATAAGCAGAGAGCCGGACGAAGCGGACGAAATGACAAAGTGAAGAGCGCCTGCATCACACTCTGCGGCTCTGATGCCATTGGGCTGCGAACCTATTATTCGCCTCTCGAACAAATCATAAATCGTCCCGTTGAGGTGCCTACAATCGACTTGATGAGTCCGCAGGTGATTCAACGTCATGTAAACTCTTTCCTCGTCAGATGGTTTGGAGTTTTTGGCCAAGGCAATATCAATCAGAAGGTGGCTAACTATTACACACCATTTGTCACATTCTCTGAAAACGGATATGTAAAGGTCAAAGACCCTCTGACGGGTAGACTTGTTCAGCCTGACCAAAAACTTGGCAATCCTTCCGGAACTCAATATGACGTTTTCAATCAGCGTTGCCGTGAATGCGAAAGCAATATTCCGGAAGCTCTCGATTCCACACTTTCCTCATTACTTGAAGGGACATGCTATTCCGGAAAGAATACAGATGTGATAGTTAATGCCCGACTGGCAAACGAACGGTGCTACAGTGAATTGTCAAACAGGGCTTCCGATCTATATGTTTCATTGACATCGGGTCCGGTGTCAGACGGTTACCGCCGTCTTATCGAAATGAAATATTCCGACATGCTCGATGACCGGCTTCTCAACTATTGGGCGACACATCGGTTTTCACCCAATGCCAATATGCCGGTAAATGTGCTGCAGTTTGAACTGCGCAACGGCGGAGGCAAAGACAAACGTACAAATGCTTCGTCTTCCAACCCCAGTTACTCTCTGCGGGAAGCCATTGCCCAATACGTGCCCGGCAACACTGTTGTGGTTGATGGGGTAGTTTATATGGTGAGAGGGTTGGAATGTACCAATATGTTTGAACGTGTCAAGACTTTTCAAAAGATATACAGAAGCAATGACCGAACCACTGTTGACAGCCCACTTCCTGACCAAAAAAAATGGGAAGTCAATAAAGATTACGCTCTTGAATTGGTAAGACCATTGGCATTCCTGCCTGATGTGGCTGAAACGACTCGCGTAATGGACAGTAATCTTTATACCAGAGTAAGTGCCCAACTTATAGGAGCAAATGACTGGGATGCACAGTTGGAGGAATCCCACCTCTATTCAATACGAGACAATAGAGAGAGCGGCGATGCAAAGATTCTCTACTACAATGAGGGAAAGGGATATGGCTACGCTTACTGTACTCGTTGCGGTCGGGCAGTCATTGAGGACGAACCTGCCTTAGAATCAGAACACCCGGAAATTCCCCCTCGCTTGATGAATCCTCATCAGCCCAAATCCGAGGGTCAGCTGCCTTTCCATAAGGCATTAAGCGGGAAAAACATCGGAAAAGTTTGTTCTTCGCGAAACGACTACTCTTCGATACGCCGCAATGTCATTATTGGAGATCTTGTACAAACAGATTACTCCGAGATAAGAATACGTCACAAAAATCAGGCGCACTGGATTTCTGAACGTGACTCTGAGTATAATCTGCTTATTACTCTTGGAGTTGTTATCACTCAGTCTTTGGCCGAGATATTAGGTAAGGAGCGTTCTGCCATAGATTTCGCCCTAACACCCAATGGTCATATATGTGTTTTCGACACTAATCCAGGAGGGGCTGGGTATGCCAATCAGCTACGACAGAATCCTTGTCTGATGCCAAAGGCAATTCTCAAATCGGAAGAACTTTTACAAGAAGCTCTCCGTAAGAATTCAAACGACATTATACTTGACAAGTTTACCCTGCGTTATCTAAGGTATATAGATGTAGAAAGTGCTATAAACTGGATACAAGAAGAGAAATCTTTTTGTAGATAACAACGACAGAAATACCCAAGTAAATCCACTCAATAAACCTTTGTAGGTGCATTGAGTGGATTTTTTTGAAAAAATTATTGAGGTACGCAAATAGGCTGCATTCAGGCTTTCTAACTTTGCAGTGTCAAAAGAAAGGAAGCATGGGTGAGCGGTTGAAACCAGCCCTCTGCTAAGGGGCCGAGCCTCTCAAAAGGCTCCGAAAGTTCGAATCTTTCTGCTTCCGCCAATGGACACTTGGCAGACATGGTGTATGCGCAGGACTGAAAATCCTGAGAATGTGGTTCGAGTCCACGAGTGCCCACTTTCAAAATATCGGTATAGCTCAGTTGGTAGAGCGTCGGTCTCCAAAACCGAAAGTCGAAGGTTCGAGTCCTTCTGCCGGTGCCAAATATATTGGGGCGTCGCATAGCGGCAATTGCAGGAGACTGTAAATCTCCCGTCCTTCGACTTCATCGGTTCGAGTCCGGTCGCCCCAACAAATATGCTTCCGTAGCTCAGTGGATTAGAGCGTCACGCTACGAACGTGAGGGTCGCAAGTTCGAGTCTTGCCGGAAGTACTATATAGGTCATACTCTAAATAAATTCATGGTTGTATCAACATTTGAGACATCTACATCGTAACTTTGCGGTGAAAGATAAAGATAATGCGAACGGTATGACTCTAAAAGAATTATTCAGCAAGGTAAAGTTTGAGAACCTCGCTCCGTGGCTCATTAAGTTTGACCCTCAGAGCGAAACTTGCCTTTGGCTATTTAAGCAGGCATTCGACAGGATGCGTCAGATTCCTGTGGGAGAAGATGATGGCGTTACCATCGATGTTAAGGGATGGCGTGTCTGGTCTCCGACTCGTGAAAGCTGGAATGTTGAACTTGCCCGTGAGATTAAGGCTGCAAAGTCTGCGCCAAGAAATAAAGTGGCCGCTGCAATACTTTGGGAACTCACTTTCTGGGGATTTGATATTGACGACAAACCCAGATTTGCCGCCGATGATTTTCAGTCTCGCTTTGAGTATGGGCGCGACTACGATGAGTCAGAACTTGATGAAAATCCATATCGCAGAGAATGGACAGAGCTGTGGCAACAGGAACACGACCTCGAATGCCGAAATCCTAAAGACATTGGCACCAAGTTCTTTTCTTGTGAAGACGTGGAAGATATGTTTGCTCCGCTTCCTCCCGAAACAGAAGCCCTGTTAAAGCCAATTTCAGAGAAGAAAGAGGCTGTTGAGAAGAAGATGCGTCGTTATGACTTGGCAACCGAGCTTATCCGACAACACAAATCGGGAATCAAGGACCCGGAAAAGTTCCGACAATTCATTATGGATGCGCCCACTTTTAACGTTGATACCATAAAGGCAGTATGCCCGATGGAGGAAACGAGTGATTATCTTTCAGATCTCATTTATCAGTGGTTTCCTACGATGGAGGGAGATTTTTCGTTAGTCCTCATAAACTGCCCGGAAGGAATTGACGCCAGAGATATTGCCGAGACAGTATGGGGAGCATTCGGCTCATTCCGCAAAATTCCAAAACCGAAATACATACTCTCACAATCGGCCGAGGTGAAGGAAGTTGTTCTCACCGTGCTTACTTTTGGCACTGAGGAATAATCCTCCTGAATATCAAATAATGCTCCAGTTAATCGTTTGCTGCGACTAACCGGAGCATTTGTTTTATCCCAAAGCGAGCATGTGCTGAAGTTTTTCCTTGACCTCTATGAGAAGCGACCCAATCTCATGCTTTTCATCGAGATTGCATTTGTCAAGCCGTTCCACGGCAAGTGTCAAAAGCTCACACATATCGGTTGTCAACGGAGATTCGGAGATTGAGTAATCATCTTCTGCGTATCTGTAGAACTTCCCATCGTAAACCTCAATGGGCGCGTTGTAGCCGAGTTTGTCCGACCTCATAATTTGTATGTCGGCTTGTACCGTTCTGACGGATACCCCTCTGAGGATACCCTCCATTTCGTACAGGGCATCTGAACAAGCCTCAACGAGGTCATCCAGAGTCCATCTCCGGTATCTGTTTCTCAGACACCGGTCTATGGTCTTGTATCTTATAAGTGCATTTTTGTTTGCTGGCATGGCGGTGATAAAAATCTAAACTGTCCATAATGAATTTTATTATCTAAGACGTGCCATGCCGAATCAATAAGGATATGCCGGACGTGGCACAAAAAATCGGGAAGCTTTCTGACGGTCTCCCGATATATCCTTATTGATGATGAAGTCTAAGTGTCAACTCATACAATAACAATCTGAATATCGTTGCGACCATCGTGAGCATACGTAGCGATAGCTAAAGCTAAACCAATAGCTAAAGCTGCTTGTGCGTCGGCTATTCTGATGGCGCAGTGTTGATGATATTTCTTTGAGTACAGTCATTGTATTGTTTGTTTTCGGCTACAATTAGTAATCGCGAGTCGGAATTTAGCGCGTGTCGGCGACCGCGAAGCAGGTGACCAACGGGAACAACCCGGTGCGCGATGCCGAAGGCAAAATTACCGACCGCAAAGTTAATTGAATTTCAGGATATGACAAAATCTATCCCGAAATCCGGCTGCAAAATTACTACTTGGCTACGCAATCTATCTGCGTAGCCAAGGGAAAAATATAGCCGGACTTTATTTGGCCCCGATAGCTTCAGCCATAAGCTGTTTTGCACGCTTCTCTACAAGGGCTTCCCATAGACGGGAGTCTTGAAACTTGGCCATGGGAATATGGCTCTGGAATTTGTTGAGGAACTCATCGGGTTTCTCAATGTTCCAGTTGTTGATGACTGTTGACCAGTCGATGTCTTCAGCGAACTTTTCAAGGAGATCCCAGTTGTTGTAAACGATGTCACGGTCTGAGATTTTCTTCCAGTCCCACTTGTCCCGGAACTCACGGAGTGTCGCTTCGCAGATGAACGTGTCGGGACAACGGTAGGAGAATTCTGACCAGTCGATGCGACGGCTGAACTTCTTTACGCCGTCAACAGTCCACATGATGTTGCCGTTCTCACTGATTTCATCCCAGTCGAGTTTGTCCTGATACTTTTCAAGTATCTCCATGCTCAGAGTTTCGCCCTCTGAGATTTTCTTCCAAGCGGCACTTTCAAGTACGCTCTGGAGAAATTCATTGTTCGTAATCATATTCATATTAACTGATATTGGTTTTGTTTCTTACTGATGCAAAATTACTGCCGTCATGTCTCAACGAGCGATACAACCTTAAAAATAACTACATTGCCAGATGAATTATTCCATAAGTATCTTTGTGCGTCTTATCATACATACAAAAGGTGATTCAATGCCACAGACAAATGCTAAACTGATTTAGTCCCACCATTTCTTCATGTTCTTGCTTAGAAATCGCCATAAGATGTCGTATGCCTTAGCTTGTCTTACTTTGCGCCGATAAAAATCTCTTGAATCTGTGTCATCAATTAATATCTCGTCCTTATAGAATCGCTTCGCGTTTGTCATATTCACATGAATAGCGCTCATGTCATTATAGTAATCCACGACAATATTTATAAGGCTGCAAGCAAGTTGCATCCGTTTCACGTCTTGTTCCCAACCCACGTGGCGTTGTACATATCGCCAGTAACCGATATTATACTCAAGTTTGTGTCTTAATATGTGAAGGTTGGCAGACCAATCTATCGCAGAATCATGGGAGACAGTTCTACACCAATACTTTTGATGCTTTTTATGCCGACTTTCCGCTTCATATTCCTGTTCTATTCTATACGTGTGTGGCACGTCCTTGAAGCTATCTTCAACCCATTTCACAAACTCGTCCATATGTTGTTTGCTGGTTTTGATGTCGTAGAGCGTTGACCAATACAGCAGATGTGCGGCAAGCGTTGCCGTGCCACTTTCTCGTGCCAGCTGACGCTTCTGTTTGGATGTTAGCATATCAAATGGGAGACACGGCAAATCAGACTCATTTGCATCATCGTCATCTCTCCAAGGTGTAAAGTCGCATTCCACTTCGCGGCCAAGCAGCCACTCTTGTGGATTGGGTGCGCCTATGACCATAATCTCATTGTTAGGGTCCAGTTCCATTTTGATAGGGGACCTTGAGTGTTTAGGCTCAATAGGAAGAGCCTTGATTTGCTCAACTAAAGCCTGATATTCTGGTTTCAGACCATCGTCTTCGCCATAGAACCCTGAGAGGGCCGTCCAAATGTCCTCAAAATTAGATTGGTGGAAGTAATCTTGATATGTCATGATTGTTAAATTTTACCGCAAAGTTATCCGTGCCATGTCGCATATCGCGATACAGCTTTAGAATTTTTACGATAAAATTTTCAGAAATCCAATCCGGCTTTGTGTGCTTGCGCATGCTGATGTTCTCGTGGAATATGGTATTGTCTACCGTCCTTGATAAGATATGAGCCTGTTTGATGAAAACTGAATGGTACTCCGGCTTCGACACATTGCTGGTGCAGATCCAGAACCCAATCATAGTTCAGGGGTCGAGCATATTTGCCTGACTCTCCACCTATGGAAACCCCTTCTATCAATTTGGGGTCAAGATATTTATGTAAATCCACTGGCTACAACATTGGTTCAACTGCTATCGAGCGATGTTTAATTGGCAATGAAAGAAAAATTGGCAACCGATACTCCGCGCGGTCTTGATTCTCGGTGGTACAGCCAATTTCAACATTGTCAAATCCTTCACCCCAATCTGGAGGGAGGCACTGTGCAAGCCGGTCAATGCGCTTGGTAAGGAAAGTAAATGTGCAATCTGGGCGTTGCCGGATAATGTCCCATATTTCCGGTCGCCATTCATCCGCCTCCTCAATAAGAAGGTCTGATGTGAAACATAGCCAAAAATGGGTGCCAGATGGGAATTTCCAATTCCTTTGTCGGTCGCGCCTTATGGGAAGATTGAATGAGGATGTCTTGCGAACTTCCGATGATGGTATGGCAGACCCTCTTGCTGTGTCTTCACGATAGACATAGCAATTCTTGCATCCGGCACTTATCTTGTGGCAACCATGCCACGGATTCCACATCGGCATAATACATTTGTATTCTAATCTTCACGCATCATCAAGAGTGCGGAGTTGATATAGCGGAGGTCTTTGGAGTTGAAGTCGGATGGGTCCCATGTTTCGTCTTTCTTCATACCGAGCCATTCGCGGTAACTCTTGACTTCGCTATCGTTTGTCTCAAATGATATTTTCAAAGCTTCATATCCACCTACGCCTCCGCAATCTTCCGGTGGGGTAGCGCCTTTGCCTTCTGTGCAAAATGCGACAGGGCGGTCTTCCATCAATACTCCCTCAACGGTTATCTCATGAATCCAGTAGTCGCCGAAGTCGTAAACGTATGTCAGCGACTTGCGACTGCCGAAAATTTCCATAAGGGTGACTTTTGCTGCATCAGTAGTCGGAGCATCATAATCTCCGTCATACTCGGATGGCTCTGCGATGCGTAGAGTCTCCCGACCGAACATATCTTTTCGGTCGGTGAAGTTCCACAAATGGGCGTTCTGCCAGCCAAAAGCGAGTTGTATAACTTTGTTGAAGTCCATGAAATTGAATAATGCAGGGACTTCAACCCGTCTCCAGACCGGAGGCCTGGAAATATCTTTCAGCTTAATCTTGAATTGATAAACCATACGATTAGGCTTTTGCTACCTCTTCCTTGAAGGCTTCGGCGGGTTTGAAGGCCGGGATGTTGTGAGCCGGAACTACGACGGTTGTATTCTTGGAGATGTTGCGGGCGAGTTTCTCGGCTCTCAGCTTAACGATGAAGCTGCCGAAGCCACGGAGATATACATTTTCGCCGTGTGCGAGGCTGTCTTTGATTGCGGTCATCAGACCTTCAACTACTGCGAGGACACTTGCTTTTTCGATGCCTGTTGACTTAGATATTTCAGTTACTATTTCTGCCTTTGTCATGGTTGTATGATTTTTATTTTTTGTTTTCGGATTTCGGAATGCAAAGATAATGAAAAATACTGATATTAGGAAGGGTACGGACACCTTCGCCGCCTCTGGCGTCCAAAATTTGGGGATTTTCAGCGAAAAAAGTGAAGCAACTCAAATACTGGGCTGCTTCACTTTTATAAAATCTATTTGCTACTCCGGCTCATTGTTTATTCCTATTTGCCGAATCATTTCACTGTTGATGCGTTGGGCTCTCCTATAAATATATAGGATAATCACGAATGCGACTATGAGCCAAACACCGGATACTATTCCCCATATCCATAAAAATTGTTCTTCTGGAATTGTAACCCCGGGAATGGCATGTCTCAGCCATTCATAAACAAACCAGATAATCCATGGGACGACAAGCGATGTCGCTATGATGGTCTGCCACATACGCTCTTTTTTCTGTTTGCACAACTTTTCGCTTAATTCCAGCATGGAGTCATTCAGAATCCATTTTTTTGAAATTTTCAATGTCCGGAAATCGAGGATAGTGTCAAGCGTGGCGAAAAAGACAAATGTCGCCAGCAGCCACATGCTCATCCCTGTGGCGTGGAAAATACCAAGGAAGACAAGTGCGCATATCGGCATTGTGAAACATTCGGTTATCACCATTTTGTTTAACCATGCGCTTTTGGTCTGCATGGCCTTACGTATTTCTTTTTCGCTGATAAGTCCTTCCGATGGCAGACTCTCCCTGAGTGTGGCCATACCCTTTTTCAGAGCCGAAAGGGTGTCGTTTGGTATGTCGTTTTTATTCATCATCCTTTATGTTTTTGAGTTTGTTCTTGATTCTTACAAGTCTGACACCGATATTCTTTGCATCCATTCCAACGATTGCACCAATCTCGTCGTATGCCATGTCCTCAAGCCAAAGCAGAACTATTGCGCGATCAAGATAGTCAAGTTTCTGGAGCCGATGGTGAAGGTAATAGACTTGCGATGTCGCATCTGTCGAGTCATCAGTTATTTGAGGGATAAAGCTATTTTCAACAGCTGCACTTTCTTTTTCCTTTTGAAGGATACACAAGTGTTGATTGCGATTCGCGTAATCCACGTGCGTATCGAACTGTCGATACTGTTTCTTTGAGTGTGTCTGATGCGG
>OJRI01001052.1_pt1 | contig 16260 bp, 9 predicted proteins | sample 1599151 | NCBI WGS metagenome assembly OJRI01 (sample SAMN03922457, study PRJEB24848) | human gut metagenome | isolation source: stool sample | host: Homo sapiens | place: Germany | collected 2009-11
TACACACTGCATATCGTCGGCAGCGTCAGATGTGTATAAGAGACAGTTATAACAGCAAATTAAATGATGCCATCTCGAATGACCCCAGAACGGCGGCGTTCATTCGGGCAAGTGCAGAGTTTATTTGCATGACAAGGTGCGGCATTCCAGGCGACAGCGATTTCTCGGACGTAGCTAAGATAAATTCCGACCTTTCAATAGTCGAGATAGGAAATGCCGCAACGGCTCTCGCACAAGCTGTACTGCGCGAGATAGACGGAATCATAAGGAGGAAAGAACATGAGCGTTATGAAGCTGGAATATGCGGAAGACATCTACGATATCCCATTCGAGGAAGATCAGAACGGACTGTTCCACCCGAAATTCACGAATTACGGCAGGGCGCAGATGACTCCGCTGGAGCGCAAAGCGGTGGACCTGATGAACGAACTCGACCCGACGGCGCTGGATATGGTGAACATCAGCGGGCTGTACCTCCGGATATGGAAAGAGATCGGGAAGAAAGCGGAGAAAGCCCGGAACAGCACGGCGCGCTCCCTGCTGGCGAAAACCTTCCTCAGCCAGGATTACTCCGAGAGCGTGAGCCAGCGGACGGAGATAGACATGGCGGCGCAGGAAGCCGCGTGGGAATCCCTGCGGACGAGCGTATCTTGGCTGGCGGCGGAAGTACGGAGCCGGGCGAATCTGACGGAGATTCAGAAAATCTCGATGAGCCTGATGACGAAGAACTAGACGAAATGGTATCTGACGACGAATCAGATACCATTTCTGTTTTTACGGATATTCCGGAGGAAATAAGCCCGGACAGCGATTACGCGAAGAAGCTTCTTGAAGACGAAATTATCCACGGAAGCGGCTTTTCTAACGGAAAATTCCGCATAAGCGAGTACGTTTCCGAGAACTCCCCAAACAAAGACGAACTCGCGAAATTCCTGAAAAATGAATACGGGATCGGCGGCAGTTCCCGGAATGACGACCCGGTAAGCTTCAGCAATCACGACGGTAAAGGAATTGAGCTGGTTCTCAGCAATAAGCAGGTCATTCGGTTTAACTGGAAGAAAGTCGCCGAAGCCGTCCGCAGTGCGGTAAACAACGGGACGTACATCACCGAATCAGACATAGAACTGCGCCGCCGAATGACGCTTTTTGACGCTCAGCGTTTCGCGATTCACTACGAATATCCGCACTGTCTGTACAATGACCGTCTGGATTATATTCGTAAGGAAATCGCCGCCTGCGGTCTGGATTATCCGATCAGGCTGAACGCCGATATGTTCGCTGTTTATGCGGCAGAATGCGTCCGCACGAAGCCGCACGTCAAGGAATCATACCAGAAAATCGACCGCAGTTCGATAGATATTCCGTGGAAGTTCAACGACTGGAATGAAGCCGCGGCAGCAGGTAGAAATCTCCCCGTCGATTCCGGATACGGTCAGTTCCGTGCAATGTGCCGGGATTCTGTATCCGAGCTGATAAACGAGATTTCCACGCACACCGGGCACAATCCGGCGCTTGGATTTCCGGAGGAGGAAATCACAGAATTCTTCGCTTCCGGCGAACCGCTGATGTCCGATTCTGTTGACAAAATCACATCGGAGGTTTTCGGGTATTTATATAATCAGGAACAGCACAGCAGGCTGAGTTACAACAATCCAACCGAAATTATCGCGCTGGAACAGCCTGCCGAGCAGTTTACGCTTTTCGGCGATAATGAGTTCACAATGGAAGAACCGCAGGCAGACGAGCTTCCGGACGAATCGCTGAACCGCGCCGCCGCGTATATCAAGGATTATTTCGAGCAGGAATTCGGCAGTGCGGCTGAAATAGAGGACCCGTCGCACGTTGACCTGGCATACACCACAGACGAGGAAAACGACGCGGTGATCAGCGTTTACGCCGACCTTGTCCAGTACCGCATAACGACTGAATACGGCGGCAATATCGCCCGTGAGGAGCAGTATAATTCTCTGGACGAGATGAACGAGCTTGCGCTAAAGTTCCTTTCTTTTGATGATTTGACTTCCCTTTCTGATGAGGAAAAAGGGTTTGAGGTGCGACACGGTGTCGCAGTCGAAGAAAATGAACCGGAAGTGCGACACGGTGTCGCACCAAAAATTGAAACAGCAGACCGAGCTTATGCGGCACAGAAACCTACACCGCCGGAAAACTACCGCTTCCCCGACAATTTCGCATACCCCACCGGTCCGAAAGCAAAATACACCGCCAACGTTACAGCCATAAAAACGCTGAAACAAATCGAATCCGAACATCGTCACGCAACCGCCGAGGAGCAGGACATACTTGCTCATTACAGCGGCTGGGGCGGCATTGCAGACGCATTCGACAGCACTAAAGAAAAATGGAGCCGCGAATACGCAGAGCTGAAAGACCTGCTCACCGACAAAGAATACACCGCCGCCCGCGAAAGCACGCTCACCGCATTTTACACCGAGCCGTACATCATAAAGAACATTTACACGGCGCTCGGAAACATGGGATTTACCGGCGGCGAGATACTCGACCCGGCAATGGGAACAGGTAATTTCTTCGGGAATCTCCCGGCGGAAATGGCGAAGAACAGCCGTTTATACGGCGTTGAACTCGACAGCCTGACCGCCCGTATCGCAAAGGAACTCTACCCGGAAGCGAAAATACAGAACCGTGGATTTGAGCGCACAAAGTTCGTAAACGGCACATTTGATGTAATTGTCGGAAACGTTCCGTTCGGGGATTTCAAGCCCTACGACCCGGAATACGACGAATATCTTATCCACGATTATTTCTTCGCGAAATCCATCGACAAGCTGAAGCCCGGCGGAATCATGGCGCTTATCACCTCCGCCGGAACTATGGATAAGTATGATGATTCATTCCGCCGTGAACTGGCTGGCAAGGCTGATTTTCTCGGCGGCGTAAGGCTCCCGGAAGACGCATTCCGCACAGCCGGAACACAGACAGTCACGGATATTCTTTTCTTTCAGAAACTCGAATTTGAGCATGAAAATGACCGAAATCTGGACTGGGTGCGTTCCGAGCGAGTTTACGGCGAAGCAAGCGTATTTCAGGAAAACAGGTACTTCCGGCAGAACCCGGAAATGGTGCTCGGAACTCCGGAAATCGTGTCGGGAAGATTCGGAAATACACGCACGATAAAGTCTGACGGAAACACCGCCGAACGGCTTTCCGAAGCCATCGTCAGACTTGACGGACATTTCTCCGCCGAGCCGACCATAGACGATGAATTACCGAAAGAAGAATACGGAGATATCCCAGACGGTGTGACTCCGTACACATATTACGTCAGCGGAGGTACGCTGTACTATGCGGAAAACCGCAGTGCAGTGCCGTTTACGGGCGGTTCAGAGCCGCGCATAAAAGCCATGTGCGGCATACTCGACCGACTTAACGAAGTGACAGCCGCGCAGAAGAAAGGGTGTTCCGACGATGAGCTGAAAATGCTGCAAAGCCGCCTGAACAACGCATACGACGGCTTCGTAAAGAAATACGGACACCTCAACAGCCGCACAAATATCAGCGCATTTGCAGACGATATCCGCGCGCCGCGGCTGACCTCGATTGAAAATATCGAGGAACTTCCGGACGGAAAACAGCGGTTTACTAAAGCGGATATCTTCACTCAGCGGACGATAAACGTTGACCGCGTTCCGGCGCACGTTGACACCGCCCTTGAAGCGCTCCACCTCTCGATAAATCTGAAGCAGACGGTAGACCTGGAATACATTTCTCAGCTCTGCGGAAAGGACAAGGACGCGGTAATTTCGGAGCTTGGAGAGCATATCTACTGCAATCCGGCGAAGAACACCGGCGGCAGATATTCCGGCTGGGAAACCGCAGAGGAATACCTTTCCGGACACGTCCGCAGTAAGCTGGCTCTGGCTCAGGAAGCCGCCAAAACCGACCCGGAATATGAGCGCAACGTAACCGCACTGCTGGATAATCAGCCGCCGAGAATAGGGATCGAAGATATCGGCTTCCGCGTGGGAACTATCTACATTGAGCCGGAGATGTTCCAGGACTTCGTGTATGAAACGTTCCAGACGCCGGAGTGGCAGAGGCACCGCCCGAATATGCACGGCTATTCAAAGGAGATAACCGTAAATTATTCGCCGGAGATGAACCAGTGGAAAGTGACCAATTCAAGCGGAATGTCGGACGTGCTTTCCACTGAAACCTACGGCACAAAACGGCTCAACGCATACGAGCTGACGGAGCTTCTTCTGAACCAGAAACGCGCAGTCGTGAATGATTACCGGGAGCTTCCAGACGGCAGAACTGAAAGGGTATTTAACGCAAAGGAAACCATTCTTGCGCGTGAATGCCAGGACAAAATCGAGCAGGCGTTCCACGATTGGGTAATGGCGGATAAAGACCGAATTCAAATCATCGAGGACCGCTTCAATGCGCTGTTCAATAATATCAAGCCGGGGATTTACAACGGCGATTATATCACGATTCCCGGCATGAATCCGAACCTTACCCTGCGCCCGCACCAGAAAAACGTTATCGCAAGAATTGCCGCCACCGGAACCTGCATGATGGCGCACGAAGTCGGCGCAGGAAAGACGGCGGCGATGGGCGCGGCGGGAATGTACCTCAAATCAATAGGAGCCTGCACCAAGCCGATGTATGTCGTGCCGAATGCAGTCGTGGCGCAGTTCGGCGAGGAATTACAGCGGTTCTTCCCGGAAGCAAAAATACTTGTAGCCACGTCGAAAGATATGGAAAAATCACAGCGGCGGCGTTTTCTTTCAAAGATATCCGTCGGGAATTTCGACGCGATTGTCATTCCGCAGTCGCAGTTTGAAAAAATGCCGCTGTCCCTTGAACGTCAGGAGGCGATGTATGATGAGAAGCTGACCGAAATCTCCAGTGCGATACAGGCGGCGAAAGCCGATAAGGGCGAGCGTTTCACAGTCAAGGCTCTGGAGCGCCAGCGCAAGCAGATCGAGAAGAAAATCGAGAAAATGCGCGCCGCATTCAAGAAAGACGATTTCATCACATTCGAGGAACTCGGGTGTGATTTTCTTTTTGTGGACGAAGCGCATAACTACAAGAACCTCGCCGTTTTCTCCAAGATGAACAACGTTGCCGGCGTGAACGCGAATGCCAACTCGCAGAAAGCGTTCGATATGGAGATGAAGTGCCGCTATTTGCAGGAGCTTCATAATGGAGGCGGTGTGGTTTTCGCCACAGGAACGCCGATCAGCAATTCCATAACCGAACTGTTTGTGTGGCAGTACCTCCTCCAGAAGCAGACGCTGGACGATATGAATATCGGCTACTTTGACAACTGGGCTTCCGTTTTCGGCGTGATTACCCAGTCTATCGAGGTCAAGCCCAGCGGCGACGGATTCCGTCCGCGGACGAGATTTTCTAATTTCGTCAATCTCAACGAACTTTGCAATCTGTTCGGCGAGGTGTTCGACATTGCAAAGACGGCTGATATGAACCTTAAACTTCCGGCGATCCAGAACGGAAAGCCGGAGATGATAATCTGCGAAAAGTCCCCGGAGCAGGAATTGCAGACTGATGAGGGAATCGAGCGCGCCCGGAGGATTGAAGCAAAAATGGTACAGCCGGACGAGGATAATATGCTCGCCGTCTGCACCTACATGACCAAAGTCGCGCTGGACGCCCGCATTATCGACCCGGAAGCCGAGGAATATGACGGCGGAAAGGTTGCCCTCTGCGCCGAAAAGATAATTGAGATAAACAAGGCAAATCCCGGCACGGCGCAGGCGATTTTCTGCGACACGAATACGCCTAAAAAGGACGCATTCTCAGTATATCAGGCGCTTCGGGACAGACTGGTGAGGTCGGGCGAATTTGCCGAAAATGAAATCGCTTTCGTTCATGACGCCGCAAACGACAAACAGCGCCTTGCCATGTTTGAAAAGGTGAATAATGCCGAAATAAAAATCATTATCGGCTCGACCGGAAAGCTCGGAACCGGCGTGAATATTCAGCGGAAGCTCTCTGCCCTGCACCACCTTGACGCCCCATATCGTCCCTCGGATATCGAACAGAGGAACGGCCGCGGAATACGCCAGGGCAACGAAAATTCCGAGGTCTACATCGGGTACTACTCCACAAAAGGCACATTTGACAATTATCGCTGGCAGATTCTTGAGAAGAAACAGCAGATAATCTCGCAGATAATGTCCGGCAAGCCAGCCGCGCGAACCTGCGAAGACATTGACGACACTGCGCTGACGTTCGCTGAAATGAAAGCCGCAACGACCGGCAATCCCCTGATAGCCGAGAAAATGACGGTTGACAACGAGGTGAATCGTCTGAAATTATTGCAGGCGAATTATTATCAGCAGCAGCGCTCTTTTGAATACGATATCAGCAAGCGATATCCGGATTTGATTTCCCGAAAAGAAAAAATGATCGAGTGGACGAAAAAGGATATCGAGCTGATTTCCGCAGCGCCGCCGATAACGGAGGATAACTTCCGCATGACGCTTGGCGGCAGGACTTATGTTGAGCGCTCCAAAGCCGGCGACGAGCTGGCGGCGCTGGTGACAAAATACATGATGTCCGACGATTATCAGGAGTACAAATCGAGGGCAGTCGGCGAGCTGAACGATTTCAAAATCGTGCTGATGCACCAGGGCGCTCTGGTGTCGCTGTCGCTGAAGGCGAACGGGCATTACACCTGCGATTACTCAATGAGCGGGCTTGGCGGCGTGACAAGGCTGTGTAATCTGTACGAGCGCATTCCGGAGCAGATCCACGGACTTAATGCTGAGCTGGAGCAAGCAAAAAAGCAGCTTTCAAACGCAAAGGAGCAGTACGGCAAGCCGTTCCAGTATGAGGAACAGCTCCGCGCCGGTCTGGAACGCCAGGCTCAGATAAACGCCGAACTAGAGGTTGCCGACAAACCGCATGATGAAGCGGTTATGAGCGATTATTCCGACGACGAAAACGAAGAAATGGAGATGTGATTATGAGCATTGAATTCTGTATAAATCAGTACGATGAGGAACGCTGTTATTCCAACGGAACTATTGATTTGAAGTCATTCCTTACCGCCTTGTATTCCGACGAACACCCCTACGGTGCACTCATGAATCTTGACGGAAACAAACGGATCGAACTTGCCGATTATGCTTACGATGAGCAGAGTGGCAAGGAAACATACGATATCGACTTTGACCATGATACGATAACCCGGTACGAAAATGGAAAGCAGTTCAAGCTGAACGAGATGAGCAAAATCCCGCTTGGCGCGGCGTATTCGCTTATGAGATTTCACGGTGCTGGCGTTCCGGCGGCTGTTTCTGACTGCGAATATGATGAGTATAATGATATGTCCGGGCTATTTGGAAACCGCGATTCTGAAATCAAGGACCGCGGTTTTGTTATATATGGCAACGATGAGTATTTCAAGGCGTATTTAAATTATCTGAAGAATACCGGAGGCTATCAGTTTATTCGTTTTGCAAACGTCAGCGGGTCACAGTACATTGCTTTCGACCAGCGCGGTTTTGACAATATCAAGTCTTTTCTGATGCAGAAGCTCCAGACAAAACGTGAAGAAGCTGACCGCCTAGAAGCCGAAATCAACGAAGCATTCAGCGCTGCTGAGCCGACCGAAATTCCTAAAGATGAAAAATCCGAACTTTCAGAACTTATAGAAAAGCTCGGTTTACAAAGCCACTCATACACTTTCAGCGTTGTTTCTCTGGATTCGGAGATTTACGTTACCGGAGCGTATGTAGAGAGCGCTGACGAGCTTGATGAGCAGGGATACGCTGAATAAAGCGAAGCGTAACAAAATCAGACCCGTGAGTTCGCTCGTTTGAACGGGTCGATTTTGTTTTATTCAGCGTTTCCCTAGGATCCTCGGTCAGTTTGACGAGGATTTTGCTCATGGTGATACCGTCCATGCTGAGATAAGTTATTATATCATCGGGCAGTCTGGCGTGGAATCCGAAAGACTCCCGGACGAATTCTGCGGCGACATCATGTCGCACCTGGACGCGGCGGTTCAGTACGCCGACCTGCTGGAAGAACGGCCGCTAACGATTGATTTCGGCGATTATGAGATGTCGTTTGAGTGATAGGTGCGACACGGTGTCGCACCTATTTTTGAAAGCGAGGATAAAATGGCACTATACGCAAGGCAGATAAGCCCGTCCGAGCAGACCTCCCCATTCTGGGACAGCGCCGAAACGTGGGACGGCATTCTTCTTTATGAGCCGGTAAGAAAATATTCGGCAGATCCGCACTACAAAAGCGTTCTTGAGGTTTTGCAGAACTATTTCGATGTTTCACAGGACATTGCGGACAGCAGGTGCGGCGAGTACGATTCCATCGCGGAATACATAAATGACGTTTCACCGCGGCAGGACAATAACCCATACACGGAAGAACAGCTCACCGGCTGGGAGGACGCCGCAAAGTCGTACAATTTCCCGAAGGCAGACGGATACAATCCCTATTCGCGAATATACGATGAAATGTGGGGAATCTGCAAGGCGCTCAGTCTGGTTTCAGGCGAGGAATTTGACTGGAAGGAGATCCACGGCTGTTGTCAGGGAGAATACAACCGTGTAATTTACCCGGAGAGCAGATTTTCAGAGCAGGATATCAGAAATTTTGAGTGCGAGTTTTTTAATCTCGGTACAGAGTGGTGCGTAACGGACGAAAAGCCGGATTCTCCAAACGAGATATGCGGCGGATATATTTACTGCCACGATACTGACATGGACAGCATTCGCAGGGAAATCGCCGAGTGTTTCGAATGTGAGCCGGGTGATGTTCACCTTTATTCGTACCACGAAAAGACCGTCTGCTACTTTGAATCGGAGCAGGACGAGGAAGAATTCGGCATGGAGATGTAGGGTCAGGTGCGACACCGTGTCGCACCTCCGGAAAGGAAAATAAAATGGATATCTACAAAAGCAATCTTAAATACGCTAAGGAAAACGGCGAGCTCGAACAGTACCGCGAAAGCATGAATCTGTGCGATGAATGTGGGACGCTTATAAGCCGTTCCATCGCCGAAAATTTCAACAATAATTTTCTCGATGTTAAAAAAGTTACTGCGGAAGCCGCCGGGAAATACGGTTTTGAGCGTGCAATGCTCATGCTTGCGCTACGCGTTGACAGCCTGCAATATGACGGGCGTTTCACCGCCGATAACAAGGAGTGGGCGCAGAAGTTACTTGCTGACTATCCCAATGCCGAGGAAATCCGGAAAACAGCAGACAGGACGCTCGGAACGGCTCACCCGGTTCTTCTTAACGCTGTGACGGAAGATTTAAGATCTGCTTTCCGCGAGAGAAATAAGCAGGAAATCGAAGGCTACCGCATTGTTCAGAGGATCCGGACTCCCAATTCTGAATTTGTCCTCGGGCAGAACAATAAAATGCCGGGCTGTTATGTGACTTGGTACAACTCCGACCACAACGGCGGAATTTCCACGGTATGGGGACATTATTTCACCTCAAACGATTCGCAGAATAATCTTGTTTCAGCATACCGCGACCTGTTCTCCAGAGCGCTTTCTGACGTAAACCATCACACCCGTTTTGAAGAACTTACTCCGAAAATTGGCTCGATTATCCGAACCGTAAACGGCGAGGATATGCAGTTTGAGCTGACTGACGAGGAATGCAACGGAATCTGGGATATGGTCGAACAGCAGAATGTCGAGAGCCATTTCACAGACCTGCTAAGCGAAAACGGATTTGATGTAAATTCCGCAGATGTAAAGAAAGTGATTACCGAAATGGCGGCGCAGTACCGCGAGGATTTCGGTTTCGGCGATGACGAGGAGTTTCAGGGATACATAAGCGAGCGCGATGACGACCTAAAGGAGCATCTTAATTCCGAGATGTTCGGCGATGTGTACGTTGACAATGTTACTTCAGATTATACAGGCAGGATTATGATAATCCGTCCGGAATATTTCAGTTCGCGGAGCTTCACTCCCGAAGAACAGCTGTTCCTTGCGCAGTCCGGACCGGGCTGTGACCCCAAAGAATACGGCGGCGCGGTAAACGGCGTATTTCTGTATGACCGCGAGGAAGCCTCAATTACAAGCGACTGCTTCCTCGGCGCAATGCGTGAAGAACACATTCCGATGTGGGCAAGAGAAGCCCGCGATGATATTTCCGAGGAATATGACGAACAGCCAGAGATGTAAAAGCGCAGAATCTCCAGAAAGGAACCCTATGCCGCAGTATAAATACTCCCGTGACGACTACTACCGCCTGACTAACGCTCCATGTCTGGACGTTGCCAAGGCTCTCGGAATGGAGATAAACGAAAGGGAAAGCGACCGCAAAAGCTGGAAGATAAAAGGCGAACAGGGATTGTGCATTTACCGCGAGGGAAACGGCTGGTACCGCTTTTCGGACGGGCGGCATGGATTTCCTATCGACCTCGTAAAAGACAAGCTCTGCTGTTCTACGGAACAGGCGCTTGATTTCATCGCCCGGTATGTCGTGAACGGAGTTTCCGAGCAGGTGAATATTCCTCGCCGGACTGCCCCGCCAGAGCCTGAGAAGCCGAGTGAATTCTCGCCGCCGGCACACGATATTTCGCCAAAGCGCGTCATGGCATACCTCATAAAAACAAGAGGCATCGACCCGGAAATCGTGAAAGCATTGATTCAGCAAAAGATGATAGCAGAGGACTCAGTTCATCACAACTGCCTGTTTTTCGGACGTGACGAAAACGGAGTGATACGCTCCTGCGCGCTCCGGGGTTCGACTGACGTGAAATTCCGCGGTGAAGCTCCCGGCGGCGACAAGTCCTGCACATTCGCAATGGTGGGTCATAACGACGTACTCCGGCTGTTTGAAAGCCCCATTGACGCAATGTCGCACGCCACTTTTACAAAGCTCCTCGGAAAAGACTGGACAGCCGACCACCGGCTCAGCGTAAACGGAAGCGGAAACTACGAGAGCATTAATAGATACCTCGCGAACCACACAGAAATAAAATCCGTGTGGTTTTGCTATGACAGCGACCAAGCCGGACGCGATGGCGCGGAAGCTTCCAGCAGTAGGATTTTCGAGGATTTCCCGGACAGAGAATTATCGGTGATGTCCTGCTCTCCTGTCAAAAATAAGGACTGGAACGAAGCGCTCCAGCTTTTCCGAGTTTTGGAGAGCCACGGAGTTACGGTCCGTGAATTTCTTGCTCCCACGGAATTCCGGAGTATTCCTCCCCCGGACTGCGAACAGGACGAATTTGAATGTGAATTGTAAGCACAAGCGCGGCATTGAAACCGCGTATTTCTACTTCTACTGCGACATCGTGTCGCACCTGCAAGCATTCTTTTTTCGGAAATTTTCACTCCGTACTTTGTACGGCAGGAATAGAGTGACTACGTCACTCTACCTCACACCGCACCGCCAAAGGCGTTGCATGATACTACCCGGTTTTGCAGGATAGTCATTTTTGACTACCGCCATATTCCTCAACAGGAGGTGCTGTCATGGACAATAATGAACGCAGAGCGGTAGTATTACCGCATTCACTTCTTGAAGCTCTTGATAAATATGCGGCTTCAAAGCACATTTCCAAAAGTGAAGCTATCAGGAAGTTTATTGAAAAAGGGCTGTCGATTACAAGCTATGAGCAGAGCCAGACCGAGATACGAAATTATATCCGCGAAGAAATCGAAACGGTAATGCCGATAGTAATGAAAAGATACATGGAACGGCTCATAGCCATGCAGGCTGTTGCAGCGAGAACGTCTGCCGCCGCATTGCAGTGCTGTGTTTCCGTGCTTGCTGAAAATTACATCGACAGCGCAACTCCGGAAGAGATACTTGCCAATGCCCTGCGGCAGTCCTGCCGAATAACTAAAACCAAGCCAAAGTCTGACGAGGAATATCTGCGGGAAGCCCACGAATGGCTGTCCGCCGAGCTTGATACGCCAAACGACAAATAACGGTGCTACCACAGAAAGGCGGTGAACCCCATGCCTAAAATAATCTACAAACAACAGCACGTTGGCAGTAACGGGCGGAAATTCTCTCCGTCCCGGAACGCTCATTATGTTAAGTACATCGGCGAGCGAGAGCACGTTCTCAAATTCTCTCACGAATCAAATCTTGTGAAATACATGGGTGAACGTGAGCACGCCGCCAGGCAGTCTGACAACGGACTTTTCGGATATATTAACGGCAAATTTTCGGATAGTTACAGCACCTCCGAAATGCAGAATTATGTCCGGAAAATCTCAACTTCTCACCGCAATGTATTTCACAGCATTTTTTCGTTCACTCCAGAAAGCGCGGAGGAAGCCGGACTGCGGACGCTTATTGACTGGGAGGAATGGGTGAAATTTCACATCAGCGATATCTCCCGTAACATGAATATGAAACTGGAAAACATAGAATATCTTGCGGCTGTTCACCTTAAAGCAGGACAGCCGCACGTTCATATCATGTGGTGGGACAAAGCGCAGGAAATCCTTATAAACAGGGTCAATCCGGCGGTTTGCGACCAGATAAGGATAGATGTTATCAAAAGCACATATCACGACCAGTTTGTTGAACTTCACAACAAGGAAAACAGCCTTATAAAAGAGCTTCGCCGACAGGTCGGACACAATGCCGCAGGAGCGCTTTCGGAAACGAAGCATGACGATTTCACGGAAGCTATTTTTCAGAAGCTCACAGCGATTCGTGAAATGCTCCCGCCGAAAGGACAGGCGGTTTACAAGCTCATGCCGAAACCAGTCAAGCAGGAGCTGAATACGCTGACGCATTTTATGATAGACAATATTCCGGAATTCCGCAGTCTGTACGATGAAATACTTGACTGCCGCCGGGTATACAACGAAATGCTCCACAGCGATGACAGCAGTTACGGAAAGCTCCAGATGGCGGCGTACATGGGAAAGGTGGTTGATGAAATCGAAGCCGGAGTTGGAAACACGATACTTTCCGCAATTCTCAGGGCAATTAAGGAAAAAACGAAAAATCCGCCCGAACGAAATTCCGCCAGTACAAACCGCCATTCAGAATGGCAGAGGCAATGCACAGTTCAGCTGATATCCTCTGTCGGGAAACTGCTCGGACAATTCTCCGATTCCAGCCGTGACAGACTGCATGACGCTTCAAATCAGGTTTTCGGGCGCGGCGACCTCAGCAAGGAACAGATTCGCGAACTCCTGCTGAAAAAGCAGGATAAGGAAAATAATGCTGAGATGTGACAGGTGCGACACGGTGTCGCACTTTCATCTTACTCCCCAATTCAGCAAAACTCACAAAAAACGAAAAGCAGGTTTGTAAATAGTTTTAGTAATAAACTAATTGACAACTGCTTTCTTTTATGGTAATATATACTCAGAAAGATTACATACCATAACAGGAGGTTCAAATATGACACGCTTAAATACTAACGCACTCAGGACTATTTCAGCGGCAATGCTCATTTCGATTCTCGCCGCAGTGACCGGCTGTTCAGACAGAAAGCCGGATATAGATTACGACCTTATCGGTGGAACTTACGAAGTCGGCGAGAATGAATACAAGGTCCAGATCTTCAGCGACAGTTCGGATACAACCGCAGAAGCTCCCACAGAATTCGAAACAGAAGCGACGACCAGTTCCACTCCCGAAACGACCAAATCCACCACGACTAAGCCGGCGGTGACTGTATCCACCAGCAAAGCCGCTACTCCGGAGCAGACAGTCCGCACTGATCTGCCGAAAGTAACGGCAGAGCCACAGTACACCACAGCTTCTACCACGACCACAAAGCCTAAGCAGACGGAGCCGACGGAAATCGAAACTGACGAAAACGGCTTCCCGGCTAACCCTAAAAACGGAGATAAATTCACGGACAGCACCGGACAGGAATATATGTACAACAGTATTTTTGAACGGTGGGTTCCCGGACACAGCGGAAACGTGAATATGCAGGAGTTTCCAAGACACGGCGATTATACATACGGTGAGGGAGAACAGATACTCAACTAATAATCATTGCAGGTGCGACACGATGTCGCACCTGTTCTGCTTTCAGGAGGAATTGAAATGACTAAAAAGCGGATTATCAAAAGCATTACCGCCTTTGCTCTGCTGTTTTCTTTTAGCACCACTCATGTGTTTGCCGGAATAAACTTAGGGAATCAAGACGGAACAGGATTTTCAAGTGGTACATCAAATAATTATTGGGGAGTTCATACAGACAGCGGAACATCACTTAATGAAACCGAGGGATTAAGAGTCACAATTTATGATGCAGAAACCAATAAGAAGGTTTTCAATACCATTGATATATCAGGCAATTCAAATATATCGGCAGTATCGGATATGAACTACTTTGCTGATGGAAACGAGCTGGTTTCCAAAACAACATGGTTAAATTATATTGGTGGCATTTATAACAGCGTTTCTCCATCTGACATGGCGAGATTCAATGATATTGTAACCTCAAAAAACTGCTTTGGCTCAGACTACAAAATACAGTATGTTGCAGAGCTTTCTACCGTCGATATCGTTTCAGTAAACAACACATCTCACCTCGAAGCAATAAAAGCAATCTTGGGAGATGAGCAGTTTCTCACAGACCTATGTGCTTTAATGGGTGGTGGCTTAACCTATGAGGATATATCCAAAGGCAAATACAAAATTGCCTTTGAGCCAGTAGCCTACTTCCGCTACAACGGTCAGAACTGGGCAATGAGCGCCACAGAGTGCGGATTGCTCAATAAGTACATGAAGAATTACTTCACTGCTGTCTGGAACAGCACGAATAATCTCCGTGCGCTTCTCGGACCGCTGACGCACTCGAACCTGCCGCGCTCTGCCTTTCTTGAAAATAAGGACCTTGGAATTCCGGTGTATTCGCCCTCCACAAGCGACTACTACAATGGAAATTCCAACTACAACAGCGACACCTGCATTATCCGATGTATGGGAATAGGCGTTCTCACCGGAAACAACGATGATAATGATGACGAGGTAGAGGAAGGCACCGCCGCCGCGGAATACCACACCGACACGGATGTGTATACGTCTTTCTACGCAGTGAATATCGGAGATACGCCGTTCATCGGTAAATCCTCTTTCAGCATATTTGACAGCGGCGGCGATACTCCGAAAATGTATGAACAGCTCAGAGAGGAAAACAAGGAGCTCATCAAAGTGACCGGAAGCCAGTCCGGCGTTTCCTACACCTACGCCTATACCTCAGATGAGCTTGAAACAGTACACGCTGACGAGGACGACCGCATAAAGATTTTCGTTGACAATCCCGCTAATGTCCCGGACGAGGACGGGAATATGCCGTATGTTTCGCCGTATAAACTGCTCGGTTCATACAAGCACGGCGATGAAATCAACCTCGGCAGTTCGTTCAAGGGGACGGTCGGATACAAAATCAGATCCACGTCCGGTTCAACTCTTAAATCCGGCACGGTTGAGATAACCTGCCCAGCAGGCGGCGAGGAAACCATGGGCTGGATAAAGTGGCATACCCCGAGCCGCGAGCAGTCCGTTGTAATTACGTTGGAATCCAAGCGCGACACTCTGCTTCTTCTTGACGAGGACGGCAACCAGTGCGACAAGCTGACCATCAATGCGGATATCGCAAAGGTCAAGGAAGCCACTCCGCCGGACCCGCTGGTTTCGGATACCAAACCGTCATGGCAGAAAGTATATTCGCAGTCCTCGGTGCAGGAGCGTATTTCCGGATATGTTTCCGGCGACAGTGTTCAGGAACTTAGCTGGTACACCTGGTCGATAGGTGCAGGCTGGTCGCAGGATTCAGACTACGACAGGCGCAGAGTGAAAATCATAACCGGCGGCATGACGGATCCCTCCAGCCAAACGCCGTACTGGGGCGCAGAAACCGAAAACCAAGACGTGACCTTGTACAAATGGGGCGTGGATAACCGGTATTACCCAAGCGAAACCGCCTCAAAAATGATAGGTTCTTTCCACACCGGAGCCGTGTATATCTCGACCTCGGATATCCAGCTTGAAAAAGTGACTTACTCGGTATCCATGTCGGCGGAAGCCGCGATATCCCCGTCAGATTACTGCAAGACCGCTACATACAGCGAATCCAGCGGAAAATACACAATGAAATCCGGCTATGGAATACAGATAAGCGTTGACGCCCGCCTCTCCGGAGATACGCAGTACTGCACCGGAAGCCAGACCGCAAACGTGCTGTTCCCGGAGTTTAACTACAACCGCCATAGCACCACACTTTACAACCGCCTGCTTGAAAAATCGGGCGGCAGTTTTGTTTTCA
>OJRI01001057.1_pt1 | contig 16197 bp, 17 predicted proteins | sample 1599151 | NCBI WGS metagenome assembly OJRI01 (sample SAMN03922457, study PRJEB24848) | human gut metagenome | isolation source: stool sample | host: Homo sapiens | place: Germany | collected 2009-11
GGATAAAATCCCTCTTTTTTTTACGTGACGAGAACACACAAAGCGTAAGCTTTGTCCGAGGCAGCACACGAAGGAGCTTAGGATGAACATCTGTCGGATAAAAGAACAAAACTCTTACGTCAGACCCCGGTCAGTCCGTTAACGCTGGAAAGCACCTAGTCACTTGTTGCCCAAAAGAGAGGATATAATCCTTCTTTTTTACATTTAAAATTTTATAACTAAAAACATTGTCAATATCATTAATAATGAAATCGTGGAGGTTATAGCAACAAGTATCCAGAAAATTGAGTATTTACGCTTCTTTTTGCTTGGTGACATTTGGTATGATTGTGACTTTTTCGTCTTCTTTTTAATTTTTTGCGTGGTAACTTTAGTTTTTGCTTTTGTTCCAGCTGTTGAGCGATCGGCGTAAGCTTTCTCTTCTGCATAGCGTTCGGCCAGTGATTTTTGTTTTGGCTTTCCTGTTATTAAAAGTTCTGTGTCATAGTTTAATCTCAGAATTTCAGGTTTTGCCCCTTTGTTGTATACACAAAAACTTATTGCAACTTCAAAGGCTCTTTGCAGGCATTCAAGAGCTGTCAGGTAATCCCTTTTTACCTTTGCAGAATGAACAGATGCGTTGCCGTTTTTCTTTAGAAAATACAAGTCATCAATAAATTCTTTTTCCTGTTCGTCCCCTTTAATTTTATCTTTTAAGGTTGCGAGCATTTCGTCAAAAGTTTCTTCTGTTGTCCTCCCGCTTCCAAGTACACTTTTACAAATGTTTTCTCCAAAGCGTCTTGTCTGTGCCATACATTGTTCAAAATACTCATCTCTGTATAATTTTTCGGCATCTGTTATTATCTCAAATAAATCTTTATCTACTTCCTTTAAAAAATCAAAATTTGTTGTCATAATTTTAATGGTACATTGCCGATAAAAGCATGTCAATAATAAAAAAGGCGGACTTTTAAGTACCGCCTTCATTATGATTTTATAAATTTCGATTATTTAGAAATTCTTCCAGGAACAACAACTCCGCCTTTAAGATTTTTCTTGTAAAATTCTACGTGCGGCTGGAGTACGCTGTCAAGAACTTCAGGAAGTTCTTTGCCGGTCATTACCGCTTCAACAATTTCCTGATAAACAGTAGCGAATGCTCTTAACTGAGTCATAGCACCAGCAGCAGCCGGAGTCAGCCCCATTTTTGAAGTTTCAACATCTTCTCTGAAAAAAGCGCCTGTGATTTCATAAGATTTGGTCAAAGCGCCAATGTAAGCTTCGGCATTCTCTTTGCAAACCCCGTTGTCTACAGGAACTGTAAGAGCAAATACTAATTTGTTTGCAGGGTTGAAGTGGGCTTCTGCACTGTGGTGCATAGCATCAGGAACTTTTGCAACCTGTTTTAATGTGTCTTTTACAGATTCGTTCTGCATTTGTGCGTGCCAGTATACTGTGTTTTCAAACATTGACCCCATATACTGGTGAACAGAAGCTTCTATGCCGTTCAACTTTGCATCAGCCCAGAAAATCCCTTCTTTTAACGCATCATTCAATTCTAAATCTTCTGAAAGAGAAAGTTCGGAAATTTCTTGTGCAGCATTTAATAAAGAAATTAAATCTTCTTTTTTGATACCTGCCCAGATAAGTGTAAACAATGCGTGGTCGTCAAAAGCTGAAAATCTTCCGCCAACGTCATCATGAATAAACAAATCGCCTATCCAACCGTCTGCAACAGAAGTTCTTCTAAGCTCGCTTTTTTCAGCGTTTGCATCGGTCACTGCGATAAAGTGTTTTGCAGCAGACTTTTTAGCTTCATCTTCTGATTGTCCTTGTGATTTATATGCGTCAATCAGCATTTGCTGAACTCTTAAGAATCCGTCTTTTGTTTCAAATGTTGACCCGGATTTAGAAGCAATCATAAAGTTAGCTTCTGTGATATTGCCAAGTCTGTATAAAAATCTTTCCAGGCTTATTGAATCAACATCGGAATAAAATTCTACACTATCGTGGCATATGTTTAAACCATTAATGCCAAGCATATGTTCAACTGTATGTTTTGAACCGCCGATACCCATAACGCTTAACTTTTTGGCATTAGTTTGTTTTCGGAAATTTTCAACCATTTCATAAAGTTCATCAACTCTTTTTAACTGTTCTTTTGGAAGATTAACCCAGTTGAGAAAATGACCTTTCTGGTTTGCTCTTTTTGATAATTCTTTTACAAACTCAGATGTTTTTGAAGAATATTTAGAGAAATCAACACCTGAAAAAGTTGTTTTTACTGATGAATTTTTAGTTAACATAGTTCTCTCCTTTTTTCGTAACATGTTAACATTATTTTAATATAAAAATTCCTAATAGTGAATTTTTATTTGCATGTCTTTTTACCTTGCCAGGACAAATTATCACAATGCAAATAGTCAAGATTTTCGTTATAGATTACCCAGGCTGTGCAGCCTGTACAAATATCTGTGCATTTTTTACGATTACAGTCATCCGGAAATGTCGCTTTTGTTCCGGGCATAAGTTGGGATGCATTTTCTGCTCCTGTAGGTATGATTTTATCCTTTAGTAGAATAAATGAAAAAGTATCTCTCCCAATTGTATTAGGTTTTTTATATCCGTTTATATCAACGATTATTACCGTATAGAGAAAATCATACTTCTCTCTTTTTTCTACATCAATTAGAACATTCATTCCATCTGATGTAATCAATCTGGAATAATCAGTGTTTTGCAGGTGCCCGGCGGTTTGTCCGTCTATCCTATTGTAAACCATATCAGGGAAACATCCGTCAGCTTCATAACATACCCTTGTATTTTTCATATATTTTGATAACCTTTCGGCAGCAATTTTTGAACGCTCACTTTGTGTAGATTCTTCTGAATAGGAATACCACTCATTAACACTTCCGTACTCATTTTTGGCGAATAAATATGCCTGTGAAATCGAAGAATAAAATTTTTTTAATGCTGTAACCGTAGCTTTTTCGTTTTGTTTTTGAATAATAGCAGGAAGAGTCAATGAGGCGACTATACCAATTATACCAAGTGTTATAAGTACTTCTGCAAGTGTAAAAGCTTTATAATTATTCTTCATATTTTTGTTACCCGTTATTTATTCCTATTAACTAGTAGTTAACTACTAGTTAATAGGAGTATACTCGCTTAATTTAATTTTGTCAAGCAGTTATAATCACCATATGAAAGATGAACGAAATAAAAAGTTTGCAAAAAATTTAAAGGCTGAACGATATAGAAAAGGTGTTACACAGGCTCAGCTTGCCGAATTAGTTGATGTGAGCGAGAGTACGGTTAGTCTTTTGGAAAGAGGTCTTCAAACGCCGTCAATATTTCTTGTTTATGATATTGCTAATGTTCTTGAAATTGATATAAATGAACTTTTAAAAAATATACAATAGTTTTTGATTTTTGTTGCCCTGAAAATATATTTGTGTAAATATTTTTGTAATTAAGGATTTATTATGAGTATAGAAGAAGATTTAGAAGAAGTACGGCAGATGTGTGAATACTGTGATAAGTGTTCACTATGCAAAAGCCGCACTAATATAGTTTTTTCCGGAGGAGTTCCAAATCATAATATGATGTTAATCGGTGAGGCACCGGGTTATTATGAAGACCAGAAAGGCGAGCCGTTCGTTGGCAAAGCCGGTCAGCTTCTGGATAAGATTTTTGCCTCAGTTGGCTTATCACGCCAAAAAGATGTCTATATCTGTAATACACTTAAATGCCGTCCGCCTGATAACAGGGATCCTTTACCGGAAGAAAAAGAAGCTTGCAGGGCTTATCTTGATGCGCAAATTGAAATTTTAAAACCAAGAATTATACTTCTTTGTGGTAAAGTCGCGCTTTCTTCAATGCTTAACACTTCAACCGGAATAACAAGAGTTCGGGGACAATGGTTTGACGGACCATTTGGAAGTAAGATGATGCCTATATTCCATCCGTCATATCTTTTGAGAAATGATTCCCATGAAAAAGGAAGCCCGAAATGGCTTATGTGGCATGATATTCAGGAAATTAAAAAAGCTTATGATGCTGTTGTATGCTCTAACTCCTGATTATATCCCGTTCCAGTAGTCCTTATCTGTGAGTGCCTTATATGTACAGGCAATCCCGTTATACTGATTTGTAGAAGTTTTTGAACAGTAGCTGTCAGGAGAAAAATTTGTACCTTGTGCGCCCATAGGAAGTAGTTTACCGTTATCCATAAGCTGGAATGTAAATAAGTCTTCGCCCCAGACATTAGGTTTTTTGTTAATTCCGTTTACATCAACAGTAATAAATAGCGGTGTGATATTTTCTATCATTATCAGCATTCCGTTTTTTAAGGCAAACTGTCCGTCATCAAAATAGGATGAGCCGGCAAACTTATTTGACGATTTATTGTATATTTTATAAACATTCATTAAATCCATGCTGCTGCCGTCATCTCCATTGACGTTAGCTCCTTTTCCGCATAAAGTACTCTCTTTGGTTGCATGTACTCCTCCCCATTGACAGTCAACCGGATTGTCAAAATATTTTATATATTCCGGTTTAAATTTTCTTGCTTTATAATCCGATGGTAATATCGTGTAACCGTAATCAGCATTCATTCGCCGTAATGCCTGTTGAAGTAATGAATAAGCTGCTTTTAATCCGTTTTGAAGTTCTACCCTTCGGTTTCTCTCTATAAGTGATGGAAGTGTCATAGCAGCAACGACACCTATTATGCCTAATGTTATAAGAACTTCAGCCAGTGTAAATGCTTTTCTCATAAAATTCTCCTTCCTGCATATAATACAATTTAAAGAACTAAATTCTGTATAATATACTAATGTATTTTGTATAATATGTCAAGATAAAATAAAAATACTGTATGGTGTATTATAACACAGGCTGTTAATTTAGGTTTAAATAAAAATATGGAGCTTAAAAAACAACTTGGAAAACGTATAAAAGAATTACGTGAGAAGAAAAATTTTTCTCAGGAATATATTGCAGAACAGCTTGATATACATCCTGCAAATTACTGGAGAATTGAAAACGGGGTTTCATATCCAAAGCCTGAAAATCTGGAGAAAATTTGTGAAATATTGAAGGTCAAAGCTCAGGAACTTTTTGCTTTCGAACATATCCAATCGCTTGATGATATAAAATTTGAGTTGAGGGAAATCATTGAGAATGACGAAGATATGACACGTTTGATATATAAATTTGTTAAAACATTAAACAGTTAATTTGATACCTGCTTTTTGCTTTTTAGGATATACAGAACCGGTATAATTATAATACACATCATAGCAAGTACAGTGAAAGCATCAAAAAACGATGCAAGTTTTGCCTGCTGTAAAAGTTCCTTGTATAGCATTCCGTTTGCTTTTTTAGCAGCCATAACAGACGGATAGTGGATTAAAAATTTGCTTTTCAAAGCCATTAATTTATACTGAAACATCGGGTTGTGCGGAGTGAGGTTTCCAACAAGGTAATTCTGGTGTACCTGCGACACCCTTGCAATAAATGTTGCAGAAGCAGATGTTGCAATTGCAGTTACGATATTTTTAAATAAAGCGTGAAGTGCAGCCGCATCCGCATTTTTGCTTGCAGGCAGCGTCTGGAATGATAATGCAGTAATCGGAACAAACGCGGTTGGAACACCTATACACAGAAGTATATTTGGTAAAATTACACTCTCCATTGATGATGCTGTATTCATTTGTGTAAGCATCAAGACTGATACTGCCATAATTAAAAGTCCGATTGTCGCAAGCAGCCTTGCTTCTACAAATCTTGAAATCTCACCTACTACAATAAGTCCGATAAGGCAGATTATTGCTCTTGGAAACATTGTCAGACCGGACATTGAAGGGCTGTACCCGAGAAGGCTCTGTACAAACATAGGTACTAAAAGCAGCGTTGAGTATAACATTACATTTATAAATGAACTTGCAAGCGTTCCAAACATAAAATTTCTATCTTTAAATACTCTTATGTCTATTACCGGATATTTATACTCCAGTTCCCAAACATAGAAGAGTACAAAAGAAAATATACAGATACCTGTCAGCCAGCATATCCATGTTGTATCAAACCAGTTCCACTGCTGCCCCTTATCAAGAACTATCTGCATGCACGCCATTGCAACGACAATAGAACTGTAACCTACAATATCGAATTTTTTGTTGTATTTTTGTTTCTGCGGCTTATCAGAAGGAACAAAAAGTTTAACCAGCAAAAATGACAGCATACACAAAGGAATATTCATTATAAATATCCACTGCCAGGAGTAATTATCAGTTAAATACCCTCCGAAAAACGGACCGGCAAGCGGAGAAAACATTGCCGCAACTCCAAAAAGCCCCATTGCTACACCGCGCTGTTCTTCAGGAAAAACTTCCAGAAGAATTGCCTGGCAAAGCGGCAGAATACATCCGCTTCCTATACCCTGAACCACTCTTGCAGCTATCAGTGCTTGTAAGTTTGGAGCTAAAAGGCACAAAAGACAGCCAATACAGAATATCCATATACTGTAATACATAAGAAGCTTTTTTCCTATAGTTCTTACTAAATACCCTGTAACCGGAAGCATTAAGCCGCCTGAGATAATGTAGCAGGTAATTACAGTATTGGCTTCATACTGTGTAGCACCGTAAAAACCTGCGATATGCGGCTGGCTTACGTTTGTTGCAGATGACGCCGCAAGCGCCAGAAATGACGGCAGCAACACTGCAAGGGCAACTATATAGGGGTTTGTTTTTTTCTGTATTATTTCTTCCATTTTATTTACCTGAGGCTCTGTGTAAGCTTCGCATTTATTTTACTTTAACTTTTGGTACTACTGACATTCCAGGAACAATGTTGTAGTCTGAAATGTCTTCTTTAAATATAATTTTTACAGGAACTCTCTGAACAATTTTTACATAGCTTCCCACTGCATTTTCAGGAGGAAAAAGGCTTGATTTTGCGCCGGTTGCGCGCTGTATGCTCTGAACTTCCCCTTTAAAGCGTTTTCCGGGATAGGTATCAATTTTTATTGATACGGGCTGGCGTTCTTTCATATTTGTAAGCTGGATTTCTTTAAAGTTTGCGACAACCCATACCTCTTTAGGAACAATTTGCATCAAAGGCTGACCTACCTGAAGATAGTTTCCTTTTTCAACACTTCTTGCAGATACTTTTCCGCTCTGGGGTGCATAAATTTTGGTATATTTCAGGTTTAATTTTGCCTGTTCCACTTCTGCTTCAAGGCGCTTGATATTTGCATTCATTGATTCTGTTTTTGCCTGATTGGATGCAAGCGAGTGTTTCGCTGCTTCGGAACGTTCATTGGCAGCTTTATTTTCAGCCTGTGATACCTCAAGTTTTGTCTTGCTGTTTTCAAAATCCTGTTTTGAAACAATTCCTGATTTATACATTGCGGTGTAGCGTTTGTGGTCTTTTTGCGCAAAATCTAATTTTGATTGGGTTGAAGATATATCTTCAAATGACTGGTTAACATTTGCTTCGCCTTTTTCAACTTCTTTTTCTGTTACATTTAATTCAGCTTTTGCCTGTGCAAGTTTAGCTTCTGTTTCATGAAGTTTAACCTCGTAATCAGTCGGGTCAATTTCTACAAGAAGCTGACCTTCTGTTACATCGTCATTATCGTCAACAAGAAGATTGACAACAGGACCGGACACTCGAGGTGCTACTGTTATAAGCCGTCCTTCCACGAAAGCGTCATCTGTTGACTGAAAGAATGTTGAATGTATTGCCGCAAGTATGCCTAAAAGTACCAGCAGCACTGCTGTAACTGCCGGAACTACAACTCTTTTTTTCTTATATTCAGGTCTTTTAGCTTTTGCCTTGGCTTTCCTCTCTTTAATCCTTTGTTTAGCTTTTATTTCAATCTTTTCTTTATCAATCGGCTTAAAATCATCATTTTCAGGGGTGTTATTATTTTTTTCGTCCATAGTTTATTTCCTTCTATATTTGTATATTCAAATCTTCTTCCAAATTCTCTTTAAATTTCTGTAAAACTTTTAATGTAATTCTCAATTCATCTTCCTGAACTCCTTCAATTGTTTTCTGCCAGAGTTCAAGAGCGGTCGGGATAACTTTTTCAAAGACTGCTCTGCCTTTTTCGGTGATAAATATTTTTTTGATTTTTCGTCCGTTTACATCGGGCTTTTTTGTCACAAGCTCCATTTTTTCAAGTATTTTTATAATTCTTGTTATATTAGGGCGGTCTTTTAATGTAATTGCACCGATTTGCCGCTGATACATCCCGTCATGGTCTATTAATGCGGCAAGAACAGTTAATTGTTCCGGGGTTATTTCAAAATTTTTTGCGCTGAATTTTTGTGTAGCAATAGCCCTTGTCATCTTACCGATGCGTACAAGTTTCATTCCTATTCGGCTTTTTAATAATTCCAGTTGTTCCATGATTATCTTTGTGTTATTATGATAACACAAAGAATGGTTTTGGCAAGAGAGGCTGCTTAAATAGTTGCAGCCTGTATGCCGAATTTCTGCTAACAGCCCGTATTTTAAGGAAGGAACATGAAGCATGAAAATTTTTAAAATATTAATTACCCTGATTGTTATATTAGCCGGAGGTCTTGTTGTTAATGCTAAAGATACCCCTGTGATTGCTGATAAAATTGAGTATATGAATTTAGACTGGTGGAAGCAGTTTAATGACGAAAACTTAAATAAGTATATGTTGTTTGCATATGAAAATAATAAAGATTTAAAAATTGCGGCAGCAGAAACAAAACAGGCACAGCAGGTTGTAAAGTTATCTTTTTCAGACCAGCTTCCTCAGTTAAAAATCAGCGGACAGGTAGGACGAGAGTTTACAGGCGCGACTACAAGATTTGGTGATCTAATCATCCCTGATTACTCGCAGAGCAGATTTTTTCTGCCGCTTACAATGACATATGAGCTTGATATTTGGGGCGAGAATTATCTTAAAACCAAAAGTATCAAGCAGAGATTAGAGATGATAAAACAGGATGAAAGAGCTTCTTATATTATGATTACTACGGCTCTTGCTTCTAATTATTATAATCTTATTAAAGCTGATAAGCTTATCGAAAATCAGGCAAAACTTGTAGATTTACAGACAGAAATAGTTAAGCTTTACGAAACAAAATACAAAGGAGGCTTGTGCTCTGTTAATGAAGTTTTGTTTGAAAAGCAGCTTCTTACTATGTTTAAAGAGGATTTAAACAATTTAAAAGAGAAGCAGGATGTGATTGAAAACCAGCTAAAAGTTATTCTTGGCGACCGTAATCTTACCTCAATTGACCGAAGTGCTTATGATAGTGTGAAGCTGATTGATTTTCCTATGGATATTCAATCTGTGGCTATTCAAAACCGTCCGGATTTAATCAAAAGTGAATTTTATATTAAAAAGCTTGGTCTTGATGTAAAAGCTGCCCGACGGGATTTTCTTCCTAAATTTCTCGTATTCGGGCAGGTGGGATTTAATGCCTACCAGCTTTCAGATGTATTCGGCTCGCATACTTTTCTTTCAAATCTCGGTGTAATGCCTTCTTTTGATTTATTTGCCGGCGGAAGAAAGATGGCGATGTTCAGGTACAAAAAGTATGAATATCAAAAAGCACTTCAAATTTATGAAAAAACAATTTTGACTTCGCTTCAGGAGGTTAACGATGCCCTTGTAAGTGCAAAGACTGCAAGAAAAAATCTTGAAACCAGCAAAGAACGCTTTGAAATTGAGCAGAATAAATATGAACTTGCTGATAAAAAATTCAATATAGGAGCTGCTTCAAATCTTGATATGATAAAAGCAAAAGAGGCGCTTATTATTTCTGAAAAATCACATGTTTCAAATACTATAGATACAATTATTTCTGCCATAAATATCTACAAATCAGTCGGCGGAGTTGATTATATGCAGTTTGAAGAAGCTATATAAAAGTTAAATAATAAATATTGTTAAGATATATAAAGCCTTATGGTTAAAATAAGGCAATTTTTTTATAAAAATCTGTTTTATATAAATACGGGAATTACAAAATTAATGAGGGGTATAAATTATGGCAAATGAAGTTAAAGAAGTTAAAGTACAGAACAAATTATCAGCAGCAGCATATATTTCAGTTCCGGTTGCTCCGGCAGCAGATCTTCTGGCAGAACTCCTTAAAAAAGCTGCTTAATAAGGATTGTTAAAAGGAAAAAATAAAGAAACACTAAAAAAGCCTCTTTGTTTACAAGAGGCTTTTTACGTATAAGTCAATATCTTCATCTGAAATCATTTCTGTTGCCACGATCAGAATTTTTGTATCATCAAGCTTAAGCCCTCCGATTATATTATTTTGTTTTAGTGTTTCAAGTATTTTTCCGCTGTTTTCAACTTGAATAACAAATTCATTGTAGAAGTTTCTATTTAAGGTTTTTATGCCAATAGCAGCAAGTTTTTCTGAAAGTTTATGGGCATTTTTTGCAGAAAGGTATCCTGTCTGGCGGAAGCCTTTTTCTCCCATAACGCTCAGGTAAACCGCGGCGCATAAACCTATCAGCGCCTGATTTGAACAAATATTGCTGGTAGCTTTTTCTCTTTTAATATGCTGTTCTCTTGTCTGGATTGTGAGTGTGAAAGCCTGATTGCCGTCTTTATCCACTGTACGTCCGGCAAGTCTTCCTGCCATCTGGCGCATATATTTTTCTTTACAGGCGATAATCCCGGCATGAGGTCCGCCAAAGTTCATTGGAATACCTAATCCCTGAATATCTCCGACAACAATATCTGCACCGTATTCGGCAGGCGGTTTCAGAATTGATAAAGATGAAATATCAGTGCACACAATGAGCAGTGTATCATCAGGTTTTGTAATTTCAGTGAGTTCACCGTAATAATCCGGAGTCTGAACTAATACGCAGGCATAATCTTTTGTGTCGGACGGAAGTTTATCAAACTCTTCAACTCCAATTTCTCCTGCCCAGGCATAAGTTTTTATAACCTTTAAATATTCCGGATTAATATTTTTTGATACAAGAACTTTATCTTTTTTTTGAATTCTTACTGCCATAAGAATTGCTTCCGCGCAGGCTGTTGCGCCGTCATAAACCGTTGCATTTGAAATATCCATTCCCGTAAGTCTGCACATCATTGTTTGAAACTCATACATAATCTGTAAAGTTCCCTGTGCAATTTCTGCCTGATAAGGAGTATATGCTGTCAAAAACTCAAATCTGTTGGCAATTTGTGAAACACAGGCTGGAACAAATTTGTTGTAAACTCCTCCGCCAAGAAAACTGATAACATCAGTTTTGTTCTTTTTTGCCAGTGCCTTAATCCTTTTTTGGACGTCCATTTCACTAATTGGATTTTCCAGTTCGATTTGCGCCAGCCTTGCAGCTTCTGGAATTTGTTTAAACAAATCCGTAATATACTTAAGCCCTATGCTATTAAGCATTTCAGATCTTGTATTGTCATCGTGTACTAAAAAATTTTTCATTATTCAACTTCTTCTTTGTAATCTTCGTATTCCATTAAGTCATTTTGTTCTGTTATATCGCCGGTTGCTTCAGCTTTTATCAGCCAGCCTTTTTCATAGCTGTCTTCGTTTAAAGTTTCCGGAGCATCGGCAAGAGTTTCATTTATTTCCGTAACTTTAAAGCTGATTGGCGCATATATTTCAGAAGCGGCTTTTACTGATTCTACTGTTGCAAAGGTTTCACCTTTTTTGAAATCATTCCCGGCTTCAGGAAGTTCAAGGTATACAATGTCGCCAAGCTGTTCAACTGCATAATCGGTTAATCCGATTGTGTATGTTCCGTCTTCATTTTTAAGAATATATTCATGAGATTTGGAACAAAGAATTTTTTCAGTGATACTCATTTTTTATTCTCCTATATTTTTATTCTGTTTTTCTTACTGATAAATGGTTTTTTTACTACTTCGGCATTGTGCAGCTTTTCTCTTATCATAACTTGAACAGTAGAACCTGTGCAAATATTTTTATCATTTTTTACATAAGCGAGCGCTATATTTGCATTAAGCATAGGTGAAATGCCGCCGCTGGTTACAAATCCTACTTTTTCCCCGTCTTTATAAACTTCATATTCATGTCGGGCAATACCTTTATCAAGCATTTTTAAGCCTATTAGTTTTTTGTTTCCGCCGTTTAGGAGCTGTTCCATTATAATATCTTTTCCATTGTAATTTTCTTTTTTATCTTTAGGGATTGACCAGCTTAAGCCGGCTTCAACAGGCGTTGTGTTCTCGTCCAAATCATTCCCGTAAAGGTGAAGCGCTGCCTCCAGTCTTAATGTGTCGCGAGCTCCAAGCCCGATTGGTTTTATTCCAAATGCTGCACCGTATTCAAGTATTTTATCCCATAATTCCTCGGAATATTCGTTTTCTACAAGAAGTTCATATCCGTCTTCTCCTGTATAGCCTGTACGTGAAATTAAAAGTTTAATTCCGCATATTTTAGCAGGCTTAATTGTGAATGATTCCTGTATTGTGTCAAGCCCCATTGTCCTTAAAAGTTCATCAGCCTTTGGACCTTGAACTGCGAGCAGCGAAAAATTATGTGACTGGTTGTCTATTTTTACATCAAGACCTTTCTTGTTTCTAACCATCCAGTTCAAATCTTCATCAATTCTTGCAGCGTTGCAGATTACAAGATAAAGATTTATTCCTAATTTATAGATAATTAAATCGTCAATAAGCCCGCCTTTTTCATTAGGAAGCTGGCAGTAAACTGCTTTTTCATATGCAAGTTTTGATATATCCTGAGGTACAATTTTCTGTAAAAATGCTAAAGAATCCTTACCCGATACAAAGACTTCTCCCATATGTGACACGTCAAACAACCCGACATTTTCCCTGACTGTTTTGTGTTCTTCAATAATTGAAGTGTATTGCACCGGCATATGCCAGCCTGCAAAATCAACCATCCGCGCACCCAGTTGAACATGTTTATCATGTAAGAATGTTTCCTTAGTCATAATTGCCCCCTTATTTCAATTATTATTGTCCTTATTAGTTTTAGAAATGTCAAGTTGAATATTTATAAAAAATGGTATATACTAAAAAAAGACAGACGCCTGTCAAGCCTCTTTGGTAAATATAGAGCTTTCCGAAACGAAAAGCAGGAACTGACAGAACATATTAAAGAAAAATATATTTATTTTTTCGGACCCGCTCACGCTCTGCTACCGCAATCGCCTCAAAAAGTTTTATATTTAATCAAGAAAAAGTAAGAAAGAACAGATATAACTAACAAAGGAGATTAAGTATGGAAAACGCAGTGATGACAAGGTTCTTCGGGGGGGGGGCAAGGTAATTTAAGCACCATACGCGGTATTGGTACTGGCATCGAGCCATTTGGCGCCGCCACCCAAAAGAAACAGCAAAAAGGCTTTACATTAGCCGAGGTGTTGATAACCCTAGGGATAATCGGCGTAGTGGCAGCGCTAACGCTACCAACGTTGAACGCAGCGATAAACAAGAAAGTACGCGCGGAACAGATACGCACAGTTAAGTATAAGTTTACGAAGGCAACGGAGAAGATGGCCCACTTAGGTCTAATCGGCCCATATGCTAATACGGCAGCGTTTGTGGCGGAGTTGCAGAAACATTTAAAGATAATGAAAGTATGCCCTTCAACTAAATTACGAGATTGCTGGCCATATGAAAAAGTAACGCTGTTGGACGGGAAAGAGTGGGAAATATCTAAAACGCAGACAGGAAAGCATCTAAAAATGGAAGACAGCGAGACAGCGGACTATAGTACTCCAAATGTGGGAATAATAACCGGTGACGGGACCCCGATGATACTATCTTATAACACAAAATGTGAAGCGCTGGACCCTGTAAAAAGCTATACGTGGTCAACAGAAGATAATAAGCCGGTATCCAATGCAACAGCGAGCTGTGTAGCAGCAGTATTTGAGATAAACGGGAGCAAAAGACCGAACAAACAGAATGAGGATGTGGCATTATTCAACGCGAACGGTTTGGGTTCAAGCTGTGCAATAGAATTGGAAAGCGGCAAATGTTTTGGTTCAGCATTTACACCAACACCAGTAACAAAATCTGAATGTGAAGCTTTGAAAGGAAATTTAGGGGTAAAAGTTTGCAAATATGATAATGATTACTGGGCGGGTGCAGTAAAACACTGCGGTGGAGTAAATAACATGCCAACTATGGCCGACCTTGGTAAAATTGCAGGTGCAATTTATGATGGAAATCCTCAAATTGGTGCCGATCAAACCGCTTTTAATTTAATCTATGTATCAGGTACAGCTTCAAATTTAGGTTTTCCTGAGCCGCAGTTCTATCTGTGGTCAGGTGAAGAATTTGATGATAGCGGCAGTGTAAACTGGCGTCTATATAATCCTGTCTATACTTCTACTGGAAACACCCTTAATCGCGGTAATGCAGGGTGGATTCAGGCGGTGTGTTTGATTGATTAACGGTGCATCTATTCATATAATGGCGGAGGTGTCAAACTCTGCCTTTTTTATCGCTTATGAGGTTTGTATGCTACAAATGCGCATGTCATGCATAATAACCCGAAGAGAATACCAAAGCACATTGTTGTCCTGTATGATGTAAGGAATGCAATGTCATATATTTTTCCACAATTAAGAAACATTGTTTTAAATGTTTCAAAAAGGGTTATTGTGACGGCAACCCCTAAAATGTTTCCCATATTCCTTGATAATGCCAGTATTCCTGAAGCTATACCAAGCTCTTCATGTTTAACACTTGTCATAATAGCGTTGTTTGACGGCGATTGGAATAGCCCGTTGCCTATGCCCATAATTCCTGATGCGAAAATTATCTGCCACATCTGAACATTCTTATCATAAATAGTAAATAAAACAAGTGCTATTACATATACAGCCGGACCGGCCAGAGTGAGCCACCGGCTTCCGTATTTCCCGGCAAGTCTTCCTGCAACCGGTGCAATGAATGAAAGCGTAACTGAATAAGGTAATATTAAAAGACCAGTTACAAGCGGGTTATATTTTAAAATTTCCTGCAAAAAGAACGGCAAAAGAATGCTGTTTGTATACATTGCCATATATGAAAGCATTACTGCAAGATTTCCAAAGGTAAAAGGTCTTATTGAAAACATTGCAAAGTTAATAAGCGGATAGTTAATTTTATGATCCCGAAAGTAGAACAAAGCTCCGAAAATTAAAGTTGTGACGCCAAGAACTATAATTTTTACCGATGTCCATCCCCAGGTGTGTCCTTCTGAGATTGCAAGCAAAAGGGCGAAAAGGCTTATTGTAAAATATATAAACCCCTTATAGTCAAATTTAAATGGCTTTTTATGATGGTCTATATGAGATGGGAGCATTTTGTAAGCATAGTAAGCACCTATCAATGCTATTGGGATACAAGGTGCAAATATTGCGTGCCAACCGAAAGAGTTAATTAAGATCCCGCCAAGTGCAGGACCGCTCATGCCTCCTATTGCAACAAGGCATCCGTTTAAGCCTAAAGCTTTTCCTCTGCGTTCATTTTTGAAAATTGTTGCAATTATTGCCTGTGCATTTGACAGCATAACCGAAGCACCGAGCGCTTCAATACATCGAAAACTTATTAACTGTATAAAGTTTGCTGCAGTCATATTTAATGCAGCCCCAATTGCAAATATTAAAAATCCTGTTGAATAAAGTTTATTTTTAGGGAAAATATCGCCAAGTTTTCCAAAAAACGGTAAAAATACTGTTAAAACCAGCATATAAGCAATAACTGCCCACTGAATCTGTGACATCGTAACATGTAAATCCTGCGACATAGGGTAAAGTGCAAGGTTTACTGTTGTGGCATCCAGCATGGCTATAAAATTGCCAATGGCTGTTATTACAAACATTGTCCATTTAATTTGTTTATGGCTCATATAAAAATTCTATCATAAAAGAGATTTTGTTATTGAAAAAATGGTAAAAATCGCTTATAATAAAAAGCAGATGAAAACATGATAGAAAATCTATAAATGTTTTCGCAACGAAAGCTGTGCCTGAGACACGATAAAACTCGGGGCAGGTATACTGAGTGAAAGCGATAAAAACAAATAAAAAAATATTTGTTTTCGAGACGATAGCGAGAGCAGGGTGAGAGCGTGTCTAAGAAAATAAATATTTTTTCTTAAAAAGTAAAAATCAACATTACAACTAAGAAAGGAGATAGAATTATGAAAAATGCAGTGATAGCAATGGTTTTCGGGGGGGGGG
>OJRI01001059.1_pt1 | contig 16181 bp, 14 predicted proteins | sample 1599151 | NCBI WGS metagenome assembly OJRI01 (sample SAMN03922457, study PRJEB24848) | human gut metagenome | isolation source: stool sample | host: Homo sapiens | place: Germany | collected 2009-11
CGCTGGAAAGGACAGAAGATAAAAAGAAAGAAATCGATGTTACAGTAATAGAAGTAACAGAAGAATATCTAAAAGAAAAACTGTATAAAATTAGGGGTAAAAGGGTATTGCTTGATGCTGATTTAGCAGAGATATATGGCTATGATACGAAGGGATTTAATAGACAGGTAAAAAATAATATTGAGAAATTTGATGAAGATTTTATGTTTGAATTAACGGATGATGAGGTAGAAGATTTGCGGTCAAATTTTTTGACCGCAAATCTTAACAGTAAGAGTAGATATAATCCTCATGTATTTACAGAGCAAGGACTATATATGCTGATGACTGTTTTAAAAGGGCCATTGGCTGTTAAACAGAGTAAGGCATTAATAAGAACCTTCAAAAGAATGAAAGATTACATATTAGAAAATCGTGATTTAATCGGTCAGAGAGAATTACTTCAGTTAAGCATGGAGACAGCTAACAACAGAATAGAAATTAACAAAATCAATTCTGATATGATATCTCTTGAAAAACAGATTTCTGATGTTGCAGAAGGATTGAAGGATGTAGTGACGAAATCTGAACTTGCGGATATGATGAACAGTTTTATTTCAGATGATGATGAAAAATGGCTTATGTTTAATGCAAAATTTAGTAGTGCGGATGAGGTTTACGAGTCTATTTACAGGCAGGCAAAGTCATCAATATATGTGGTTGATAATTACATTGGTTTAAGAACGCTGGTACATCTTAAGAATTCTCCAACAGGAGTAAATATTATTTTATTTAGCGATAATGTTGGGAATAATAAACTTCACAACATAGAATATACGGATTTCCGTAAGGAATATCCAACTGTAAAACTGTCAATGAAGAAGACTGGTGGCATATTCCATGATCGGTTTATCGTGCTGGATTATGGAACGGCGGATTGGATTAGGAATATCAAATTTCAGTTTCCGACACTTGAAACGGTTTGTTTGTTGTCGCGAGTGTAAGCGTAAAATCAACGGTATTAATGAAGAAAAACATATTCCATCTTACGTGCAAATGGTGTAGAATAATACCAATACACGGAGGACAAACATGAGGACGCTATATACATTTGACAAACACAACTATTCCGATGATATGGAGGTATTTGAGCGCTTCGCGGTGCGCGCGGTTATTATCAGAGACGGAAAGCTTGCCATGCAGCAGGCCGGTGAGGGCTACTACAAGATACTGGGCGGCGGCATCGATGCAGGCGAGACCAACGAGGTGGCGCTGGCACGGGAGGTGCGCGAGGAGGCAGGGCTTCTTGTCGTGCCGGAAAGCATCAGGGAGTGCGGCAAGGTCATAGAAAAGAGACGCGATATATTTGAGGCTGACAAGATATATTACTGTCACACCTACGTGTATTTCTGTGATGTGAAGGACGAGCATGTGGCAGCACAGATGACAGACAGCGAGATAAGGCTTGAGTATCATCTGTCATGGGCTACGCCGGATGAGATAATAAAGGCCAACAGCGCTTTTCTTGATAAAGAATGGATAGCAAGAGACACTAAGATTGTTGAGTTGATAAAAGAAATGTGTTAAAATAATGCCTGGATGTAAATCCGGGCATTTAATATAAGGAGAAGCAGTATAAATGGATAAAAATAAAATCAAAAATAAATTAAAGGATGATCCGGCCTTCACTCTTGAGGTGCAAAACCCGGAGGTTGAGGCGCTGATGACACAGTATTCGAGCGACAAAAAGGCGGAGACGCTCAATAAGCTCATTGAAAAATGCACTAAGAGCAGATTCCTGGTACCTGCAAATGTCGGAGAGAACAACAAGCCGATTCCGCTATTTATTAAAAACGGTGAGGGAGAGGCTTTCATGCCGCTTTATACCTCAAAGGCACAGCTTTCTAAGGATCATCCGTCACCATGCATTGTAAATATGCCGTTTCTTGCAGTCAACAACATGGTGGCAAATAAAGAGTCAAAGATTAATGGCATCGCATTCAACCCGTTCACTCACAATCTGATTTTCAAAAAGCCTCTTGTAGAAAAGATTGAGGCAGTGGAAAAGGCCAGAAGAGAGGGACATCCTACATCACCGACAAAGGGCAAGACTGTACAGATGACAGCAGAGCAGTATGTCATCTTTGAGCGTATGCAGTATGAGCATATTTTCCTGCCGGCGAAGATGTTTGAGGGTGGAAAAGAGTTCATGGACCGACTAGCCGATGAGAAGGAAAAGCTAATAGATGAGCTGTACGAGGAGGCATATCAGCAGAAGCGTATGTATCCATATATGGAGGAGGATTTCTCTGTTATGTCTATGCAGATTTCTGATACGCTTAATGTCACCAGAGTTGATTTCCCGACAAGAGATATGGCTCCAAACTGCGCAATCCGTGCTTATCTCGTGTGGGATGATGCTGCGTCACAGGGCAGATATTTTGTGATTGATGCGAAGGGCGATAAAACTACTGAGCTGGTTGAGATTACAGAGGATCACAAGCGTCTTGGATATGGAGCTGCACCGGTTGAGGGGGCTGAGCTTCAGACTGTTCTTGACCTGGTCAAGAACAGTGCAGAGGAACAGAATTAGAAAAGTAATGCAGGGCAGGGATATATAAAGGAGGTCGCGTATGAAGGAGTTTTTAGGCAGAATAAAGGCTGATTTTCTACTGTCATCAGTGCTTTGCATAGCGCTGGGACTGGTGTTTATCATATGGAGAGCTTCGGTGCTCACGATTGTGGCCAATGTGCTTGCGGTAGTGCTTATCATCATCGGAGTGGTCTATATGTGCAGCTATTTTTTGAATATAGTCACGAATGGTTTTTCAGCGATGCTGGGGCTTGTGGTTTTGGCAGTGGGCATATGGTTTCTGGTGCAGCCAAAGGTTGTTGTGAGCCTGATACCTATAGTCATTGGTCTGGTGCTCATTTTTCATAGCATCAGGAGCATTATTGAGGCAGTGGATGCCAGAAAATACGGTTACGGAGGTTGGAGTGTCGGCCTGATTTTTTCAATAATCAGTCTGATTTTTGGAATAATCTGCGTGACAAATGCATTTGATGTAATGAAGACAGCCACTGTTGTTGTCGGTATCATACTGATTTTCAACGGAGTATCAAATATCTGGATTACAAGCCGTGCTACAAAGGCTGAGAGCGCCTACAACAAGCAAAAGGAGTTTGAGGCAACGTTTGTTGAGGATAGAAAAGAGGACAATTAAGCAGTAACAGAAAGGCGACAGAATGCGTCGGATGGAGTTTAAGATGGAGAGACCCGGACTTACCAAGGTCGGTGACCATCTGAAGGTAACAGAGAGCAAGCTTCCGACTTCATATTATTATACGATAGAGCATGCGATTGCCATGTCGGGAAACTACGTGGTCAGCGAGAGGCTCAAAAGCCGCGAGGGCGATGTCGTGGATGTGAGGGAGACTGAGAAGGGCTACTTTGTCACGATGGAGTTTGATGAGTAATGACACAGCAAGGTAAGAATGCAATAGATCTGGTGCTCGCTGAGAGCCTTATAGAGCTTTCGGCGAAAAAGCCAATCGATAAGATTACAATTAAAGAGATAACGGACAAGGCCGGAGTTATCCGCCCCACGTTTTACAATCATTTTCAGGACAAGTACGAGCTGATAGAGTGGATTATCAAAACCGAGCTGCTTGAGCCCATCAAGCCGCTGCTCAATGCCGGAATGATTTTTGAAGCGATTGTGCTGATGCTCAATAATATTTCGGCAAACAGTGTTTTTTACAAGAAAGCACTAAAGCTGGAGGGTGCAGTGACGTTTAATCAGATTGCTATGAAGTGCGTCTATGAGATGTTTATGAATATCATAAGCGAAAAGAGCACAGGAAAGAAATCAAAATACCGCTGGCTCACACCTGAGGTGATTTCTACATATTATGCGCAGTCGTTGTGCTTTATCACGGAGGGCTGGATAGCCCAGGGCATGGATGACATTGAGCCGAAGGAGATGGCTGAGGCATACATGTATCTGATTACGCGCTCGATGGATGATATACTAAGTGAGCTGTAGAGGACAATTGTCATGGAAAATGACGGCTTAAGCAAACTCATAAAGCAGAATCATAAAGAGGCATGTGTTCATATAAATATGAAAATGCTGTGAAAAAGTGTCAGAAATCAAATACAATATCATATATGTGTCATATCGGATATACAAATTGATGGATTTGTATATCTCACATGACAAATCGAAGAGATTGAATATTTATTTATTCGGTCTTTTTTTTTATACTTCAATACGAAAAAAAGAAAGAGTGGTGAATCTAATGATTAAATTTGGAAAAGGAGTCGTAAAACATCGTGTGCTGATACTGATAGTTGCATTTGCACTGCTTATACCGTCGGGAATCAGCTTTATCAACACGAGAATCAACTTTGATATCCTTTCTTATCTGCCAAGCCAGATAGAGACTATGAAGGGTCAGGATATCATGGTAGATGAGTTTGGAACCGGAGCGTTGTCTTTTGTGATCTTGGAGGATATGAAGGATCAGGACATAGAGACTTTGGCTGATGACATTGAGGACCTTAAGGGTGTAAATGATGTCATCTGGTACGGAACAATCGCTGATTCCACATTGCCAAGAGAGGCAATTCCGGATGAGGTGTACGACGCATTTAACAACAAGGATGCAAACAGCCAGCTCATGCTCGTCACCTACAGTGACACAATGGGTTCGGATGAGACAATGGAAGCCGTCAACAAGATGGATAAGATGGTGAAAAACCACTGCTTCGTAGCAGGAATGGCAGCGGTCAACGCAGATACAAAGACACTTGTTATGCAGCAGGCTCCTATATATGTCATCATAGCAGCATTGCTTTCAATGCTTGTCATGGGAATTACAATGGATTCAATAATTGTTCCGATGTTATTCCTCCTAAGCATAGGAATGGCTATTATCTATAACCTGGGAACAAACTTTATACAGGGACAGATTTCATACCTGACACTGGCACTGACAGCAGTATTGCAGCTCGCCGTAACAATGGATTATTCGATTTTCCTGTGGCACAGCTATCAGGAGCAGATAGACAGATATGACGGAGACAAGAAGCGAGCCATGGCACATGCCATTTCCCACACAATTGTTTCAGTAACAGGAAGCTCAATCACAACAATCGCAGGCTTCGTAGCCCTCTGCTTCATGAGCTTTACACTTGGACTTGACCTGGGAATCGTAATGGCAAAGGGCGTTGTATTCGGAGTTATCGGATGTGTAACAATTCTCCCTGCACTGATTCTTGCATGTGATAAGGCAATCGAGAAGACAAAGCACAAGATTCTTATGCCGGATGTTTCTAGGATTGCAAGCTGGGTAACAAATCATTATAAGATACTTGCAGTGATTTTCATCGTAGTGCTCATCCCGGCAATATACGGATACACTCATGATCAGGTCTACTATGACCTTGCAGGAACCATGCCTGACAGTGCATACAGTAAGCAGGCCAATGAAAGACTCAACAAGGAGTATGCTATGGGTGCCACACATATCATCATCGCGCCGAGCGATATGTCAAAGGCAGACAGCATAAGCATGATAGATGATATAAAGAAGGTCGATGGAGTAAAGCTTGCGGTATCGCTTGACTCAATACTTGGACCTACAATACCGGATGATATGGTGCCGGATGAGGCAAAGGAGATATTCAAAAACGGTGATTACCAGATGATGCTTGTTTCATCAAAATATGAGACAGCATCTGATGAGGTAAACAACCAGATAACAGAGATTAAAAAGATAGTAAAGAGTTACAGCGAGGACGCAATGCTTATCGGTGAGGCACCTTGTACAAAGGATCTTATCACTATCACAGATACAGACTTTAAGCGTGTAAGTGCAGTATCAATCGTATTGATATTCCTTATCATCCTCGTAGTATTCAAATCAGTATCGCTTCCAATCATACTTGTAGCGGTCATCGAGTTTGCAATCTTTGTAAACATGGGAATTCCGGGATTTACAGGAACAAAGCTTCCGTTTATCGCGAGCATCGTAATCGGAACCATACAGCTTGGTGCAACGGTTGACTATGCGATACTTATGACCACAAAGTACAGAAAGAACAGATACACTGGAATGGACAAAAAGCCGGCAATCACAAAGGCACTTGCAGATTCGACAAACTCAGTTATCGTCAGTGCACTCTGTTTCTTCGCCGCAACCTTTGGTGTAGGACTTTATTCAAACATTGATATGATCAGTTCTATCTGTATACTGCTTGCACGAGGCGCAATCATCAGTATGTTTGTAGTAGTATTTATACTTCCGTCAATGTTTATGATTTTTGACAAAGTAATATGTGCCACAAGCGCAGGCTTTAAAAACAAGAACCTGACAGCTTAGTAATCTGATTAATCATAAATGAGGGATAAAATACTTTTTGGCCCTCATAACATAAAAATATGACCTCAAAAACAAAATCAGGAGGAATAAGACATGAAATTACCAGAATTGAAAGAAAAGTTAAAAAGTAAATATATTGTCCGTGTTGTAGCCGGAGTCCTCACAATAGCACTTGTAGGTACAGGAATCGGAGCAACAGCGGTTTTTGCAGAGAAGAACAGCACCGCAGTCACAGCCGAGGCAGACAGCACAACAGGAAGCAGCAAGGATGCTGATGACATAGCAGATAAGCTCATGGACAGCGTATCATTAAAGGATAACGATGCAGACAAGGACGAGAGCGTATATCTCATCTCAGATGCAAACGGCAACGTAAACAAAACAATCGTAGTAGATCACCTTAAAAATAAAGACAAAAAGGATACCTTGGAGGATGCTTCAAACCTTTCAGATATCGAGAACGTAAAGGGCAAGGAAAAATTCACACAAAGCGGTGACAAGCTCACATGGCAGGCCGGTGGCAAGGATATTTACTACCAGGGCACAGCAACAGAGGAACCACCTGTAACACAGAAGGTTACATACTACCTCGATGGAAAAGAAATCTCACCTGAGGACCTTGCAGGAAAATCAGGAAAGGTCAAAATCCGTTTTGACTACAAAAACACCACATCATATACAGAGACAGTAAACGGCGAGAAGCAGACAGTTTCCGTACCATTTGCAGCAATAACAGGACTTGTACTCGGTGATGGCTTCGAGAATATCGAAGTGACAAACGGTAAGGCTGAGGTAAGCGACTCATCAAGTGTAGTGCTCGGCTATGCACTTCCGGGCTTAAAGGACAGCCTTGGAATCAAGGACAAAGACCTCGATGGTGATGTAAATATCCCTGAATACATGGAAATGACAGCAGATGTCGAGAATTTCTCAATGCCTGCAGCTATGACCTTCGTGGTAAACGCATCTGATTATGTAAGTACAGACGGAATTGACACATCAGACCTAGATGACATGATAAATGACTTAAAGGATGCCTCAACACAGCTTCAGGATGGCTCAAAGACACTGGCAGAGGGTACTGACACACTTGCTGACGGACTTTCAACATTGCAGAGCAATCTCGGCACATTCGCATCAGGAGTTGGCACACTGCAGAGTGGACTTAAGACATATACTGATGGAGTTAGTACATTAAGTGGTGGATTGAATACACTTGGAAACAGCACAGGAGCCCTTGTGTCAGGAGCAGATAAGCTTAATAGTGGAGCAGGCCAGCTTGCAAGCGGAAGTGCAACACTTAAGGATGGACTTAAGACGTATACAGATGGAGCAAGCACACTCAATGGTGGACTGAATACACTTGGAAACAGTACAGGTGCATTAGTTGATGGAGCAGATAAGCTTAATAGCGGAGCAGGCCAACTGGCAAGTGGAAGTGCAACACTTAAGGATGGTTTGAAATCATATACGGATGGAGCAAGTCAGTTAAATACAGGCTTGAACCAGCTTAATGACAACACAGGAAGTCTTGCAACAGGTGTGACCAGTCTTAATGATGGGGCAAAAACGCTTTCGGATGGTATTAATGCTGCAAACAAGGGCGCAGCAGGAGTATCTGCAGGTGCAGCACAGCTAAAGACAAGTATTGATACGGCAAAAACAGGAGCTGATTCTCTTGCAGCAGGAGCAAAGCAGGTTGATGAAGGAGTTGGTCAGTTGACACAATCTTTATCAGATATGCCTGAAACAATCAAAACCAATATAAATAAATCTCTGGAACCACTGAATGAATTAAATGTCGGAACATTATTTAAAACTCTTGGATATATTGATACAGATAAGATTACAGCAGACAATGTATCAGCAGCAGCGGATGCAGCAGTAAACAATGCAGGAGACATAATAGATGCTTTGACTAATATGCAGAATCAGAATCCATCTGCAACTTATAATCAGATACTTGTTGGTCTGTCTCAGGGAAAAGGTGCTGTATCAGTATATTCTGCCGTGAACCAAAGTGTAACAGACAGTGCTTCCACAGTGCAAGCTTTAAAGGATGGCTCAGCAAAGGTATCAGAGGGGGCATCATCATTAGATGCTGGTTTAGGACAGTTGTCAGATGGAGCATCTGAGTTGTCAAGCGGAGCTTCTGATTTAGCAAAAGGAACTACACAGCTTGCAACAGGAGCTACAGAGCTTCAGACAGGCACACAAAGTCTTGCAGATAAATTACCAGAGCTGACAAAAGGAATCACCAGCCTTGTAAATGGTTCAAACGAGTTAGTTAAAAACAATGATACACTTAATGCCGGAGCAACGTCACTCAATGCCGGAGCAAGTCAGCTTTCAGCCGGAACACAGTCGCTCATGAACTCAGTACCGACGCTCACAAGTGGCATTAAACAGCTTGTGGACGGCTCAAATACATTAGTAGCAAACAACGATAAATTAAATGCCGGAGCAGCATCACTCAATGATGGAGCAAGCCAGCTTTCAGCCGGAACACAATCACTCATGAACTCAGTACCGACGCTTACAAGTGGTATCAAGCAGCTTGTGGACGGCTCAAACACACTTGTAGCAAACAACGCACAGCTCAACAGCGGAGCCTCACAGCTTGCAGATGGAACAAATCAGATAGTTTCAGGTGTTGACCAGCTCACAACAGGCTCAAAGACACTTTCAGAGGGTGCACACACACTTGCAGATGGTATGGTACAGTTCAATGAGGAGGGAATCAACAAGATTCTCGACGCATACAACGGTGACTTAAAGCCATTCACCGACAAGCTTCAGGCAGTAATTGACGCAGGTGAGGAATATCAGACATACTCAGCAATCGCTGATGGACAGACGGGCAGCGTTAAGTTCATATATAAATTAGCTTCAATAGATGCTAAGGCAGATAGCGACAAATAAGTAATTAAAGGATGTTTGTAGATTATGGGAGGCAAAAATGGGCTGGATAGAATATCTGTTAATCGTGGCGGGAAGCTCACTGGAGATTTTCGTTGCGATGGAATGTCAGGGATCCCTGATCCAGAAAGTAAATAAGAAACAGCTTACAGCCATTTGCTTCATAGTTGCAGTTTGCCAGTTGTTAGCAATGTACATCGGGTATTTCCTGTCAAGCTTTCTTAATGGGAAATACTCGGTGAAAGATGAAGCACTTTTAGGAGAGATAATTTCTATCGGAATACTGATAGGACTGGGGATCAGGCTTATAGGAAAGGCTATAAGAAACGAAAGGATTGAGGAGCATTGTCAGGCACAGCTTGACATGAAAAGAGTGCTAAGGATAGCAGGAATCACCGCATTTTATACGGTTCTTGCAGGAATAGCATTCGGCTTTCTTGGTACTGGACTTTTCACCATTATGATAATGGTGGCGCTGCTCACTGTCATCTGTATAGTGGCAGGCATTTACACAGGATATCACTTCGGTTTTGAGCAGAAGACAAAGGTATATATCGTGGGTGCAATACTCTTTTGGGCGGCTGGAATTGATGTGATAGTAAGGCTTGTAAGTGCAACATAATGAATAGGGCTCTGTTCGTAAGGACAGGGCTTTTTTGCTGCCCATTGCAGTATGAAATACTTCGCTTGCAATGTCAAAGTAAATGCTATAGAATATTTTCATACTTAATAACACGCAAATGAGGAGATTTAAAGTTATGAAACAGAAATTGAGAAACCTTTCGGCACCGGCAAATATAATATTTGCCATTCTTGCAGTTTTTATTTTCATTGCACTCTTGCAGTGGAGCGGAAAAGTTCTGGGACTGATTCCGGGCATGGAAAAGGCGGATGACTATCTGCTGCAGGCTATTGTGGAGACAGTTGTTTTAGTTATTTTTCTTGGCATCACATATTTATTTGGGCTGTGGGATATCTTTAAGGAAAATGCAGCAGGATGGACAAGAAGTTTATACACAGGTGGTTTTTTCATAGTTTATTGTCTGTATGCTGTTGTTTCAGGTATTTATATGTGCTTTTTGAGCGAGCATGGTGATGTGAAGGCATTTTACAACATACTCTTTTTCTTTATCGCGGTCTGCCTTGTAGGGCTCGTTGAGGAGCTGGTGTTCAGAGGCGTAGTGTTAAATCTGCTGCTGAGAGCTTTTCCAAAGACGAAAGGTGGAATCACAGGAGCCGTAGTTTTGGGAGGCGTACTGTTTGGATTGATGCATTTTTCCAATATGGGCGCTGGGGTTAAGTTCAGCAGTTGTCTGATACAGGTTATTTCAGCAGGTCTCATGGGTGTGCTGTTTTGCATGATATACGCGTCTACACGCAATTTTTGGATGCTTGCCATTTTTCATACTGTTGTAGATATGGGAGGACTTTTATCATCTGGAATATTTGAGGGAGGAGGAGTGGCCGACAGGATCAATGAGTTTTCGGCAATGAACTGTATCGCATTTGTCGTATTAGGTATTCCTATGTTTGTTATGCTGCGTAAATCAAGGCGTATCCGTCTTGAGATGCTCTACAACAATGTGACTATCATAGATGACGAGAGAGAGGGCGCTAAGCTTGCAGTGGTTTCACTGGTGCTTGGTATCTGCAGTATTATTTTCTCGTTTTTTGGATATCTGATGGGACTTGGAATTGTCGGCATGCTTGCTTCCAAAATGTCAAAAAGGGCAAAGCAGTATAACAATGCAATAGCAACTGCCGGTATGATTACATCAATAATAGGATTTGTACTGTCGGTAATCTGCACGATTGGCATGATGGTGCTGTTTGCAAGTGGCATTTATGACAGACTTGTTAATATGACTATGTAAATTAAAGTAACTGATTTAACAATATGGTAAAAATACCATATAATATTTTGTGAGAACAATGGAGAAGAGTTATTGGATTTTTGAAATAGGGCTACCGCAATCCCACTGGCTTTAGACGATGGGGTAAGGTAGCCGGAAGCGGAGAGGTTTGTGCTATACTTGCGTTATGGGAACGTGGAAATCAAAAAACAGACACAAATATTTGTTACAGTATCATATTATATTCGTATGCAAGTATAGAAAGAAATTGCTGATGTCAAAACAAATATCAGATGATATAAAGCAGTTTTCTTATGAGATATGTCAAAAGCATAAAGTCATTATCAGATATATGGAGACAGATAAAGAACATACTTTTTGGACGGACGGATATTTTGTCTGCAGTGTAGGAAATGTTTCAGAAGAGATGTTGAGAAAATATATAGAAAATCAAGGGTAGGAAGGTGGCGACAGTGGGTGTTAAAAGCATATAAATACAGGATATATCCTAATAGCGAACAAAGAATTCAGATTGCAAAAACATTTGGCTGTTGCCGTTTTGTTTACAATCAGACATTGGCATATCGGAAAGAAATATACGAGAAAGAGAAAAAGTCAGTTAGTAAAACGGATTGTAATAATTACTGTAACAGAGAATTAAAGAAAGACTATGAATGGTTAAAAGAAATAGATAAATTTGCTCTGACCAACGCAATCTATAACATGGACGCTGCATATCAAAAATTCTTTAAGGAGCATGCAGGATATCCGAAATTCAAGAGCAAACACGATAACCATAAATCATACACAACAAACTTCACAAATGGAAATATTGCGGTAGATTTTGAGACAGGGAAGATAAAATTGCCAAAATTAAAAGCGGTAAAAGCAAGGTTACACAGGGAATATAGTGGGCAGATTAAGTCAGCGACCATTTCGCAGGTTTCCAGTGGAAAATACTATGTGTCCATACTTGTAGAAACGGAGCATAAGGAACTGGCACATACAAATCATAACATAGGAATCGATTTAGGAATTAAAGATTTATGTATTACTTCCGATGGGAAGGTATATGAGAATCTAAAAATTATAAAAAAATACGAGAAACAGCTTGTAAAGCTGCAAAGGCAACTGTCACATAAAGGAAAGAGAAGTAAGAACTATTATAAAACAAAGAAAAAGATAGCATTATGCCATGAGAAAATAAGGAATATAAGAAAAGATTATCTACATAAAGTTTCACATGAGATTATCAGCGAAAACCAAGTGATAGTTTCAGAGAATTTACAGATAAAAAACATGGTAAAAAATCATCATCTGGCAAAAGCCATAAGTGATGTATCATGGTATGAGCTGACAAGACAGTTAGAGTATAAGGCAAAATGGAATGGCAGGAAATACATCAAAATAGATACATTTTATGCTAGTAGTCAATTATGTTCTGTTTGCGGGTATCAGAATCCAGATACAAAAGATTTGTCAGTGAGGACATGGATATGTCCGAAATGCGGAGCAGAACATGACAGGGATATCAATGCCGCGAAAAATATACTGACAGAAGGATTAAGACAAATAGCATAAAGAAATATATAGGGCAGGGACTGCCCAAATTAACGCCTGTGGAGATAGTAGGTTACGAGGTCGTTGAAGCAGGAAGCCCATTGGCTTAAGACAATGGGTAGTTCACTGTGGCATAAAGTCTACATTCAAGGGTCATTTTTTAAGGAGAAACCATGAATATTTTATTGACAGCAATCAATGCAAAATACATACATTCAAACCTCGCAGTTTACTCACTGCGCGCCTGTGCCGGGGAGTACAGGGATGCTGTGGAGCTTGCGGAATACACGATAAACAATCAAAAGGATTACATTCTTGAGGAGCTTTACAAGAGAAAGCCCGACGTACTTTGTTTTTCGTGCTATATATGGAATATTGATTATGTGACTGATATTGCACGCGAGTATAAAAAGCTTTGTCCGTCAGTGCCGATATGGGTTGGAGGCCCTGAGGTGTCTTACGAGGTGGAGGTATTTCTGCGGGAAAATCCATACATAGACGGTGTGATGATAGGCGAGGGAGAGGATACCTTTAGAGAGCTGTGCGGTTACTATGCGCATAAAAGAAATCTGAGTGATATTGCAGGCATTGCTTTCAGAAAAAACAGCACAGGTAATAGTACAAGTGTGAACAACATGGGAGACAATAAAGCCGGTGAAATAGTATTCACAAGTCCACGCCCAATTAAAAACATGAGTGAAATTCCATTCTGCTATGATACTCTCGATGATTTTTCAAACCGTATCATCTACTACGAGAGCAGCAGAGGATGCCCGTTTTCGTGCAGCTACTGTCTGTCATCGGTGGATAAGACACTGCGTTTCAGGGATACTGAGATTGTCAAAAGAGAGCTTAAGTTTTTTATAGACCAGAAGGTGCCGCAGATTAAGTTTGTGGACAGAACCTTCAACTGCAATCATGCTCATGCCATGGAGCTGTGGCGCTTTATAAAGGCGAATGACAATGGTGTGACAAACTTTCACTTTGAGATATCAGCGGATCTGCTGAATCAGGAGGAGCTTGAGCTGATTTCTGATATGAGGCCGGGGCTGATACAGCTTGAAATCGGTGTGCAGTCCACCAATGAGGTCACGATTAAGGAGATTCACAGGACTATGAAGCTTGAGAGGCTTAAGGAGGTTGTGAGGCTCATTCAAAGCGGCAACAATATCCATGAGCATCTGGATCTGATTGCAGGGCTGCCATACGAGGACTATGACAGCTTTGGGCGTTCCTTTGATGAGATTTATGAGCTTAAGCCAAACCAGCTGCAGCTTGGATTTTTAAAGGTGCTCAAGGGCTCGTACATGTTTGAGCATGCCGCGGAATATGGTATTGTGTACCATGACAAGCCGCCGTATGAGGTAATGTCCACAAAATGGCTTTCGTTTGATGATGTGATAAAGATTAAGCGCGTCGAGGATATGCTTGAGGTGTATTACAACAGCGGACAGTTTGAGATTACGATGAAGCTCATGGAGTGTATCTTTGACAGTGCGTTTGAGTTTTTTCAGGAGCTTGGAGATTTTTATGAGGCAAACGGCTATTTTGGAATGAGCCATTCGCGCATCAGAAGGTGTGAGATACTGCTTGAGTTTCTGGCTTTATACCTGCATGGCTGTGACAGCGATGCTATGACTTCTGTGGGATTATTCGAAAATCACGGAGATAGAGATAATACTGATTTTGACGAAAATGCGCAGATTTACAGCATGATTCAGGAGTCACTCATCTTTGATTTGTACTATCGTGAGAACTGCAAGAGCCGCCCGAGGTGGGCCACAGATATAGGAAGCTTCAAGCACATGACACATGCATACTGTAAGAATGGAAAGCTGTCGCATGTGGAGCCGTTCCACTATATTTTTCCTTACAAGCACATGCGCAAGCTGGATGAACTGCCAAAGTATCATAAGGAGCCGGTGTGGGCGCTTTTCCACTACGACATGAGAGACCCGCTTGACCACCAGGCGCTGGTGGAGTATGTAGAATAACAGTAAAGCGATATGGCTATAGCGCAGTATATAAAATAGCAGTAAAGCGATATGGCTATAGCGGAGTATATAAAAGAGCAGTAACGTGAAATGACTATAGTGTTAAAAGCCGGAAAGGTTTACGGACTAAAAAAATGAGCAACATAGACAATATAAAAAATTACACGGTGATTGACTTGGAAATGACAGGTCTTTCAGCTAAAAATGACAAGATAATAGAGATAGGTGCAGCACGTGTGAGGGGCGGCGAGATAGTGGATACGATATCCACACTGGTAAATCCAAAGCAGCATATTCCACAGCGTGTGCAGGAATTAACGGGAATTACCGACAGTGATGTGGAAAACGCGGCAGATATGGACGCGGCCGTGGATAACCTGCTTGATTTTATCGGAGATGATATCATACTCGGGCAGAATGTGACCTTTGATTACAGCTTTTTAAAGCAGTGGGCGGTAAATCACAAGAGAACCCTCTCGCTGAATGCATATGATACGCTGAAAATAGCCAGAAAATGTCTGCCTGCTGAGCAGTCGAAGAAGCTGGAGGATTTGTGTGAGTATTTTGGTGTGAGCAGGGAAAATGCCCACAGGGCGCTCGATGATGCGATAGAGACAAAGCAGATATTTGAAAAGCTGCTTGCACTGATGGATGAAAAAGGTGAGCCGGTGGAGTCAAAGCCACTTGTATACAAGGCAAAAAAACAGACACCCGCCACAGCACATCAGGTCAGACAGCTAAAGGAGCTGATGACTGAGTATGGGATAGCAGATGTCATATCGTGGGACAACCTGACCAGAAGTCAGGCCTCAAGGCTGTACGATGAATATCGCAGTAAGTACATTAATAGGTGTGAGTAATTACCGGCCGAGGCGGCATCAGCCTGTAAGCTCTCAAGCATTGAAACAAATTTCGTGAAATTATCATCATATTCAGACAGCTTTTTAAAATTGAGAATGCCATATTTAAGCTTTAAATCAGTGTTTGTCATTCCGGTGAGATTGACAAGGGTTTTATCCCTTAAATCATTTATTTTATCATTATTTAATGGAAAAAACTTTTCCGGTATGGTAATATAACACAGGTCAGTGGTATCTCCGCGGAGGGTTGAGTTGGCCTTACGCTCCTTTTCCCAGAACTCCTCGGTGACCTTTGCCTGGGCAGAATCAGCCCTCTTTATGGCAAAAGTAATCACTGCAATAAATAAAATGAATAAAATTAGACAAATTGGAATCATATGTTGGAAAATCCTTTCTCATATATGAAAATAGTATAACTCATTTTTGAACAGAGGTGAATAGTATGTACGATTTTAATAAAAAAAGAAATCAGAAGGTGGTTGCTATAGTGATAATAGTGGTTATAGCAGCGATGCTTGTGACAACATTTGTGTCAAGTCTTGTATAGCTTTTCTTGAAATATGGAAAAAATATGATAATATGATTAAAGGGTCAAAAGGTATCATCGATGCATGCTTGCATGCAATTCG
>OJRI01001060.1_pt1 | contig 16161 bp, 9 predicted proteins | sample 1599151 | NCBI WGS metagenome assembly OJRI01 (sample SAMN03922457, study PRJEB24848) | human gut metagenome | isolation source: stool sample | host: Homo sapiens | place: Germany | collected 2009-11
TTTTAAAATAACATGATATAATTTAAGAAAGGAGTGAAATTTGAAATGACAGATACCGAACTTTTAAGTTTAATAGATGTAATACAAACCTCGAAAGCTGAATTTCAAACTGTCGAGGTCAAAAGAGCAGAAAAAAGTGCTCCAGACAAATTGTATGATACTCTGTCCTCATTTTCAAACCAGAACAGCGGAGGCACTATCGTGTTCGGACTATATGAAAACGAGGGGTTCAGAGTAACCGGAGTATCTGATGTGCAGGCGCTTCAGAAAAAAGTAATGGAACAGTGCAATCAGATGGAGCCTCCCGTACGTGCGGTATTCACAAGTATAGAGATTGACGGTAAGTATGTGGTTTCTGCTGAAATTCCGCCGATAGATATTTCGGAACGCCCGTGTTTCAATAAGGCAAAGGGGCGCATTAAAGGTTCATACATTCGTGTAGGCGACGCCGACATTCCTATGACGGAATATGAGATATACAGCTACGAAGCCTATCGTAAAAAATATCAGGATGATATCCGCATAGTTGAACGAGCGGATCTGTCATCGCTGAACACGCCAAAACTTGAAAACTACCTGTTCCGTCTTAAAGAAAACAAGCCTAACCTTGCACAGCTTTCTGACCAGCAGATAATGGAGCTTATGAGCGTTGTACGTGAGGGAAAGCCAACTCTTACTGCTGAATTACTCTGGGGACTGTATCCCCAGGCGTTCTTCCCGCAGCTGGGGATAATTGCAACAGCCGTGCAGGGAACTGAATACTGCGAACCTCAGCCGGACGGCTCACGCTTTTCTGATAATAAGAGGATCGAGGGAACAATTCCGGAAATGCTCGAAGGAGCCATGAATTTTGTCCGCGCAAACACACGTATTCGCACTGTCATTGACAAAGACGGAAAGCGCACCGATATCCCCGATTATCCCATGAACGCCGTCAGAGAGGTCATACTGAACGCACTGGTTCATCGTGATTACAGCATTCATACCGAAGGAATGCCGGTGCAGCTCATCGTGTTCTCTGATCGCCTGGAAGTGAGAAATCCCGGAGGGCTATACGGTCGGTTAAGCATAGATATGCTCGGGAATGCGCAGCCGGACACAAGAAATCCTGTTCTCGCAAATGCCCTGGAGGTCATGCAGGTAACTGAGAATCGCTACTCAGGCATACCTACTATTCGCCGTGAGATGAAGTCTGCTAACCACCCGGAGCCTGAATTTACTGCGATTCACGGCGAGTTCAGAGTTTGCCTGCGTAACGCTGTGATATCCGCTGCCGATGACGAAAAAACGACTGAAATTCTGGAATTCTGCCGTACTCCGAGGTCTAAAAAGGAGCTTGCAGAATTCCTGGAAATAAAATCAGTGACTTACGGTATAAAACGATACGTTGAGCCGCTGGTGGAAAATGGACTTCTGGCACTTTCCGAACCTAAAAATCCGGGGAGCCGCTCGCAGAAATATTATACTGTATAAATAAAATTATAGCTTGATTTTCAAAGTGAAATATGCTATAATTAAATCAACAAAGCAACGATACTCACCGGATCACAAAATCGAAACTCTGGTGAAACACTTCCGAGCCCGCACTACAATGCGAAATATAGAAATCCGGATTTACGTGTGCAAACGTAAATCCGCTTCGGCTCCACCACAACAGCCCGGAAAACGGGCAAAGCAACCCCCACCTGCTGGTTGGCAGGTGGGGGTTGCTATATTTATCCTACACTAAGCGCCTTAATTACGGCCTCTTCCGCATTTTTATACAGAATAATATCAAATGCAGTTGAAAGATCGTCCGGGACTGAAGCAAAGTCCGACATACTGATCGCAGGCATTAAAATCTTCTTTGCACCACTGTCAAGACATACCTGCAACGTATTTGCCAGCTCATCGACCCGGATCAGAGTACCGCTTATACTCATCTCACCCAGGACTGCCATAGAACTTTGCACGGGACGTCCAAGTGCAATTGAACACAAGGCAATAAGAGTCGGTATAGCCAGCTTATCGGTCATTCCTATTCCCTGGAGGTCCTGATAATTTACAATATAATCCTTGGCATCTGTGCTGATACTGCCACTTATTCTGTTACCGTTCGCTTTCAGGAAACTGAAAGCCGCATTGGAGGATTCCCTTGCTTCACGGTCGGAGCCTATGCCCGTACGCTCAAATTTTCCTGTTCCATTAAGCGTCTGACTTTCCAGCCGAAATACTCCCAGCATTCCGCTCTTGCCACGGGAAACGGTATACACCTGCCCGGGATTGCATATGCCTTCCGGAATCAGCTTTCCGCCTCCCTGCTCAGGCACCGACACATAATGTTCCTCCAGTGTTTCATTGTCTATGTACGAAAAATTCACATCGTAAAATTCCATACCGCCAAGCTTTTTAAGCTGTTCCTTAACGCGGCGGCGCATTTCCAGGGATATCTGAACTACCTCTTCCAGCTCTTCTTTTGTGAATTTATCGTCAGGATACATCAGCTTCAGATAGCCGTCTATCATTCTGCGAACGGCAATGGTATCACGCTGATTCAGATTTTTTCCAAGACGGAAATAATGATCGAGCGCATCACCATACTGCTCTTTACGAAGCTCACGGATAAATTCTGCAAGATAGTCGCTGATGAAACCGTAATCGTCAGTGAAATGCTCCGGTCTGAATTTTGGTATCTCCCAACCCGGAAGATAACAGTGTATCCTGTCCAGGAATGCAGTATCAGTCCCCATTTCAGGAGGAAACGGGTCAAAAAGACTGGAGGTTTTCAGCAGGACGTCAACGCTCTGATTTATATTACCTACGAATACCATTGAGGCGGCAGCCGCTTTCTCCTCCTTGCCGCGAGCAAATGAACCGGACGCCATATAATCTTTCATTATCTGAATGCCGTCCTTGTCCTTGAAACGTATTCCCGCAACCTCGTCAAAGGCAACGCAATCCCACAGCCCTACTAATCCGACTGTCCTTTTGCTCATATTATAAAATAAATTCGCAACGGTAGTCTGTCCGCCGGATACAAGAATACTGTTAGGCGATATCTCCTTGTAGAGATGCGATTTTCCGGTGCTTCTGGGACCGAGTTCGCAAAGATTAAAGTTGTTCTCCACAAGTGGTATCATTCTGGTCAGCAGCAGCCACTTCTCACGGTATGTAAATCCGTCAGGCTCCATACCGGTGGAGCGCAGCATTATATCCAGCCATTCCTCTTTGGTAAACGCAGCACGTCCTGATTTCAGCTCGTCAATGTCGATATGCGGCATCTGTATCGGGGTCAGTTTCCGAATACTTATCGGGGAATAATCCTTGTTCTTTTTCTTTTTTGAGCGAAGCGGATTACCGTATTCATCAGTTATTTCCGGCTGATCCTCGTCATCGGATTCATAATCAAGCTGAACAATGCACCATATCCCACCGCACAGCAGCCTGTCGTACTTTTCGGGATATGCGTCATCAATTGGCACTCCGCCAACTCCCAGATTTGAAAAATCTGCAAAGAAACAGTTCTTGTTCATATCAAGGTGCACCGTTACCATATCAATGATAGTATGACTGCCTTTTTTCCGCAGCTGCGAAAGTATTTTCTGAGATTCATCAGGACGTACAAAGTTATCTGCAAGGATACGCTTCACATTATTTACACCCTCCTCGACAACTTCTTCATCGTCAGAGCTGCAATACTGCCCCAGGAGGAATTCCAGTACATATACCGGGACGTTCGCTCCCTCTTTCATCTTCTTGGTCAGATCCTTGCGCACTATTTTTCCGTCAAAATGCTCCCTCAGCTTCTGCTTTATGATATCATGTCTGCTAAGGCTGGTCTCAGTATTTTCAAATTCGCACATTGATTATATCCCCCTTTTATCAGAAACCGAAATCATCTGCAAATGCAATATCGATCATCATCTCATGGCGCAGTACTTCAAGGCTGGTTTTCTCCTCAAATGCTACAAGATAGTACTTTTTATTGATATCATATTTCATATTTCTGAAAGAAAAACGCAGCTTAAAAATACGCTTGGATGTGTCCGCGTCCTTTTTGTCGGCAATATATATGCATTCGTTCGATATTCTGTTTCCCTTTTCATCAACAAAGTAAACATGATATCTGGTTTCCTTTACCACGTCGCTGACAGGTTCCGTCTGCATGAAATCCAGCACTGTAACCAGATTCGTTATCTTCCTGGTCAGGCTGATGAAGCGTATCTCGGCATTAGTGGTTTCGCAGCGGCCTTTCTCGGTTCTGACGTCTATCAGCGGAATGATCATCTCCTGCGGAGAGCTGCCGCCGTGGGTATAATTTAATCCGGAACCCTGTTTCTTGAACAGGTCGCTTCCCATCGGAAAATACACTCTGCGGGAATCGTCAGCGCCTATGATCGAACTGAACGGCAGGCTTGCAACTCCTTCGCCCTGCACATCACGGTCGGTGAGCGCATATCTGCGGTCTGCGTCCGGTATCCCGCTTATCTTATCGCTCTCGGAGAGCTTATCTCTCTTGTAGATAAATCCATGGTCTGCGGTAATGATGTAGTGGATAGTATTTGCGCTGGACGTAAGCTTTCTTACGAGGAAATAAATCTCCTCGACCGCTTCCTCACAGGCATTGAATACCTCATTCTCAGTAGAGGCATGGTCGCCTCTGGCGTCGATCTGGTCGTGATAAACGTACACGACATTCTGTCCGGTGAACACGTCACGAAGCGCAGAAACATTCATTGATTTTATATCGTCATACTTTACACAGCGACTGTCCGGGTTTGCCGCCTGCAATACTGCCTCACGCTGTTTTATGTCGTCCGTCGGCTTTCCGTCTGCAAGCGTGCGGGAATCCGGCAGGACCTCAATAGTGTTATGAGGAAGGAGCGCAGCCATTCCGAACTTGGTATAGGACGGAAGTACGCTCTGCATCGCGGAGATGGAAGTAGTGCACTTTGCGTCCGCCTGCAGTTTCTCGAAAAGCGAACGTCCCACTTCATAGCGCATAGCGTCTGAAATGATAACGACTGTACGCTCCTTGTTGCTGCGGACAAAATCGTTATAGAAATTGAGCTGGTGCGGCAATCCGGTATCACCGTCCGCAGCCACGAAATTCTGATTCCAGTTTACGCACTGTGCATTCAGGTAATCGTTGGTGTAGATATTTTCAACGAGCTGGCGCAGATCGTCGAACTCGCTGTTGTTGTCCAGTTTATCAAAGTAATAATAGAAATACCTGTACCTGCGGTCTATGGTGTAGTTTTTGTCTGTATACTGCTTTACAACAGCCTTTATGCCGGTAAGTGGCTGATATTTCTCCGGCTGAACCAGCCAGTATGCGTTCTCCAGAACAAAATATCTGTTTCTGAACTCGCTGCCGAAGTGCATTTTTCTTCTCAGAGCGCAGACTTCCGGTATGGATTTTCCTCCGAGTCTGGTGTCGGTGTCCTCAGCCTCCAGCCGCTCACGGATCCAGCTTATTATAACATCATCAATTCCACGGAAAACGCAGCAACTGACAAGAGAATCGACAGGCATTTTCTGGAGCTGGTCTGCCGCTCCGAGAGAATCAAACGCCTGCGCTGAGAGGTCGTCATAATTATCGGAATAGAGAATATTGTTCATCAGATTATCCAGGAACGTGATAATATTGCCTGCCTTGAATGAAATGAACGGCTCCCATGCTTTCGGCATTTCAGTGGAAATAGTCCTGGAAGCGTAGGTCGCAAAGAGGGTCATAATGAAACGCTGTAATGCCGGCTCTGCGTCAACATATCCGAACTGTTCCTCAACCATCTGCCAGAACGACCGCAGCAGGCCGTACCTTGCAAACTCGACAAGGTACTTATTATCCTCCGGTTTGTCATCTGTCAGCACACAGCGGACAACTTCTTCAAAAGAAACCGATTTATTCTTGCATAGAATGCTCATAAGGGCAACCTCTATCGTTGCCTTGTTGAAATGGTCGATTTCAAGCTCATAGAACTTCTGCGTTCTGGTTTTCTCTCCGAAGAACTTTATGTAATGCTCGATAACGGGCTTGAATCGCTCATCTATACCGAGGTCGGACGCCACGACCGACGCCTTATCAGTGTGGAACTCCTTCGAGTAAAAGATCATATCCGCAAGGTGGTTCTCCTGCACCGGCGGTTTTGCGTACGGTGCATAAATGAGGTAATTCGTCTGCGTATCTTCGCACTCCAGAAAGTATTTCATGCGAAGCTGCTCATGCAGCTCCAGGTGGAGTATCTTCGCATTATTCAGCTCCAGAGCGTCTATGTCATCGACAAACTCCGCTTTTGCGTCAAACCAGAAAATGAGCCTGCGCTCATCTCCGGCGAACTCTTCGTTCAGTTTGTCGGAAATTTGTTTCAGGTTAAGTACTGCCATGAGATATCTCCTCAGATTTTAGTAAGCACTTCGATCTTCTTCCCATCATCGCCGGTCTGAACCTTTTCATAGTTCACCTTAACGCCGTCGTCAAGGTCGATGTCTATGCGGGAAAGTGCCAGGTGCGCTATTTTTTCATCGAAGTCATGAGTTTCCTTGAGCTGCTTTGTCAGCTTTTCTATGCGCTTCTGTGCAGCTGAAACCTCACGTCCGCTGCCTGTTTCTGCAACGTCCTGTGCCTGGCGTATCTCATTCTCGTAAATACGCTGGAGCTTGTGCAGGTACTCCACACGCACATTACCGGTGGTGTCAGCATTCCAGCGGTGCATATATACAAGCGCCCTGAAGCCGTTCTGCTTTCCGCTGTCGAACAGCCAGTAAATAGGGCGTTTCTGATACATCTTGATGTGGTCTTTGATGAAATCGTTCAGGAAGTAGTTCCGAATCCTCTCACGGCTGGTGTTGCCCCTTGTTCCGAGTGCGTCAGCTATGAAAGTCAGGTTTTCTTCAAGGGTATCTGCGCCGTAAACCGTTCTGATGAAATCCACAAAACGGACTACGATATCGTCCCGGAAATATTCTTCATCGGTGACTGGTATGCAGTTATCCGGGTCGGGAATAAAGGTCTTGTATTTACTGCCGTCCCACTCGCCGCCCGCATACGCCAGCCCCTCAACGTCAAGGGAATACCGCCCGAACATACAGCCGACAGCATAGCTTACCAGCGACTTTATATCACGTGTGAGGTCGGCACGGCGCACGGTAACGTCCTTGTCCTCGACTTCGGGGGTCAGTTCGTCCTGTAATCCGTAGATGTCTATGAATATGCGGTTGAGTTCCTCTTCGTTGGATTTTAGCTGAGTGAAACGCTTTTCGCATTCGTCAGACCACTGCGCAAATGATTCGGAGATAAGGGGGACGGGTTTTAGAAGGGGGTGGGTTTTGAAGTCCCAGCTGGTTTCAAAGCTGTCCCAGTCAACTTGAGAAATGTCAATACACTTGTCAACAGTTGAATTGATGACATCTAGGCAAGAAATAACTAATGGTAAAGAACATATGTCTTTCACTTGAAAATTTAAAGTTGGGTTCAACGCTTTGGCAACCACCAAAAAAACTTTTGAATTTAATAATCCAAGAGCATAATTGTAAACTTCTCTTTCAACAATTATTGTTGAACCACCCTTATCAAACGTCGCACCTTCTGGCATAACTCTAAAACTTGGAATTGAGGAAGTAATTAATCCCCATGTAATTCCCTTTCTATACCAATAATCTTTGTTGATAATTTGAGAAGCATGATGTCCATCTCCATGCTGATAAATATAACGAGCAGTTGGAGTCCAGTTAACTATATCAAGCAAGTTACCCCACCACTTTCTAAATCCTCCTCCCTTTGCATAGAATATCCATTCATCTCTTCCACCTACTTTGACATTTGACAGTTCCCAAAATTTACGCACAAATCTATCATTGTTTCCAGTTACATTTTGACTTGGCGAAATAGAATATTTATATAATTTTTCATTTTTAAAAACGTCGGCAAATTTCTCACTCACCCAATAAGCCACAGGCATACCGGGTATTTTTGAGAAATTGTCACTGCTTACTTGTGCAAATCTATTTCCTGCGACAGGAAAAGATTTTGGTTTTGCATTTTCGATATCGGCAAGTTTTATCTGATTGTACGTCCCCTTATAACCCTTAACCGCACCTTTTCTGAAAACAGACACAGCAGTGCCGAAAGCAATACCCATAACCATGTTTTCCATGTGCATGAGTGTTGTCAATGTGTTTAGTGTAAGTAATTTTGTTCTCATTTCCTCAAAACTGGACAAGAACATCCATGACTGCATTGTTACCAAACTGGAATATCCATTTTGCTTTGTAAATTCAAGACATTTTATAATAAGAGCTGCAAACAAATCCGACTTTGCCTCGGAATAGCATCTCTTCACATATTCTGACAGCACACTATTCATACCAGACCCACCCATATACGGCGGATTAGTGCAAACCACGTCATACTTCTGCGAAAGCGCCTGCGCCTGATTCACCAGCGGCAGAATTTTCTCGCACGCAATGCGCTTGTTTTCCATCGCAATGAGGTTCAGCTCGTCGCTCTGTGCAATTACCCCTATACGCTCAATTAGCCCGCTGAAATCAACGGGCTGAACATTTATAATACTGCCGTACTCACGGGCGTTTGTAAGGTCATTTGAAATGGAGCGCAGGTCGGCTGCTATCTTGCTGTCGCCGTCCGCTATGTACTCTATGATTTCGGGAGTCAGCGCGCGGTTATCGTCAATAACGAACAGATTCGGCTTTATTCCGGAAGTCAGAATACGTCGGTTGTACTGCCTGGCTTTCATCATTACAGCGAAATATGCCAGCTGATACGCACGCCTGTCAATATCCAGACCCCAGAGATTCTTCTCCACGATAAGTTTCGCAGCGTCACGCTCGGAGTAACCCTGTGCAGAGTATATCTGCATGAGCACGTCAAAAGCATACACTAGTATATGACCCGAGCCCATGCACGGGTCTATTATGCGGATATCCTCCGGAGATATCTCCCTGCACCCTGCACGAATTTCTTCAAGCTGCGCCTGAACCTGCGGCTCCTGTTCCGCTTCGTCAAGGTAGTACTCCCAGCACTGACGCAGATCATCGTCAGGATGTCCCTCTATCCACAGTCTGCCGAGGGAGTTCTCGACCATGTAGCGGACTATCCAATGCGGCGTAAACAGCTGGGTCGCAGCCGGTATATTTTCCTTTGTGATTTTGACGTTCTTTTTGAGAGCTGCAAACACCTTGTCCTTCGGTTCAGTGTTGTAGTACTGGTACATCCAGCCGATTATCTCGACCTGACCCTCTTTCTCAATATTGAAATCGTCCTCGGAAATATCGTTCACCAGATGGAACACAACGCCGTCCTTGTCTGTATACGACAGGGAGAGCAGGAGTTCCGAGTAGTCATTCGTAGCCTCAAACAGCTCCGGCAGAATATCATGCAGGTGGTTGCACTCCCTGATGAACAGCATACGGAACAGTTCTTCCAGCCTGTTATTGTCACGGAGCTCATATATACGGCCGCTTTCCTCGCCTGTAAATTCAAGTCCTGCGTCAAATGGCGTGGTAACTATATCCGGCTCATGCTTGCCGGATTCAGAGGACAGCACTCGTATAGGCAGATAGCCGTTCACTTCCATGAAACGAATAGCTATCATACGGTTGAACCAGGTATAGGCGACTTCCTCGACGATGTACTCGAAAGCAACCTTGTAGTTGTCCAGCTCCTCCGCCTTTGCCCTTATCGCAGAAACAAGGGAGTTACGCTGCGAGATACGCTCTCCCTTTACCTCGGCGTAATCCTTTGTTCCGATATCGAACAGCTGCAAATCGCTCCTGGACTGCGGGAGCGGCTCGCCGATGCCGTTCTCATTTACGGCGAGCAGTCCTGCGCTGTATGTAATATCGGATATGAGCTTTTTTCTTGCCCATATTGCAAAATTTTTGAGTGCTGTCTTATTCATCCTGATCTCTCCTTAAAATTCTATTGTGATGATGGTGTCCTCTTCAAGGGTGTTCATCAGCTTGTTTTTTAAGTCGGCGAGGTACTTGTCCACGTCCGCTGCGCTTTCAAGCTGCCACGAGCTGGATGAATTGAGCGACTTTATGCTGACCGCCTTGCGCTTCTTCATTTTCGGCACTACCGGAGCGACAGGCTGTACAGGCGCTGCGCCCGCGTCGTCTTCGGGCTGAATCGGCGGAGTAATCTTAGCTGCCTTTGAGTCTGCAATTTTCTTCTCGGCGGCAAAAATTTCATTAAGAGAACGGGTCATAAGAGCGTCTGCTTCAACGCTTATATTTTTCAGGTTAGCTATATTGTCGCAAGCCTGCGCCTTGTCTGAAAGGTCTGAAAAGCTCTTTACAAATTTATCAGAAAGCTGCGGCCTGCACTCCTTGCCATCGAGCTCGTCAAACACACGTCTGCGGGCTTCGTCAACTGCTTCAAGAGCCGGTTCCATATGCTTGTCAAGCTCCGCATTATAAGCGGTCAGGTACTTTTCAATCAGATCGGGGAGCTTGTGCATTTCATTATAAGGTTCCGACTTGTTCAGGATAGTATTTATCTGGCTTACATATCCCTCGACCTCGTCGTTCACGATAAAGGTCTTACTGCTCTCAAAAATATCCATCTGTCTTACGGCATTGTCAAAGATACTCTTCTGCTGACCGCCGAAGAACTTTTTAACAGGCTCGTAATCCTCAGCCATGTTAAGCAAATCTTCTTTCTTGGCAGAAATCATTCCGAAGAATTCATTTGGATATTTCACATCGCAGATGTCAGTCAGAAGCTGCTTGGCTTTTGAAAGAACACGTCTTCCCGGGTACCTTGCGCCATTATTGTAGTTGCCCTCGGTTCGTTCAATCTCGGTCTTGAGGTTGTTTGCGTACCTGACGAACTCCGCCATTACAGCGTCGTCATCGTCGCTGTTCGGCGTAGTATTGAAGAGTTCCTTCATTACCTCACGGACGACTTTCTTCTGATTGTCGCTTGCCTTTGCACGCTTTTCAGCCATCAGCTTTTCGATGTATTCCTTGCGTGTGATGAAACGGAAAATCTCCTCGGAAGTCCTGGACTGGAGCGTTACCTGTTCATTGTTCACTGTCAGGGAAATCTCGCCCTTGCGGAACAGCTTTGCAACAAGCCACTGAACATCGGCTTCAACATAGCCATACGGAGCCTTTGTAAACCGCTCCATCAGCGACTTTATAGACACCTTGAAATGCTGCGCCGTCTTGTCGGCGATGAATCTGGACATCTCGTTCAGAGCTTCCACGTTGTACTCCTGCATTGTGCCATCAATGGTGATCTGCTGTGAATTGTCACGCAGCAGGGCGCGGATATCATCGTCGCCGACCGGTCTGTCAATGTAGGACAGCTTGTGGTACAAAGAGTTGATAAGTTTTCCGAGCGCTTCGTTTATGCGGGTCCTGATATCCCTGGATTTAGACTCGACCTTGTCGCCGCAGGTGTAGATATCGGCTTCTTCAAGAGCCTGGCAGAGATACGTTTTCGCATTCCGGCTGCGTTCCTGTATTTCCGCGCGCTTCTGTGATTTCAGCGATTCGGTGTTGACAGCAGTGTTTGCGGCGTCCATGCGCAGGAACTTCTCGATTTTCAGCATGGAGGTCACTTCGTCAAGATACGACCTGTCGCCGGGAAGTACCACAAGAACAACATTATCCTGACCGGACGACAGGCGCAGCGTGTTCTCATCACCGACCTCATCGCTGTTCGGTGTGAGTATGCGGAGCTTGATGTCGTAATTCTGATTTGCCTTGAACGGGTGGTCGTCTACGAACTGGCAGAAGCTGAACTGATACCTGTTATTGAACCTGTTCAGCCTGAACTTGTTCTCAGGGTAGATATCGTCGAAAATCATACCGGAAACCCTGTTTGTCACATCAGAGGATTCTATCGGCTGCGTTTCAATGGCTCTGTTTATTTCCTGCTCCTCGTTCGTCAGGAACACATAAATATCGCCGTTTTTCTGCACGAGCGTCTGGCGGATAAGGCGGTTAAGCGCTTCCTCCACCCTCTCGGAGAGTGTTCTGCGGTCCTCGTCAATATCGGAAACCATGAGGCTCGTGATATTATTGAGGTTTGCCCTGATCTCCTTGACGTACTTGATCATAAACAGAGTTTTCAGCACGTTTACGGTAAAGCACTCTTCCGCATGGGCGGAATTGAGAGAGGAATTGTCAAGCGCCTTGGTGATAACGCCCTTGTGAGAATGGTCAAGGAACTGTTCCAGTGCGTCATAGAACATATTGAACGGAACAAGCGCCCCTGGTTCCTTGTTCATCAGCCTGACGGCGGATTCCTTGAACAGCGCAAGCATGGAACGCTCACCCTCTGCAAGATGCTTTCCGGACGCACCATGCGTTCTTATGGAAGTCAGAACGCTGCCTAGCAGGTCGAACTGATACGGGATAAACGGATATACAAGGGCGAAGTCGTCACCGTTCTGATAGAGTTTCTTTTCAACGCCGTCGTTGAACACGATAAGATTCTTGATGATAGTGTCCTTGGTATCAAACAGCGCTGAAAGAGTGGCATTGCCGGAATCGTTCTTGGCAAGGATCCTCTTCTTGATGACCTCGTCCACATTGGATGAGGAAAGCGACAGCCTTGTATCAAAACGCCCCTGGATTTTTGAAAAGTCATTGCCCTTTATCTTGGTTATTGAGTCGATATCCTGCTGGCTGGTCACAACTACCCATGCCTTGCCGCGGCAGGCTATACCAAGTTCCTCGGTTACGGTCTGGAGATTGAGCATCAGCTTTGAGTTATCACCTATGTACTGACCGACTTCATCGACCAGAAAAACAACGTGATGGTTCTTTCCCTTTGAGTCAATGTACTTCTTTACAAGCTTTGCAAAGTCCTCGATGGATATTGAATACGGCTCCAGAGCCTTATCGCTCCAGCTGCGGGCTGACTCGGCGCTCATATAGCCGATGTCTACCAGAGCGTCAATTACATCGTCCTGGATAAAGTCGAACTCATCACGGGCTTCTTCCCAGGTCTGACCATAGGAATTTTCAAATGTGCTGCGGAACTCATCATATTTGCCTTCGCCGAAAAGTCTGCGCTCCAGGTCTGCAAGCGCAAAATTGGAGCTGCAAAAGCCCTGCATCTTATTGAACACTTTAAGGAACACAGAAACGATAGCGTCATTGTTTTCCTTGCCGTTAGATTCGCTTTTGGAGTCGATATTGAACAGGATAGCGTCAGTCGGAACAGAGGCTGCAAGCTTCATATCCGCAAGAACCATCGGGTCTGCAATCTTGTTGTCATCAACGAAATAGTCAATGGCGGATTTGCCGTCAACAACCTTGTTTTCAAGGACATAGGACAGTATCTTCAGGAAGTGAGATTTACCGCTTCCAAAGAAGCCGGAGATCCACACACCCATCTTGTCCGTATTTCCGGTTATGCCGTTCTTATAGCTTTCGAAAAAGCCTCTGAAATGCTTCTGGAGCTCTCTTGTGACAACGTACTCTTCAAGTTCCTGCCTGATGTTGGAGTCATCGCCCTGTCCAACCTTGATAACTCCCTTGATGTCACGGTCAATGGGCTTTGCGAACATATCCCTGATGATCATTGATATTCTCCTTACTCAACCAATTTGAAAGCACGATAGTAGTTATCGTCCTTGACCTCGCCAAAAAGGACCAGCTCCTGCCCGTCATATTTTCCGGGATAGAACATAACCACAGGAACGTTGTCCAATACCTGATGAAGATTGTTCAGAACAGTATGCGAACGAATGAGGGGATAGCACTTTCCTATCCCGATTATGAATACGACAGATTTTTCAGGCGTCCGCTCCTGAATATACTTTACGATAAGGTTGTCATCTCCGGTCAGCCGGAGCGTATTCCCCACAGCTCTTATAACACGGTCAAGACCTTTGTTTTTTTCAAGGTCGAAACACTTTTCAAGATAGCCCTTTTCTTTCAGTATCTCGATAGTTATGTCGTAGAGGTCAAATACAACGACCTTAAAACCGTCCGGTGAATCCTCGTGTTTTTGGCGGATATACTCCACACGCTTGCGTACAATAAGTTCGTCCTTTGGCATATAGTCGAAAATATAATACCCGACCTCGTTGCCAAGCCCCTTATTCTCCCGGAATGAAGGCTTAGCAATCATTTCTTCGGCTTTATCAAGCCTTTCATCTAATGCAGCCATTTCAGTTGACCCCCGTAAGTGCTTTGATCATCGCAGTTTCGCCTTTAACTTCAAGATATCGTTCAAGAGATATGTCCAGAAGTGGCGGGGTAATGATGTGCCTTTTCCCATCTGTGGTGAGAAGTCCTGCTTCCGTCAGAAAGTTGAAATAACATCCGGACAGCCGATTTTTAGTGGAATCGATCCAGCCCTCAATAAGAGGCTCCTGCAATTCCTTATCCCTGAAAAACTGCTTTATGTCAGCAGCGGTTATCTCGCTGAATCCAAGTATTTTCCTGGTGCGGTACACTTCGTACACGAACTCGGATAAAAGCCTGTCTGTTTTCATAATAGCTATGAGATTAATGATTTTCTGCGTTGACAGGTCTGAATCCTGAAACAGCTTTAGTTCCGTTTCATCAAGAGCTATCGCCCTATTGGTAATGTAGTTTGTTACCCTCCTGGAGCGGTTAGCATTCACTGCGCCGAAAATGTTCTGCTCAATGCAGTACTTCTTGATTTCATCCTGGGCTTTACCTTCCATCACCATTGGAAGAACTTTCTTAAACTCAATAAACCAGAAGGACTGTGACATTAATCCGGCGCTGTATTTTTTTTGAGTCAATATACCCTCTCCTGACTTTATCCCCAATATCACAAATCGGAATAAAATTCCGTTTTTATATATACTATAATCGCAACGCGATTATAGTATAGCATATAATTGAATAAGATTCAAGTGAAAACAGAAAAAAATCCCGAAAGGAAAGTGCAAATGGAGATATATCACTTTGGCACACTATTAAAGGAACTCAGAAACGATGCGCACATGAAGCAAAAGACCCTTGCTGACAAACTCAGTGTTACAGAAGCAACCATAAGCAAATATGAATGCGGAACAGCCATGCCGCCGTTTGAAACCATGAGAACCATTGCCTCTGTTTTCAATGTATCTATGGACTTTCTTTATGGAACGGAAAAAAGATCAACTGTTTCAACATTCGGATTAAGTGACAACCAGAAGGAAATTATTGAAATTCTGACACAGCAGTTTCGTGTTAAAAATGGATTTGATAAGGAACTTTCCGATGATGAATATAAATTGTTAGGAAAAATTGTGGTAGAATTAACCAAATAAATGTCAATAGGCCCAAGAAAACCGGCTCTGCTGCGAGCCGGTTGATACCACCCCAAATCTTGTGTAAACTCCATAAACAGTGTATAATAAAAGCAAACGAATGGAGGAAAAAGAAATGGGCAGAAAAAGAACACCTGGGGAAGAGGCAAGACGAGAGCTGATTCGAGAGCTTCTGAGCAACGCGAATGTTACTGGGATGGAGGATATCCAAAGGCTGTTCAGGGAAACAATAGCGGAGTTCCTGGAGGGCAGTCTCGACGCAGAGCTTGATGAAACACTGGGTTATGGGAGATATGACCATACTGCCAGAACCGAATCAGGAACAACAAACAGCAGAAACGGTCATAGCCGGAAAACCCTGAAAACAAGTGCGGGAAAGATAGACGTCAATATCCCGCGTGACCGAAACGGCTAGTTTGAACCGAGGATCCTACCAAAAAACCAAACCAGCATTTCAACAACAATTGAAAGCAAGATAGTCTCGATGTACGCCAAGGTAATGACAACATCGGATATACAGGCTCATATTAAGGATATTTACGGCATGGACATCTCGGACACAACGGTCAGCCGAATAACCGACAAAATACTTCCCGAGGCGCGGGAATGGCAGCAGAGACCGCTTGAAAGCGTGTATGCTGTAGTGTTCATGGACGCAATATATTACCACGTTCGCAGTGAAGGTCAGATAGTGAAAAAAGCTGTTTAAATAGCGATAGGCGTCAATCTCGAAGGCAGGAAATCTGTGCTCGGAATGTGGGTTGGCGAGAATGAAAGCGCGAAATTCTGGGCTTCCGTGCTGAATAATCTGAAAAATCGAAAGGTCGAGGATATTCTCATTGCCTGCACAGATAATCGCACAGGGTTCAGCGAGGCGATAGCGGCTGTGTTCCCGAAAACTGACATTCAGAAT
>OJRI01001085.1_pt1 | contig 15913 bp, 10 predicted proteins | sample 1599151 | NCBI WGS metagenome assembly OJRI01 (sample SAMN03922457, study PRJEB24848) | human gut metagenome | isolation source: stool sample | host: Homo sapiens | place: Germany | collected 2009-11
CGATTTGCTCCAGCGTCGGGTGCCACCCAGCGCCGAAGTCTGCGCCACATCGCCCACGATGGTGAACGAGCGGGAGGGGCAACGGCGGATCAACATACGCCAGTCCATGTCGGTCAATTCCTGCGCTTCATCGACCACGATGTGCCCGTAGGTCCATTCACGGTCGGCCGCGGCCCGCTGCGCGGTCAGCTCAGCGTCGTCCCCGTTCATCTGGTCGAGCAGCATCTGACTGGAGACGATGCCTCCACCCAGACCGGTCGCGGCCAGAGTGTCTTTGGCATACTGCTCTTCGGCGGCACGACGTGCGTCGGCGGCGGACTGGCGGGCCACCGCCTTGGGATCGGGGCCCAGCATATCCATTGCTTCGTCGAGCAGCGGAATATCGGAGCGGGTCAACGGGGAGCCTTTGGGGCGGGCAAGTGCCGCGATGTCGTTGTCGGTCAGCCAACCAGCCAGAGACTTCAGACGTTCGGGATGGGCGAACAGCTGATCGATGAGCCATGGGGCGGTCATCGGCAGCCAGCACAGGTTCAGTGTCTTGCGAACCTGCTCGTTCATACGTAGCAGCGACATCGCGCGGTTCAGCTCCGCCTGATCCGGCGTGTAATCAAGCTGTTCGGCATAACGGTTCTGCATGCTGGTCAGCATCGAACGGATAAAGGTCTCGCGGGCCTTGTTATGAGGTTGTCGGGTGCGCTTCGCGTCCGCCTGCGCCTGCTCGATATCAGTGGCCAGCATTGGTACCTGAATGCCGCTAATGGTTACTGTCGGCAGAGCAGCGGGAACACGCACGCGTGCGGCGATGGCATTGGCCACTACGGAGGTCATGCGTCGATCGCCCTTGAGCTTGGCTGCATAAGGGGAGTCGACCGCCGTGGCGGTGATGCCGGGAATCAGATCGCTGATGGTGCGTGAGACCACGCCGGTCTCGCCCAAGGAGGGTAGCACCTGATCGATGTAGTGCAGGAACGCCGAGCTGGGGCCAACAACCAGCACGCCGGAACGTTCCAGCGTGCGCCGGTGCGTGTACAGCAGGTAGGCGGCGCGATGGAGCGCCACGGCCGTCTTGCCGGTGCCGGGGCCGCCCTGCACCACCACGGCGCGATTCATGTCGGAGCGGATGATGCGGTCCTGCTCGGCCTGAATGGTGGCCACGATATCGGTCATCTTGCCGGTGCGGCGTGAGCTCAACGAAGCCAGCAGCGCACCCTCGCCGGTCAATGTGCCGGCGGAAGACGCCTGGCCGACCTGGTCTGAATGCACGTCGAGCACCTCATCCTCAACGCCCACGACTTCGCGGAAACTCAAGGTGATATGCCTGCGCATCACGATGTCGCCGTGATTGGAAGGGGTCGCCTCATAGAAAGGACGTGCGGCTTCGGCACGCCAGTCGGTCAGAATCGGCTCATGGTCCGGGCTCGACAGGCCGATGCGGCCGATGTAATGACGGTCGCCGTTCTTGGCATCGAGACGGCCAAACACCAGCCGATCCTCAACGCTGCGCAATTGCGTGAGGCGGTTTTCGTACATTGTGGCAAAGGAGTCTCGTTCGCTGCGTTGCGTGGGGGATCCGTGGGAGCCGGCGGCGCGTACGGTGTCCAGGCGTTGCCACATTTCGGCTCGCAGATCATCCAATCGTCCATAGGCGCGATCGACGGCCTGCTGCTCTTCATGCAGCTGGGAGGCGTAACTCGACATGCTGTTCTCTTCGTTCCATTTCCGTGGGGCAGAAAAACTTAAGGCATTCAAATTTACCGCACACCCCCTACGTCAGTGATGCGGACAACTCGGAATAGGTGAACTCAGCGTGAATTCACCATGCTGCTCGGTCGGTGGGGTGCGCGACGTGGATTGGATGTGCGGAGCGTCCATTCGTGCGACAGTCGTGGCCGACACGCGCAATCCATCGGTAATTGCCCTAAAAGGGTGAGCAAATCGTGCATGAGTGGGGAGAAATGGGGAATCGTGGGGTAGAGTGGTGAGCCAGTTGGCCGAAGTGTATCCCACGTAACGATGAAGGAGGTGGAGCCATGGTTGCCGATCAGACGATTCGCGACGCTGATGCCAACGCACAAGGCTCCACCACTATGGCCGATCTCATGGCTGGTCTGCCGCCATTGCTTCTCGGCACATATACGCCGAAGATCGATGCCAAGGGCCGTATGGCGCTTCCGGCCAAATTCCGCTCCCAGCTGGGGCAGGGCCTGGTCATGGCCCGAGGCCAGGAACGGTGCGTGTACCTGCTGCCGTTCGACGAATTTCGACGTATCGCCTCGCAGATTCAGCGTGTGTCGGTGGGAAACAAAGCCGCCCGCGAATACCTGCGTGTGTTCCTTTCCGGTGCCGTCGACCAGCAGCCGGACAAGCAGGGCCGCGTGCTGGTGCCGCAGATGCTGCGCGATTACGCCAATCTGGGTTCCGACGTCGTGGTGATCGGCGTTGGCACCCGTGCCGAACTGTGGAATAAGGACACGTGGGAGTCCTACCTCGCCGAGAAGGAAGAGGGATATTCCGATATTGCTGACGATGTGTTGCCGGAGGTGGAATTCTGATGGTTGATGTGGCGAATATTCATCTGCCGGTATTGCTTGACGATTGCGTGAACCTGATGGCACCTGCCCTGGAACATGAGAACGCCATCGCAGTGGATTGCACCCTGGGCCTTGCCGGCCATTCCATCGCCTTCCTCAAGGCCGCGCCTCAGGTTCGGCTCATCGGCATTGACCGTGACAGTGAAGCGCTGGGGCTGGCCACCGAACGTATGGAACGGGAGGGGCTCGCCGATCGATTCATTCCGGTGCATGCCGCCTTCGATCAGCTCGATCAGGTGTTGGCGGACCAAGACATCGAACGCGTGGACGCCGTATTCATGGATCTGGGATTATCCAGCCTGCAGATCGACGAAACCGATCGTGGCTTCTCCTATTCGCATGATGCGCCGCTGGATATGCGCATGGACGTCAGCCAGCCGTTGACGGCCGAACGGATTCTTGCCACCTATGATGCGGCGGAACTGGTCCGCATATTCAAGGAATACGGTGAAGAGCGTTTCTCGCGTCAGATCGCCCGCGCCATCGTGGCGCGTCGAGACAAGGAGCCGTTTACCACCACCGCACAGCTCAACCGTCTGGTCGATGAAGTGGTGCCGCAAGCCCACCGCCCGGCGGGCAATCCCGCCAAACGCGTCTTCCAGGCGTTGCGCATTGAAGTCAACGGCGAATTGGACAAGCTCGCCTCCACATTGCCGCAGGCCGCGAACCGACTGCATGTCGGGGGACGACTGGTGGTGGAGTCCTATCATTCGCTCGAAGACAAAACCGTCAAATCGTTCATGGCACAAGGGCTGCGAGTGGATGTTCCGGCTGGCCTGCCTGTCATACCGCCGGATGCCCAACCGTTTTTCACGGATCTCACGCGAGGTGCCGTCAAGGCCGACGAACATGAAATCGCAGCCAACCCGAGATCGGCTTCGGTGCGGTTGCGGGCGGTGGAAGTCAGCCGTGAGATTCCGTCACGATGGAGGAAACGCTTTACGCAAACCGCGCAGGGCCTGAATGACGTCAAGATACAAGGCTCCGCGTCTCCGGGCAGAGCCAAAAACACGGCACGAATTCGTACAAGGAGGGGATAACAGCATATGGCAACTGCACGTAGCATTCGATCGAACGCGGCTCCAGCCTCGAACCGACCGCACACCAAGCATCAGTCCTCCTCCCGACCTGAGCTGCGGGTGGTCTCCAACCCGCGTGGAAACGAGCAGGGCAATGTCGTCGGACGGGTCATCGAATGGACCAGAACAAGAAGCGCACCGCTGGTGCACGTGGCCATTGCAGTGATCTTCCTCGTCGGCACCTTGTTCGGCGCGCTGATGCTGCGTACCCAGATGGTGCAGAACTCGTTTGAGGCGGCACAGATCGAAACCAACATCAACAGACTTACCCAAGATATCGAAGACGATCAGGCCAAACTCGATCAATTGGTCGCGAACCTGCCCGACAAGGCCAGCGACATGGGCATGGTCCCGCAGCAGGGATCAGTGTCCATCGACTTAAGCGGATACCAGTCCAACAAAGGCGGAACCCAGTGAACACCATTCGTCGCATCGTAGAGTTCGCCAAGGTCAAGACCTTCGCGTTCAAATGCATCGCCATCGGCGCCGCATTGGCGTTGGTGGCGTCGGCATGCGTGATTCAGCTGGCCTCCACCCAGCTCATCGGCGGCCGTCAAACCGCACAAGCGGCCACGGCTAACCGCACCCTGACCGTGACGTTGAGCGCCAAGCGTGGGCGTATCCTCGACGCCAACGGCTCCGTGCTCGCTCAAAGCGTGGAGCGTTATACTATCGTCGCCAATCCGGAGGCTGCACAGGAGTTCGAGCCGATTACTTGCAATGACAACACCCGTGATTACTGCCACGAAATTGACGGCAAACCCGTGGGCGCTACCGGAGCGGCGGCCGTGGGCCGACTGCTGGCCAAAGTCCTGGATATGAACGCCATGGAACTGGGCGCTGATCTGTCCGGTACCGGGCAGTATGTGATTCTGAAGAAAGATGTGACTCCGCAGGTCAAGCGCAGCATCGAGGCGTTGCACCTGGGCGGTATTGTCTGGGGTGAGCTGAGCAGTGAACGACTGTATGCGGATGGCGATCTCATGGGCGCGCTGCTTGGCGGCGTGAACGACAACGGCGATGGCGTCGCCGGCATCGAGCAGGTCGAGAACAAGACGCTTACCGGAACCGATGGCCATGAAACCTACCAGCGTGGTAATGGCGGCGAAGAGATTCCCGGCACCATGACCGAATCGGTGGCGGCCAAAAATGGCGACGATGTCACCCTGACCATTGACCGTGATGTGCAATGGTATGTCAAAAAGGTCTTGAAGGAGGCCGAATCCAAGTATGGTGCAGCGTGGGCGATCGCCGTGGTGCAGGATGTCCAGAGCGGGGAGATTCTCGCACTGGCCGATAGCGATGAAGTACAGGCTGGTACCGATGCGGCGAAGATGAGCCCGTCTCGGGCCGTGTCCGAAACCTTCGAGCCTGGTTCGGTGGGCAAGGTCATCTCCATGTCCGGCTATCTGCAGATGGGACTGCATAAGATGAGCGATCAATTGTCGGTCCCGGACCACATCACACAGGAGGGCCAGACCTACAAGGACTCATTCGACCATGGCACTGAGCGCTGGACGCTCGCCGGCATTCTGCAGAACTCATCGAACGTCGGCATGATTATGGCCGGGGAGAACTATCCGGATGAGCAACGCTACGAGTACCTGACCAAATTCGGCATCGGACAACCGACCGGACTGAACCTGCCCGGTGAATCGAGCGGTCTGCTCACCAACCCTTCGGCGTGGGATCTGCGTACGCGCAACACCATCCTGTTTGGTCAGGGCTACACCGTCAACGCCCTGCAGCTCAACAACGTGGTGGCCACCATCGCGAACAAGGGTGTCAAGCAGCAGCAGTCGATCATCAAATCAACCACCGATGCCAATGGCAAGACCACTGAGACCAAGAAGGGCGAAGCCACCCGCGTGGTGGATGAAAAGGTCGCATCGGACATGATGAATGCGATGGAATCAGTGGCGGAAGGCTACAACAAGTTCGTCAAGGTCGATGGTTACCGCATGGCCGCCAAGTCCGGTACCGCAGAGGTGCAGGGCTCGGATGGCACGCTCTCGTCCATTATCTCCGATTATTCCGTGGTGATTCCCGTGGACAACCCGCGCTATGCGGTCACCGTGGTGATGAAGGATCCGAATGGTGTGTTCGGCGGTCTGACGGCCGGCCCTGTTTCCGCACAGATTTGTGAGTTCCTTATGCAGAAATACGAGGTGCCTGTCTCCAGTCCACGCAAAAATGCTATTCCAGTCACGTGGTAAGGATCAGGGGAGAAAGGCGATAGCCCATGAGTGCAGTGAGCGAATCCATCGCCCAGCGGGTGACCCTGGGAATGCTGGTCGAACGGTACGGTTTTGAAGTCGATCCACCCTTCGCCACCAATGTCACCATTACCTCACTCAGCGATGCCGTGGACACCGTGATTCCCGGCTCGCTGTTCATCTGCACGCATGAGCAGGAACCCGATGTACTGCATGCCGCACAGGCCGGTGCCTATGCGGCGTTGCTGCCACGCGCGTCCAAAGGGCAGATCGCCAATGCCGATATACCGTTGCTCTACGGCGATTTCGACGATCGCGTACTCGGCGATCTGGCCAGCGGTCTGGCCGGCGGACCGTCCAATGCCATGGCGGTGTTCGCGGTGACCGGTGCGGATGAGCAGGCCGTCGACGCAGGCGTGTCCCAGCTCTCCGAATTCCTGCACATGCTGGGCAATCCGGTGGCGGTAATCACCGCATCCGGGTCCACGTCGATGACACGTACCATGAACCTGAACTATCCTCTGGGCATCCTCGATATGCAGCGCGCGCTGTCCGTGTGCGCCGAAGACGGTGTGGCGGCCGTGATCATCGCCATGGATGACCGCACGTTGGCCGAGCATGCGTTGGAATCGGTGAACGTGGATGTACTGGGCACGGAGGATGTCAACGCAAGCGCAAGCTTGAACGAATTGAAGACACGCTACGCATTCGTTGCGGAACATGACATGTCCATGACCTCGTCGACACCCGAATCGGATGAAATGGCTGCGGATTCACCGGCAATGTATGACCGCGTCCGACTCGGGCACATGTCCTTGGCCATCGCCATGGTGCTGGCCGCCGGCGTGAGGAAAAACAACATACGCAGTGCCCTGCATGTGGCCAATAATCTCAATTAAGTCCGTGGATACGGGACGAAGCGTAATCGTAAAGGAGTTTGAAACACCATGGTTCCGATGAGCGTGGAGGAGATCGCCAAGGCCGTCGATGGTCGATTGATCGGAGACGCCGGTTCCGAGTCTCGAGCCACCAATACGGTCAGCGACTCGCGGCAGGCCGGCCCCGGATCGGTGTTTGTGGCCATCCGAGGCGAGCGTGTCGATGGGCATGACTTTGTGGCGAAAACCGCTGGACAGGGAGCCACGGTGGCCATCGTCGACCATGAGGTGAAGTCCGATGGCCTTCCGCAGATCGTAGTGAAAGACACGGTCGACGCCCTTGGCGAACTCGCCCGATACAACATCGTTCGCCGCCGCGAGCTGGACGGCGACTTCGACATCATCGGATTGACCGGTTCGGTGGGCAAGACCACCACCAAGGATCTGCTCTCCTCCCTGCTTGCCACCGTAGGTCCGACCGTGGCTCCGGTGGGATCGTTCAACAATGAGATCGGCCTGCCGCTCACTGCGTTGCGGGTCGATGAGCACACCCGGTTCTTCGTGGCTGAGATGGGTGCCAGCCATATCGGCGAAATCGCGCGACTGACCCGTATCGCACCGCCGAACACGGCAATCGTATTGAAGGTCGGCGTCGCTCACCTTGGAGAATTCGGCTCCCGCGAACGCATCGCACAGGCGAAAAGCGAGATCGTGCAGGGATTGCTTACCGGAGGCACCGCGGTACTGAACGCCGATGACGAACACGTGGTTCCCATGGCCGGCCTGGCCAACGGCGACGTGCTGTGGTTCGGCTTGGGATCGTCGCAGGAGCCCGAGGTGCGGGCCATTGATGTCACTGCCGACCGGTCCGATCATGCTGAATTCACGTTGGTCGATGCGGACGGCAACCATACGCCGGTGCATCTGGGCATTCCTGGACGTCACAATGTGATGAACGCGTTGGCCGCCGCAACCGTGGCGATGCGTTACGGTATGGCACCCGAAACGGTGGCACGGATTCTGGCCTCGCAGCACACCATCAGCCCTCATCGCATGGCATTGTCCACGGTGAATCGCGAGGGGACTTCCTTCACGCTGATCGATGATTCCTTCAACGCCAATCCCGACTCCATGAAAGCCGGCCTGAACGGGTTGAAGGCCTGGAACTCAAATGACGGCAAGGAGCCGTTCCGCGTGGCGCTGCTGGGTGCCATGCTGGAACTCGGCGCCGATGAAACGGCATTGCACACCTCGATCGGCACGTATGCGGACGAATTGGGCATCGACGCGATCATCGCGGTCGGTTCCGCCCAAGACCAACATCTCGATGCACTGGCACAGGCTCTGGCGGACGGTGCCCGTCAGAGCCAATCCGCGTCGGTGGATTGCGTACACGACATCGATGCGGCCGAACAGCTGGTCATCGACTTGGCTCGCAACCATCCCGACGCTGTGGTACTGCTCAAGGGATCGCACGCGTCAGGCCTGAGCGCTTTGGCTGAACGCTGGGCAAAGAACTGACCTGATAACCACCCCAAGAAACCGACAAGAAAGAGAAGCTGCACGTGATTGCTCTGATCATTGGAATGCTGGTGTCGCTCATCGTCACCTTAGTCGGCACCCCGCTGCTGATTCGGCTGGTCCACAAGCTGCACTATGGCCAGTACATCCGCCAGGATGGGCCGCAGTCGCATCTGGTCAAGCGCGGCACCCCCACGTTGGGCGGCGTGGTCATCAACTTCGCGATTCTGCTCGGTTGGGCATCCTCCGCACTGTACCGATACCTGCGTTCGGGCGACGTGCCCTCCTGGTCCGCGGCGCTCGTACTGTTCGCCATGCTGTCGATGGGTTTGCTGGGCTTTATCGACGACTTCGCCAAGGTGCGTAAGAAGCAGAACGAAGGCCTATCGGTGGGCGGCAAGTTCATCGGCCAGTTCATCTTCGCCACCATCTACGCGGTACTTGCGCTGCTGATTCCCACCAAATCGGGATTCCCCAGTGCGCAGGCAGGCATCAGCTTCATCGAACAGCCGTTCTTCAACTTCGACTTCGCCGGCCGTGCCGTAGCCATCATCCTGTTCGTCATCTGGGTGAACTTCCTGATGACCGCATGGACCAACGCAGTGAATCTGACGGATGGACTTGACGGTCTGGCGGCAGGTTCGTCGATGATCGCCTTCACTGGTTTTGGCATCATCGCATTCTGGGAAAGCTACCACATCAAGGGCGGCAGCCATGGCGGATATTCCTATGCCGTGTCCGATCCTCTCGATCTGACCGTCATCGCCGTATGCGCGGCCGTCGCCTGCTTCGGCTTCCTGTGGTACAACTCGAACCCCGCATCGATTTTCATGGGTGATACCGGTTCCCTGGCCTTGGGTGGTCTGTTCGCAGCCCTGTCCATCGCCACGCACACCGAATTCCTGGCGGTGGTTCTGGGCGGACTGTACGTCATGGAAGCCATGAGCGACGTCATCCAGGTCGGGTACTTCAAGATGACCCACAAACGTGTATTCAAAATGGCGCCGATTCACCATCATTTCGAACTGGAGGGTTGGACCGAAACCAAGGTGGTGGTGCGGTTCTGGATGATCGAACTCATCTTCGTGCTGCTCGCCCTGACGATTTTCTACGGCGACTGGGTCACCCGCTCCGGCCTGCTGTTCAGCTAGCGGAAATCTGGGTGGATTATGCTCACCCACGGAATTCCTATATCAGGAGGAACAATGCAAGTAGCGGATAAGACAGTGGTGATCGCCGGACTGGGGGTGTCCGGCACCTCGTTGGCGGAGGTATTGAGGGAACGCGGTGCCCACGTGATTGGCGTCGACGAGAGGAAGCCCGAGGCCGATCTCCACTCCTTTGATGACGTGGACTGGGACCACGTGGACTACGTCATGTCGTCCCCGGTGTTCAACCCCCGCACCCCGTTCGTGCTGGAAGCCCAACGCCGTGGCATCCCCGTGATGAGCGAGGTGGAATTCGCATGGCAGCTGCGTGTGAATAACGAGCGCACCGGTACTCCGGCTCCATGGATCGGCATCACCGGCACCAACGGCAAAACCTCCACCACCGAGATGACCTCGGAAATGCTCACCGCCTGCGGACTCGACGCGCCGACCGCCGGCAATATCGCCTCCGGAGACATGAGCATGAGCCTGTCTCGTTGCGCCACCAATCCGCAGCACGACGTACTGTGCGTGGAACTGAGCTCCTTCCAATTGCACTTCACCGATTCGCTGGCACTTGACTGCGCGGCGATCACCAATATCGCCGACGATCACCTCGACTGGCATGGCGGGCGCGAGAATTACGCCGCCGACAAATCCAAGGTGTTCCACAACGCCAAACGCGCCATCGTCTACAATGCGCAGGACGCCAAAGTCAGCGAACTGGCGGCCGAGGCTCAGACTGCCGAAGGATGCCGCAAGGTGGGATTCACGCTCGAGGTCCCTCAAGCCGGCCAGATCGGCATTGAAGATGGCTGGATCGTGGACAGGAGCGGCGTGGCCGGCGGCGCAGTAGGAGAGTCGGTCAGACTGGCCGCCATCACCGATTTCACGCATCTGGCAGAGCCGGACGGCTCACTGTACCCGCATCTGGTGGCCGATGCATTGACGGCATTGGCGTTGGTGCTGGGACTTGGCGCTGATCGCGATACCGCGCTGAAGGCGCTTACCTCGTTCAAGCCGGGCGGCCATCGCATCGAAACCGTGGCTGAGGCCGCAGTCGAGGGCGGCTCTGTTCGTTTTGTGGACGATTCCAAAGCCACCAACGGTCATGCGGCACGCGCCTCGCTGTCCAGCTTCCCGGCCAAGTCTGTGATCTGGATCGCCGGAGGTCTGGCCAAAGGCAGTCGATTCGAGGACCTGGTCAAGGACCAGGCACACACCATCAAAGCGGCCGTCATCATCGGCAAAGACCAGCAGCCGATGATCGAAGCGTTTGCCAGCCAAGCTCCGGACATCCCGGTGACCATCATCGATCCCGAAGACAACGATACCGTCATGGACCGTGCCGTCGAAGCCTGCGGCACGTATGCCGCCGCCGGCGACATCGTGCTTATGGCTCCGGCCTGCGCCTCCATGGACCAGTTCAAGTCCTATGCGGATCGAGGCAATCGATTCGCCGCCGCAGCCAAGACGTGGAGCGAGGTGCATGGCCTCCACTGATACCCATAAGCGTAAGGCATACAGAGCCCCTGACAAGCCCTCACTCGAAATCGCCGACTACACGGGTTGGCGAAGCTTGCTCAACCCGCTATGGTGCTACCACGGCTTCCGCATGGCCGTGGTGGGGCTGACATGCTTCGGCCTGATCATGGTGTTCTCCAGCTCCACGGTCACCATGGCCGCACTGGGCAAGTCGCCGTTCCTTCAGCTTCTGAACCAGGGCGCGTTTTGCCTGATCGGCTTGGTGCTGGGCTTCGTGGCATTGATGATGCCGGTGACGTTCTGGAAACGGACCGGCGTGTTCTTTGTGGTGGGTGCCTGCCTGTTGCAGGCGCTGACCTTTACTCCTTTGGGTCACGACGTCTACGGCAACAGAGGTTGGCTGGACCTCGGCTTCACCACTATCCAGCCGGCCGAATTCATGAAGTTCGCGATGTGCATATGGCTTCCCTCGTCGTTGCATGCCTGCAGCAAGATGTACCACAAGAAGGGAATCAAAGCATATGCCGCGCCGTTGGTGTTGTATGCGATAGGCGTGGCGCTGGTGATGGGCGGCAGGGACCTCGGCACGGCCATGATTCTGGTCTTCATCGGAGGCGTGGCCTTTCTGATCGTCGGGTTCCCCGGCAAATGGATGGGAGTCGGCGTATTGGGCGCGGTGGTTATGGTCGGTGCATTGGCGGTTTCCAGCCCGAACCGCTTGCGTCGTATTCTGGCCACATATGGCGATTGCTCGGCCGCTGACGCGCAGAGCGTATGCTACCAGTCCATTCACGCCAAGTACGCCATCGCCTCCGGAGGTTTTCTGGGATTGGGCATCGGCAATTCGCGGGAGAAATGGAACTACCTGCCGGCCGCCCATAACGATTTCATTTTCGCGATCATCGGCGAGGAGACCGGATTCGTCGGTTGCGCCATCGTATTGCTGTTCTTCGCGATTCTCGCCTGGTGCATGATCGTCATCGCATTGCAGGTCACCGATCGTTATGTTGCCATGGTGCTGATGTGCGTCGCCATTTGGATCGTGGGCCAGGCCATGGTCAACATCGGCGTGGTCGTGGGTGTGTTCCCGGTATTGGGCGTGCCTATGCCGTTCGTCTCCGCAGGTGGCTCATCCATGATTATGTGCTTGACGGCGGCCGGACTGGTTGTGGGACTTATGCGCTCTCAACCGCAGATAAAACAGTCGCGTCAGAGCGCGTAAGTAGACTCGGTAATCATGAATCAAGGCACACCACATATCGTTCTTGCTGGCGGCGGTACCGCCGGACATGTCAATCCGCTGCTCGCGGTCGCCGGGGCGATTCGCGACATCGAACCCACGGCACAGGTCACCGTCATCGGCACTGCGGTGGGTTTGGAGAAGGATTTGGTGCCGGAGGCCGGCTACGAGCTCGACACCATCGAAAAAGTGCCGTTCCCGCGTCGCCCTAACCTGTACATGCTGCGCTTCCCGGCAAAATGGAAGCGAGAAACCGCCAAGGTGCGCTCCATTCTTGAAACGCGGCATGCGGATGTCGTGGCCGGATTCGGCGGGTATGCTTCCGCCCCCGTCTACGCCACCGCACACAAGATGGGCATTCCGATTGCCATCCATGAGCAGAATGCGCGTGCCGGCATGGCCAATAAACTGGGCGCTCGTTGGGCCGATTTCATCGGTACCGTGTACGAGGGCACCGGTCTCAAACCGCGTGCCGGAGCCGACGTCGAGCGCGTCGGTCTGCCGTTGCGCCCGGCCATCGCCTCCCTGACCAAACGCATCGGTGACGACCGTGCCGCCGTACGCCGTGAATCGGCCGCGCAGCTTGGCGTCGATCCGAACCGTCCGCTGGTGCTGGTCACTGGCGGATCGCTGGGAGCGCAAAGCCTGAACCGCGCCATCGCCTCCTCCGCCGCAGACCTGTTGGCCCACGCACAAATCATCCACTTGACCGGGCGAGGCAAAATCAGCGAAGTACGCGAACTGGTCACGGCCTCGGCCGGCGCGGACGTGCTTACCGGCATCGGCCCCGAATCGGCCGGACAAGGTGACTACCATACCGCCGAATATCTGGAACGAATCGATCTGGCCTTTGCCTGTGCCGACTTGGTGATTTGCCGTGCCGGAGCCGGATCGGTATCCGAGCTGGCTGCACTGGGCCTGCCGGCCATTTACGTGCCGCTGCCCATCGGCAACGGCGAGCAGCGTTTCAACGCCGAGCCAGTGGTGAACGCCGGCGGCGGCCTTCTGGTCGCAGACAAGGACCTGACCCCGCAGTGGGTGCATGAGCATGTGCCCGATCTGCTCGCCGATCACGAACGACTTGCCGAATTCGGCCGCAAGGCATGGGAATACGGCATCAGAAACGCTGCCGAAATCATGGCCCGGCACGTTCTGCAATTAGCCGAACCATCCAAGTAGTATTCAGATATCATTCCGTGCGCGATACTGACCAATTCCGTTCCGCAGCACGAGATACGGTCATAATATAGGGTGCTGGAATCCCTAAAGGAGTTTTGAATTGTCTCAAGATCAGCCCATAGTGCTTGACCCTACGTATGCCTCATTCGATGCTGCGGCCCGCCCTGCGGATCTCGGCGCCACCCATTTCATCGGTATCGGCGGTGCCGGTATGAGCGTTCTGGCCGAAATGCTGCACGCCGAAGGAGTCGCGGTGGACGGCTCCGATCGCGCACACAGCGCCAAAACCGACCGACTTGAAACGCTGGGCATCACCGTTGAATTCGGGCAGCGAGCCGAAAATGTCGCCCAGGCCGAGACCGTGGTCTACTCCAGCGCCATCAAACCGGACAATCCGGAAATCGTCGCAGCACACGCGGCGGGCAAGCGCATTGTGCATCGCAGTGACATCCTCGCCCTGCTCATGAACGGCAAACGAGCCGTCACCGTGGCCGGAGCGCACGGCAAAACCACCACCAGCTCCATGCTGTCCCACATTCTGGTGAACGCCGGTGCCGATCCAAGCTACGCCATCGGCGGCTTTATCCAAGGCCCGGACGGCACCACGCTGGACGGCGGACACGCGGGCAAAGGCGACATCCTGGTGGCCGAAGCCGACGAATCGGACGGCAGCTTCGCCAAATACCATCCGACCATCGCCATTATCACCAACTGTGAAGCCGATCATCTCGACCATTACGGCGACGAAGCCCACTACCGTGCCGCGTTCGTTGCCCACGCCGGCCGGGCCACCGGTCACGTGATCATCAGTATCGACGACCCCGACGGACTTGCCGTGCTGGAGGCCCTGCCCGCCGACGTGAAATCCCATACCGTTGCCTACGGCACTACCGCGCGTGAATCCCTGCCCGATTTGGGCGGTGCCGCGTATGTCTGGATCGCTTCGGAAAGCGAGACCGCTGGCAGCGGCGTCGAACAGCTCACCCTGCATCTGCCGGCCGCGGTGACGGCGGGGGAGCCGGTGTCTCAGAGCGTTGCCCTGAAGGTTCCTGGCGTGCACAATGCGCGCAATGCGGCCGCCGCCATCAGCGCTGCCGTGCTGCTGGGCGTGAGCCCCGCAGACGCGGCCAAGGCGGCCGGCACATTCCTCGGTGCGGCACGCCGCTTCCAGGTGCGCGGCACGGTCAAGCAGGTCACTGTAGTGGACGATTACGCCCATCATCCCACCGAAATCGCGGCCCTGCTGGATGCGGCCCGACGCCGGTACCCCGATTCGACCATTCGTGTGATCTTCCAGCCACACCTGTTCTCCCGCACCAAGTTCTTCGCGCACCAGTTCGCCAAATCCTTAGCCAAAGCCGATGACGTCATTATCACCGGCATCTTCCCGGCCCGTGAAAAGCAGGCCGATTTCCCGGACATCAGCCCCTCCACCATCGTGGACGCGGCTGCGGGACTCAAAGATGCTTCCGCAGGCACGTGGATTCAGCCGGTTGAGGATATGTGCCTGGCCGCCAAGATGATGGCCATGCGCGCCCACCACGGCGACGTGATCTTCACCGTGGGCGCGGGCGACATCACCGACATGGATCAGGTGCTGCTCACCGCACTTGAGGCCCATCGGGAAAGCTGCGAGTGATGTCCGGGCGCACGGTCAGATCCGGGGGCAATGACAACGGCTCACGTCGTTCGTCTGGGAGCTCCCGCAAGCCGCGCACCATCGGTTCACGCGGAAACACGGGTCGCTCGTCGAAGTCTCGCGCTCCCCGGTCCGTGTCTTCCGGTCATGAGATCGACGAGCCGGAGATCATCGACGATGTGACGGTAGCCAAGGGCCAGGCCGGTGCCTTCGTCGATGCACGGCGGTTGCACAGCGAGGATTACGTTGCCGAAACGCTGCATCAGACCACCGGCTCCCTAGGAGTCGCATCACGCCCGAAAGTGGTGAATTTCACCGAACGCGCCAAAGAACGCAAGCGTGCAAACGTGCGCGTCGTTGCGTTACGCGTGTTGATTGCGGTCGTCAGTGTGGCTGTAGTGGCGGGGCTGGCATGGCTGCTGCTTTTCTCGTCGGTGTTTCGTCTGGAAACCAGCGAGATCGGCGTATCCGGTGCCAACGAATGGGTGAGTGCGCAGACCATCCATGTCATCGCCGATAAGCAGGCTGGAAAGTCGTTGTTCCTGGTCTCCGCCCATGAGGTCACAGAGCAACTCAAGTCCATTCCCGGCGTCAGCGAGGCCAAGGTCTCCAAACAGTTCCCCAAGTCGATGAGCGTGGAAGTCAAGGCGCAACGGCCCGCGGCCATGCTGAAAAGAGGCGATACCCTGACCGCGGTGGATTCCCAGGCGCGTGTGTTGAACTCGGTGAAGAACGCCAACGTGGATGGCATCCCGGTGATCGAGGTCAAGGATATAGACGCCAGTCTCAAGAACCGTTCGGTGAAGGAGACGCTGACGATTCTGGGCGCGTTGCCGGAATCGATGCGTAAGTCCATTACCAAGGTCACCGCTGAGACGCAGGATTCGGTGACTACCACGCTTAACGACGGTGACCGCGTAATCATTTGGGGCGATTC
>OJRI01001107.1_pt1 | contig 15599 bp, 13 predicted proteins | sample 1599151 | NCBI WGS metagenome assembly OJRI01 (sample SAMN03922457, study PRJEB24848) | human gut metagenome | isolation source: stool sample | host: Homo sapiens | place: Germany | collected 2009-11
ACTCCACCGAGTAGGCAGGATCGTTATAGTATCCTTCCGGGCCTTGTAATTCTTCAATCAAATATCTGCCCAGCGGAAGTTTTTCGGGCGTTTTCATAAGGCCGTCTGCATCGGTGTAGAACACATCCGTTTTCTTGGTGGCGCTGCCGCTGGCTGGGTCGATCATGGAAATGCGGGTCTTGCGGTCTTTTTCGTCCAGCCGATACAGCGCAAATGCTGTGTTGGCGATTTTGACCGCCTTGCCGGTTTCTGTATCGGTCTTGATGAGCTGTAAATAGCCCTCCAATTCCTCATCCAGCACATTAAAAGTCATATAATCGTTGCTGGCGGTGGTAACACTGGCAGCCGGAACCGTAAATCGACTCTGCGGGCTGTTGGCGTCCACTGTCACGATGAACGGATCACACTGGAACACATCCTTGGGGATGGTGGTTTCTACTACCAGATATTGCCCATACGGCAGGCCCTCCACGCGGAAAATGCCCTCATCGTTCGTGAATATCTCTCCCAGCCTATATTCAGCGGGCTGATCCGTGGGCATCCAGCCGTTACCCTTGCCGTTGGCGTAGTCGCCGTCTGCGGTCAAGGTCGCGTTATAGGCGTTGACTGTTTCGGTACTGCTCTCGTACATATTGGCGATGGCTTGCCCTTCGGCGGTGAAATCATATTTAAGTGTGGCGTTATCGTAATTATCTTTGCGGTAGGCGGACAGGATGCTGGCGGCATCGTAGCTGCCGTCGGAATTTTGTTTGAACTCGTTTACCTTGCTCAATTTGGAAATACGATAGACAGTAAAGCCCGCCCCCTCTAATTTCAGTGCCGGGCTTGGCTGACCGGTGGTCGAAACCGACTTTTGCAAACTAAAACCAGATTTCAGCACTTCGTCTTGACTTTCCTGCTCGGCGTGGATGTGGTAGGTCGATTCATCTGCATAGGTCAGGGTTTTGTAATGGTTGACCTCATCGCAGAGGTAACCTTTCGCGTAGGACAGATAGTATCCATCCCACGCCTTGCTGCCGTCCAACTTGCGGCTTTCGGCTACGGCGGAATACTGATTTTTATAGATGTAGTCGGCGTATTCGTTGTTTTTCCGCGCTAAATCGCTGTACTTTCCGGTGCGTTCCAGCTTCTTGTTCAGCTGCGGATACTTCCCGGTAACATACAGCTTGCCGTTTCCGTCAATGGGCAGCACCAGCCCTGTGGCGCGTTCCACAAGGTAATATCTGGCCATATACAGGTTGGCAAAAGCCAGCTTTCCGTCTGTGATTTTGGCAGACGCTACCAGCCGGTCTTTCTGCAAAATGGGCAGGTAATCGGTATCCCAGCCGCCGTTGGTAAGGACAGTGGTGTGCCAAATGGGCGTACCGTTGGCATCGGTGATTTTTGAATAATCTACGATGCCCGAAACACCGTCCGGGTGTTCAATCGTGTCAGCGGCGTACAGATCGTACACAGCACCTTCCAGCGTGGTATCTCCGTTGCTGCCCGCAGCCAGATACCGCGCGGGGTCCAAGTCTACTTTTGTCAGCAGAATATTGCCGAGAACACGGTCATTCTGCATCTTGTCGGAGTCTGCGTGCATGGTGTAGGAATCTTCGTTGTTGGCAATGCCCGTGGGGTCAGTGGCGTAGGTCTTATCTGCATTGCGGCTGCCAAAGGTGATGGTGACCACACCCTCGCTGGTGTCGATGAGCGTACCGCCGCTGTTGGTCGTGGTGATGTCGGCGTTATAATCGGCGTTGCCCAGCCAAATCGTCTGACCGTCCTGCGCTTTGGTAATTTCAAAGGCATACGCCCGCTTGCCCAGCACAGAGCCTGCCGTGCCGGGTTTGGTTGCATCCGTCCAATCGCCGTAGTAGCCGTTAGGAGCACGGCTCTCCACAATGACAAACTTGCCCTCGTTGCGCTGGGTGTAATAGATACTGTCCGAACCGCCCGCATAATCGCTGTGGTTGACGACTTTATAGGTGCCATTCGACTGGCGCTCGACTTTGTACCGGTTGTACCCGCCAAACGGGATATAGCACTGCCGAACGGTATCCCACTCGAAAATCTTAAACTCGGCATCGCCCTTGATGCGCTGCTTGGTTTCGCTGTCGATTTTGTCGATGCTGACCTTTACCGACCATTCATCGTTTTTCATCGGGTAATCGTTCGAACTGTTGGCAGGAACGGTAATGGTCTGGTGGCTGCCCAACGCACCGGGCGTTGAATCAAAGCCATGAGGGATGGTGATTTCATCGTGGCTGAATGTAATATTCGCAAGCTGCGCCCGCGCCGCGGCAATAGCGGCATCTACCATGCCCTGCGCTTCGTTCTGCAGCTGCCCGATGGCTGCATTCTTGGCGGCTTCGGCAGCGGCATCCGCTTCAGCTTGGCTGGCGAACGGTCCTTCCTGCCCGCTGAGCGTGCTGGTGCTGGTCTTGGATACCTCGTAATGCACCGTCCATGTGGCAGAGCCGTCGCCGCCGTTGAGGTGAAAGCTGTCATCCGGCGTGTGACCGCTTGTGGTAATGGTCTGCGCTCCGGCAGGACTCATCTGCCAGCTGCCGCCGTCCACGCTGCCGCCGGTCCGGCTGGGCGTGACGGTAATGACCGCGCCGTCCACCTTTTCCAGCGTGTTCAGCTGGTACTTGTCGGTGTTGACTGTGAATGTCAGATCAAAGCTTCCGCTGGCGCTTTGCGCAGGAGCTGTCCACGCAGCGGAATAATACTTCGGTTCTGGAACACTCGGCACATCCGGGATCTCAGTGCCGCCCGCAATTTCTTCACCGACCAGTGCCACAACCTGCCACGCATACCCTGCAGGCGGGTTATAGATGTAGGTGTAGTAGCCGTTTTCCCCGGACTGTGCATCTGTACCGTTTATGAGTTCTTCTGCAGCAGCAATATAGGTCTGCGCCGCGTAGCTGTCGGGATAGTTTTCCATGATCCACTGCTGGGTTTCATCGTAAAGGCTGCCACGGATGTCCGGCTGTTCTTCACAGCCTTCAGGATCATCTTCAAGGCTTGCCACAACAGGACGATCATCCAGCATATCCAGACTCAGCTGACCAAGACCGCCCCAGATATTGACCTGATTTGCATAGTGGTTGCCGGGGGTATACTGGCCGGGTTCAAGGCGGGACACATGAGAGAAGCTGTAGGTGGGGCAGCCCTTGGGCTGGCCGTTCAGGCCGTGGCTGCAGCAGTAGGCTTCCTGACCGTTGAACCAAATGAGCCATGTGCCGCCCTCTTTGGCGATGCTTGTGATTTTGCCGGTGGTATACGGCGGAGTCGGCCCTGCAGCATAGGCGGCAATGCCGTCATCGCCGGTGTCGGCATACATCTGTGTGGGTGCAGCATCCTCGCTGATCTGTACATGGATAGCTTTTAACTGCGAACTGCCGTCCGAATCCTTATAGGCAAGCTGCGCCGTAAAATCGGCAGAGGCTTTCACATACAGGCCGGTGGCTGCCGCCGACTGCTCCGAGTATGTATGGTGCAGGATTTCAGCCTGCTCCTGCTCGTCTGCCGGGATCGGCTCATAATCGGTGGATCGGTAACTTAAAAGCTCCACACCGTCCGGCAGTATGATTTCAGATACCGCACTGTCTGCCGGGTATTCGACCTGCGCCAGCAGTGGAACAATGGCATAATCTGTACCGGGAGTTTTGCCGATTGTGACCGTGTTCTCATCTGCGTTCAGCGCATCGGCATCCATATGGGCATCTACGCCGTCATACAGGTCAGAAACCCACGCGGAGATACCGATTTTTGTCTCGCCGGTTGCCACGGGCAGACCCATGCTGCCAAGGTAACTGCCGGTAGGCGCGTCCGGCAGATCGTCGTACAGATTTTCAGTGATCTGCGAAAGGTTCGGTGTCGGGACATTGGCTTCGGATGTCTCCGGCGTGGCGGGGGCATCCTCTGCAAAAGCGGGCAGCGCTGCGCCAACATTGGTAAACGTCAGTACGCCCGCCAGCAGCAGCGACAAGCACTGCTTTATTCTGTGTTTGTTTTTCATACTGGTTCTCCTTTTGTTGCAAAAGAAAAAGCCCGCTGCACGGTGCAGCGGGCTTGGTTAGCGTTCGGGAGCGTGTTTCTTAGGGACCGGCGCGGCTCTGGCCTTGTAGGCTTTGCGGTATTTTTCGTCAGCATCATAGAACTGCTGCGGAGAAATACCGGCATCCAGACACCCCTGCAAAACAACCGCATTGTAACGGCTGCTGACCGGGAGCAACTGGTCGCGGTACGGTGCGTTCATGGCGTAGACCATGATTTTGTGCGGCGTGCCGTCTGCATCCGTAACCGTCATGGTTTCCTTGTCATAGAATGTCGGGTAGCCTTCATAACAGTCAAGCTGTGATTCGTCGTGGTCAGTGACAGACCAGATCAGCCCTTCGACGCTTGCGCCCTCTTTGGGCAAAATCGTCAGATAGCCGCGCCGGAACGCCAGCTCATAGCCGTCCAGCTTGGCGATACCCACGGCGGTTGCCTCCGGGCAGCGGTAAGCCATCTGCTCAAAATTCAGATTGGAACCATAGGCAAAGTATTCTTTTCGAGACATTGGGTTTCTCCTTATCTGACCTCATCTGTATGAAGCCGTGGTTGATTGCTGGGATACAGCGACTTGTCGTGCCGCCACGCCTTGTCACCGGGCAGGTTCTTCAGCAGGTGCATTCGCACATTCTTATACTCCGGGCCGATCAGCCCCAGCCGCAGCAGAAAGGTGCGGAAGGTGAACGCCGGATTATCCCCGATGGGCGTTTTCCGGAACTGCGTGTACTTCTGGTTGATGCCCTGCGCCGAGATTGCCATAGCCAGAATGATGTTGGCTTTGGCTTCGCCCGCATGGAGCGTGGAGTTGAACAACCGCCATTCGATTGTACCGTGATAGAATACAGAATGCATATTGAAGGCATTATGTTGAGCTCAACATAATGCCTTTTATGCGCAGAAAAAAGTTATGCTGAGAATCTTTTAGAACAGATGTTACTTCGAGACTGTTCACCAGAAATCTCAGCATAATTTTCTACAAGGTCTTTAAAAACGCCTTTAAGTCAGGGTCGTCGTTCCAATCCGGCATGGCAGGCGTATTCATCCTCGTGTCCATTGTTTCTAATGCCTTGCGCCGGGCTTCGGGATTAGCTTTTGCGTAAACCTGTGTTGTCTCAATAGATTCGTGCCCTAAAAAGTCACGAATATAAATGAGATTTTTGCCTGCCTCAACAAGATGCATTGCTTTAGAATGCCGGAGACAATGCGGTGTAATCTGCGGAAAAAATGAATCCACCGCAGTATTTGCTTTGTGGATATATTTTGCTAGCACGTAGGAAACACCGCTGCGAGTCAACTTTTTCCCTTGCGGATTTATAAACAGCTGGTCATTGCGGCGTTCTGGTATATCAAGATGGTTCTCACAAATGTATTGGCGCAATACCTGTGCACACGGTTTGGTAAGCGGAACATCTCGACTTTTTCGCCCCTTCCCTAATAAATGTACAACCGGTAGTGAATCTAGTCGGATATCGCAGATTCTTAAATCGCAAAGTTCCTGCACTCGTGCAGCTGAATCGTAAAGGAGAAGAATCATCGCCAAGTCTCTGCGACCTTTTGGCGTGGAAATATCAGGCTGTTCCATTAGAATATCGGTTTGCTGGATACTCAAATATTGAACCGTCGGCTTTGCTGCTTTTTTGCTGTCAATTGAAAGAATGCGCTGACACAGAATCATTTCATCCGGGCATTCAATTTGTACATATTTTGCAAATGACTTCAGCGCAGCAAGTCGTTGGTTTCGAGAAGATATACTGTATTTGCGTTCAGTTTCAAGATATTGTAGAAATTCAAGAATCAGTTCGCGGGAAAGGTCGTTAAAAAGCATTTTCTCTAATTTAAAGCCACAATACTTTTCAAGGTAGCCATGAAAAATAACAAAGGTGTCCCGGTAAGAGTAAATTGTATTTGTACTGACATTTTTAGTTCCTGCCAGATACACGCTAAAGTATGCGGAGACTAAACCGGCGTAGCTGCATCTATTCCTCATTGCAAAGTACCTCTGTAATGGTATGGAATCGGTCATTGAATGGTTCGGTGACTTCCATGTAGGCTTCCGGGACAAGCCTCAAGTATTTTTCGGTTGTTGTAATTCGGTCATGCCCAAGAGCAGTGCGGAGAATCGGCAAACAGGTATATATGTCTTTTCCTTCGGAACTCCATTTGTTTAGAATGTGGACCGCAAAGGAATGCCTGAGATCATGGAGACGAGGCCCTTTTCCTCGACCTCGGTGTGGAATCCCGGCATCAAATAAGCATTTTCGAAAAATATCGTAAATTGTACTTGTATCATAGAATCCGCCATCAGGAGCAGGGAAAAAGTAAATACTTTTTGTATTTGTCACTAATGGATTACTGCGGTAGGATTTCATGTATGCAAGCATTGAGTCCGAAATTCCTACCAGCCGTTCTTTGTCTCCTTTTGCACCGTATATGGCTAAAACTCCAGCATCCAAATCAACATCTGCAACCTTAAGGTGCAGAGCCTCTGACACGCGCAGCCCACATGTATAAAGCAGGCGAAACAGAACCGGCATAACTAAATGTCGTAGTGGAGATTCTGAAGATTCTTTGGTACAATCTACCGCAGAAAACAATCTCTCGATTTCGTCTTTCGTAAAAATGTAGGGAACGAAACATTTATTTACATGAGGCGCAGGGTGGAATGCACATGGAGCATCATAGCCATTGCTGTGCAAATACTTACAAAGAATTCGCACATACGAAATCCGAAAACATTGCGTGGTTTCGTTTTCGTGAGGTCTCTTTTTCTCCCACTTTTGCAGCAGTTCTTTCGAAATGGCAGGTATACGCAATTGTTGCTCATTGCAAAAGTCATCGAATGCACTGAGTGCCTCAACACCGGCGTTGTATTTATTGCCAAGGGCACGTTTTTGCTCCACAACATCCAGCATATATGGTGCAAGCACACTGGTAAAATGGGGTTCAAGAAGTTTTTCCTCAAACACTAATCAGTCACCTCCAATGCGCAGCTGCGAAGCTGACGTACATTTACACCAATATATTTTTGAGTAGAATCGGCATTTATGTGTCCTAATACACCCTGAATCGAGGTAATGGGGATTCCTTCATCTAACATATGTGTTGCGAGGCTGTGTCGAAGCGAGTGAAGCCCGTGGTGCTTTATTGAATCCAAAGGAATGCCCGCTTTTCGCATATGCTTAATAAGAATGTTGTCAAAATTTTGCAGAGAGACGTATGGAGCGACTGCGCGGAGAAAAATTTCCGGGGCATCGCTTACAGGCCTTCCATTTTTCAGATAGTCTATTACAGCCCATCCAACATCTGTGGGAAGTGGTAAAGTTATCGGCTCTCCTGTTTTGACTTGTGTGAAAGACACCAAATGCTGTTCCCAATTAAAATTGGCAGGGCGAAGATTACGTATATCGCTGGTTCTAATGCCGAGTTTTACTGCAATCATTAAAACTGCATAATCGCGTTTCCCTTGTGGACTTTCACGGTCAACAGATGCAAGGATACTTTCGATTTGGCTAAGATCTAATGTTGTAGGAATTCGCGCGGAAGCGGATACTTTTACAATTGGCATCATTTTCAAAGACAAATCTGTTTCCTTGTAGCCGCTATGCGCAAGGTACTGAAAAAAGCGTAAAAGGATACTGTAATGGAGCCTTACAACCGAATTGCTGTAATTGCACGAAACAACTTTGACGTATCGATTTACAATATCTGCTGAAAGTAATTTGTAATCCGTGACTCCAACGCTGAACAAATAATCTGTAAAGCGAAGAAGAACATTTCTGTGGCTGCGCAGCGTATTCTCCCTGCGTCCGTGGAGAGATAGCTTTTGCAAGTAGTTGACCGCACCTTCTTGCAATCCTGCAGGGAACTCTCGATTCAACCTCCGCCGAAGCATAACCGCGTTGAAATGTTGGTAGTCTGACAACAAATCCATTGCACGGTGAACTCGTGAGCATCGCCGTTCTACTGTTCCCGGCTGCACACCGTAGCAATCCAGCATGAACTGCTGAGCCAATTCCGCTGTAAAATATTTCTTTTCATTTTTATTGCAGTACGCTAACAGGTTCCTAAACGTCGAACGAAAGCCTTGAATATAGTTTTCGCTATAGTGCTTTGCAATGATGCAAGGGATAACTCTTTCCACAAGTTCATACACGGTCAGTCGATTTCCATCATCCACAATAACAACCTCCATCATATCTGGAATACTCAAATTATATAGTTATTATGTAGAGAAAAACAGACTGTTTTTATAATTTTTGTCGCTGTACAATTAAAGTTTGGGACGGGGGATACATAATCGCTTTCTTGCCATAACAAGCCCTGTACCGTGACGAATGGTAGTGATAATCACTCCCATCCCTCCCTTGATACCAGCGGTCCTTCAGTTGATCCATACTCGCACCGCTGGGCAGCTTGCGGATTTCTTCCAGAATCGGCTCATCCACCGCCTGACAGTAGCTGTCGATGCGGGCAGGGTTGACTTTGAGTGCTGCAAACAAAATATCCTCTTTGGAATACATGATGGACAGCACATTTTTGAGGCTCTGCGGGGTATGTTTGCTTGCATCCACATGGACGTGCATTCCGCAGCTGTCGTTTACGATGCCCCCTGCGCGGCGTAAGGAACGGACAACCTCCTGCAGCTTTTCCATCTCGCCGTATTCGAGTTTCGGAGAGTTCAGTTCGACCTTGTAGGTCTCCCCAATAAGAACAGACCGCCTGCGGCATTCGGGATGGATACTGCCGTCCCGAACGATTTTCCACTCTTTACCGTCCAAATCTTTGACACGGTAGGCATCGTAGCCACCGCCGGAATGCTCGGCGCGGGTTCCAAACAGGTCGGCCAGCGCATGGGCTGCCGTGGCGCGGTTTATCCCGGTCAGTTCGATTTCACAGCCAAAATACTGGTCACGGAAATCAAGGGGCAAACGCCTCACCCCGCAGTTCTGCGTCCATCTTGGCAATGCGCCGCCCGATGGCCTCCACCACATGGACCGTCACGCCGTTGCCTGCCTGTTTGTAGGCTTGGTTATCGCTTTGAATGGCAAGCACCGTGTCGATGCGGTCATCCGCCCATCCTTGCAGGCGCAGACATTCGCGCGGTGTCAGGCGGCGGATGCGACCCTCGTACAGAACACCGTGACGGTCTTTTGTGGTAAGTGTATGCATGGGTGCGCAAGGCTTAACGGTGCGTTCGGTGTTGCGGGCGAGGTCGGACTTGATGGGATTTTTGACCGAGCGAACTTCAACAGTGCCTTGTTGGCAGCCCGTTGTAAGTGTATGCGCAATCTCTTTACCAACCCGTCCGCGCCGACTGTTGACTGTGGCGTAGCTCAGGTCGATGCTGTCACCGACCTGTGCCATCTGGTAGCCGGTTTTTGTGGCGCACTTGATCGGCACTCCCACCTCATACAGCCCGGTTTTGCCACCGAAGCCACCCGGATTGGCAGCCAGCGTACAGCTTAATCCTTCGGGGGAGTAGACGCGCTCCCCTTGGTGGCCACCGTGGGTTTGAATAAGAGAACTTCCTGCTGTTTCGGTGAAAGGAAATACTTTTCCTCTACATCGCTCATCAAGATATCCGACAATGTACACGCGGTTTCTTGACTGGGGAACGCCGAAATCTTTGCTGTTAAGGCATTGCCATTCCACGCCATACCCCAGTCTGTCCAGCGTGTTAAGGATCGTCGCAAATGTCCGCCCTCCGTCATGAGATAACAGGCCGGGTACATTATGTACACAAATCAAATATGTATAGCACCTCCTAAAAACAGCGGAGCAAGGCTGCTTTTGCTTTGCTCCACTGTGCATAATATGTTTCTTTTAGCCAAGAGATGAAAGCCATGCAATAAGATCAGCGTCCTGCTCCCAATTCGAAGCGCAAGGTAATTCCAAGCATAGAGAGGCTTTTTCCAGTGCCGCATGTTTTGCTTCGTTGTCTGCACGGGCATATATCTCTGTTGTGGAAATATCTGCGTGGCCGAGATAATCTTTAATATAAACAGTGTTTACATTTGCTTGAACTAAATGCATGGCTTTTGTGTGCCGGAACACATGTGGAGATATAGTGGCAGGAATATCAGTTGAGATTGCCTGTGCCGCAGCTGCATACTTCTGGACAATATATGTAATTCCAGAGCGCGTCAGCTTGCGGTAATTCCCACTCCAAAACAGTGGCATGTCCGGACTTTTTTGGGGCGTAATACCATTTTCCGTAAAGTAGCTTTGCAGCAATTCTACTGTTTGCTTCATCAGCGGAACAGTGCGAACCTTTCCTCCCTTGCCATGTAAGGTAATTGCTGCAGGCGAATCAAGTCTAACATCACGCATACGAATATCGGCTAATTCACTTACACGTGCTGCCGTGTCGTATAAAACCGTAAGAAGAACAAGGTGTCGGCGTCCCTTTGGCGTTGTAATGTCGGGGGTAGCCAACAAACAGCGTAATGCATCGGGTGTAAGGTATTTTGCGGGAGGAGCGGACGAAACCATTTTGGGAATATTGTGTATCTGAATGCACTGTTCCATAAACTGTGGCTCTTCGACCATAACATAGTCAAAGAATGCATGGATTGCGCAAAGCCGTTGGTTACATGTGGAAGGCGAAGATTTTCGGATGTTCCTAAGCCACAAAATAAAGTCCTCAATACATTTTCTATCTAGCTGAGTCATTGGTAATTTTGCAATATTGAACCCCTGTATATCGCGACAAAATATCAGCAGCAATTTAAATGTGTCTCGGTAGGAACAGATTGTGTTGCTGCTCAAGTTTCGCTGTGCAGGCAAATATTGTGTAAGATACTTCGACAAAAGTAGTGCGAAATCAAGCGACTTCATCTTGGCACCTCCATTGTTGGAATCAACTCACCGAATTGTTTTTCCAATTTTTGTGTAATATCCGGATACATTTGTGCAGTCAACTGGAGATATCGCTGCGTTCCGGATAGGTCGTTGTGTCCCAAATAAGTTGAAAGAACGGGAAGCCCTGCCGTCAAATCTTCGCCTGCAAGAACCCAGCTATTTAGGCAATGAACAGCAAATGTATGGCGCATATCATGTGGCCGAGGCCCTCTATCTGGCCCTCCGTAAGGAATCTCGGACATTCTTAAAAGTATCCGGAATTGTGTGTGTATCCAAGAGGCTCCATACTGTTCTCCTTTACTGCGAGAACAGCAACTGGCAAAAAGGATTGCTTCATTTGAGGCAGGCGGAAACAATTCTAAATAGTTAGCCAGCGGAATTGCAACGGCATCCGTAAAAGGCACCAGACGGCTTTTGTGAAATTTTGTGTCACGAATTGCAAGAACTTTTTCGGTAAAGTCTACATCACAGACGCGCAGATTCAACAGTTCAGAGGTACGCAGTCCGCAATTAAACAGCATGCGGAACATTACTGGAATCTGGTACTTTTTTACCGGGTTTTGCATGCATACAGGAAAATGGTCTGCAGAATCCAACATCTTTTCAATTTCAGTGTCAGTAAATATATAGGCCCTGAAATTGCGCACTTCTTTGGGCATAGACTTGGGCGGAATTTTGTATGCGGTAAAACCTTTTCGAATTACAAAATTCAAGAATCCATTTATTGCGCTGACATCTCGGAGTACAGTGCTTGCCTTTTGGTTTAAGCCCGTTCCAATATGCTCAAGGACGTACTCCTTAGAGAAAACAATTTTTCCATCTTCTGGTTCCTTGTAATCACGCAGGAAACGCCGAATGCATCCTTCGTCGGTTTTTGACACAAACCCAAGCGCATGGCGCTCTGCCATATACTGTTCCAGTAGCATCTTAGCAGTCATGCAGAAGCCTCCCACTTTCCATAAGATAATGCGCATTTGCGCAGGGCGGGAAGATTTACTTTTGTGTAGCCTGTGGTTGTTTTGGGACTGGAATGGCCGAGAATATTAGAAATCGTCAACAGTGGTGTGCCGTCCATCAAGAGTGTACTTGCAAGGGTACGTCGCAGCGAATGGATCGCTTTTCGATTTTTTCTTGTCAGACCTGCGTATGTAATGTATTTCTTAAGCGCAGAAGATACGGCAGCGCTGGACTGGAATCCACCATAGGGATGAAGGTGTCGAATAAAGACATTGTCACAATTGGAATCAAGCCGACCGTTTCTTAAATAGTCAATAATTGCTTCTCCAATCACAGGCAGCAACGGCAAAGCACTGACTTTTCCGGATTTTTGCTGCGTGTAAGTAATCAGCTTTTGGTTCCAATCCAAGTTTTTGAATCTCAGGTTACAAATATCGCCCGCCCGCATTCCCAGCAGGATCGCAAGAAGAAACATAGCATAGTCTCTTTTTCCAATTGGATTACTCCTGTCAACAGCAGATAGCAGTTGCTTTACTTCTGCGGGAGTCCATGTTTCAGGAATGTCCTCATCTGTGTAAATCTTAGGTTTGGGAACATCTGCAGATAAATCCTTTGTGAACTGCTCTGACTCATAAAGATAGCGCAAAAAGTCTTTCAGCACACTGGCAGTCGTGTAAAGTGTTGGCCGACGACAACGGCAAAGAGTAGTCATAAAATTCGAGAGATCTGCAGATGTCAAACATGCAAGCTGAATGTTGCGGCCCTCTATATACTCAAAAAATTGGCATAGCTTCATCTGCTTTGTGCGTAGTGTTCCCTGTGAATTATGCTTCTTTCTGCACTTCATAAGATAGCTCTCCAGCAAAATGTCATACTCTGGATTGACTGTATAACTGCGGTGGCAATATCTAAGTGCGTATCCGAACTGGAAGATGTCGTCTAAAAGGCGGATCGCTCTGCGCGTGGCAGATTGCGACTTTGTTAGCTGGAGTCGTGGACTTGCAATATTTACGCCATAGATGGATTGAAAATATTCCCGTCCAGTCGTTGCAGTGTAGTCCTGAATTTTCTCATTGCTGTAGTAATCTGAAAACTTTCTGAATTCAGCACAGTAAATTTGTAATGCACTACGCTTGAAATCTAGTCGCAATAATTCTGAATTTGCTGTAGTGATTAATTCTGAGATAGGGATACTCTTTTGACTTGGCATAGTTGGCCTCCTTTATATCTGTGATAACCAAAGTATAAAGGAAAATTATGCACAGCGAAACACAAATTTGAAACGTATCTACATCATTTACGAAAGGAGACTTTACATAATTGCTTACAACTCATAATGTACCTTATGTGCAGAAGTGCATAAGGTACATTTTCAAACAACAAATACGGAGGCTTCCGGGCTTCAGCCAGGCGGGCCAGTTCAAAGAAGAGAGTGCCGCGCGGATCTCCGAATCCTTTTCGGGATCCTGCAATGCTGAAAGTCTGGCAAGGAAATCCGCCGCAGAGCAACTGGAAATCGGGCATGGTGCTGGGGTCGGCTTTTCGGGCATCTTCAATGAACCACTCTCCCTTCGTGTCAAACAGGGCGTTGTAACTGCGGTTGGCGTATTTGTCGATTTCGCAGTGTCCTACGCATTCAAATCCTCCGGCACGGGTCAGTCCTTCGCGGAAACCGCCGATGCCGGAGAACATATCTACGAACTTGATCAAGGGCACAACTCCCGATGGGGATGTTTGCCGGATCTGCGAAGGTGCTTAATAGGCGCCCCTCATCAAAAACAAAAGCAGCCCGTCATAGGCTGCACCAAACAAGATTTTTTTACCGTTCATAATGTATAAACCTCCTTTTTCCTTCTGCTTTTCTACCTATTATTAAAACATTGGAATCACCCCCTACAGTGAATTCAGGAAATCGAGCGCAGAGTCTGGTATAGCATTCTCTGACAGTGGGCTTGGAACAGCGTTGGTCATGTTGACTGCCTGCAACTCCTCCCGCACCACCTTGCGGATGCTTTTCTCCAGCCTATCCGTCTGTTCTGCCGCAAGGATACTCTGCACCAGAAACTCTTTGCGTTTGGCAGGCGGCATCTGTTGCAGCAACGCCCACGCGCGGCAGTGTTGCGGTTCATTGAGGTTCGGGCGGAAAACATATTGCGGTCGTTTCATACCTCGCTTTTGCGGCGCGACACGGCGGCCAACGCACGCTCGAATCCGACCGCGTTCACCTTGTCGTCCAGCAGGAAAATCGTCTTACAAAGGCCGTCTTTGGGGCTGAGGTGGCGGCTCACCACCGATGCGCCGCCGCCCAGCAGCACGGCGGGGATAGCGTGCAGGTCAAAGCCAGCTTCCATAGTGGCAGACAGCAGATGTTCGGTGTACTTGCGCCCCTGCCGGTTCACAATGTCGCGCACCGTATCGCTGACCGTGCAGGGCTGACCTGCCAGCATATTTTCGATTTGGGCATCCGTGAGGGACAGCCCGGTTTCGCGCCGCACCTGCTCCCGGATGTCATCCACGCAGCGGATCATGCCGAGCTCCAAGCTGTGCGCAGTGTCAGCCGCAGGGATGGCGTTGTCGATGCGCATAAGGTCCACTGTCCAGCCGCCCAAATCCATGAGGAGCATTGATGGCTCGTCCTGCAACAGCCCGGTTTCGGTCATAAGGGCGGCGTAGCCTTGGGGGAAGATGACGACTTCTTCGATAGTGATGCTGTACTCCACACCCTCGAACTTGTAGTTCACAGGCTGGTTGCTTCGCAGCAGATAATCTTTGAACTTGGGTTTGTCGCGCCCAAAGCTGGTCAGCGGCAGCCCCGCCGCAATGCGCACCGAGCATTCGGGCGGCAAGCCGCGCTGCCGGATTTCTTTTGCAATCGCTGCCAGCGTCAGCAGGTAGTAGTTGTCGTTTATGGTCTTGTCCCGCTGGATAGGCTGCCGCCCGGAGCCACAAACAAAAAAGCACCCGCCAAACTCTAAGAGTCCTTGGCGGGTGTAGGGTTCGTGTTCTCCATAGCTTGTCAGTCCTGCCGGAAATGAACAATGCGCTGTTTTGATGGCGTAGTAACCGTGGTCGATGCCGATAATGATGCTCATGGGAAATACCTCCATTTTTTGTATTCTACAATCTATAATAAACGGTTGCCTTTTGGGGCTTCCGGAATTTTTGCATGAAAAAAGCGGTTCATTGGTATTGTACCAACAAACCGCCATTAAGGATTTGGAGAGCTTATTTTGACAGTCCTCTCCCCTTCTGATATAATTTACTCTTGATTGTCGCCTCCAAATTATGAGGGAGATGAACGCTTGAGTTTTCAGGAAATAATTTTGCTGCTTACTTTTATTGGCAGCTGCATATATGCCACCGTTTCTCTTACACTAAAAGTTCTTGAATTTCTCTTAAAAAATAAAAAGAGCCGCTGACTTAGACAGAAGTCAGCGGCAAATGAAAGCACTCCACAAAGCGGCAATCATTATGAAAATAGCCTTACGTTTCCGTAAGGCTATTTTTGGTGCACCATCGGGGACTCGAACCCAGGACCCACTGATTAAGAGTCAGTTGCTCTACCAACTGAGCTAATGGTGCTTAATAAAGCAAACCCACGAACCGGGCTTTCTGCTCGGCCCGTGGGCTGCTTGCTTTTTAAGAGAAGCCGGCATCTACCTATTTTCACAGGCCGTTTCCAGCCAACTATCTTCGGCACAAGTGAGCTTAACTTCTGTGTTCGGAATGGGAACAGGTGG
>OJRI01001110.1_pt1 | contig 15591 bp, 11 predicted proteins | sample 1599151 | NCBI WGS metagenome assembly OJRI01 (sample SAMN03922457, study PRJEB24848) | human gut metagenome | isolation source: stool sample | host: Homo sapiens | place: Germany | collected 2009-11
CAAATTTCTCCATGATTGAAAAAATTCCTCCAAAAGGTGTGAGTTTCTCAGATTTAATTTGTATTTTTGCCATGTCATATTAGAGTTTTGCTTGTTTTCTTTTTGCAACACTAAGATAAGTGAAAATTCTGACATGGCAAAATCCTGGGCAACTTTTTGTTGCTCAGGAACTTATAAATAAAGTTAAATTATAGTGTTGCGGAATTAAGGTTTTTTAGACTATGAATAGGAAAGTTATTTTTGTTGCGCCGGCTGTGGCGGTGCTGTTCTTTACGGGTTGCAATAAGAAGCTGTCCCGTTTCAACAGCGATTTTTTCACCACTACACCGACGCCAATCGAGAGTGTCGGCACCGAAGTCCCGGCAAAGGTTACGGGCCATATCCCGGCTAAATTTATGGTTAAGAACGCGCGCGTCACCGCCACTCCGGTCCTGAAATGGGCCGACGGCGAGGTGAAAGGGGAGCCGTCGACGCTCCAGGGCGAGAACGTCCGTGCCAACGGTCAGGTGGTTTCCTACAAGGAGGGGGGCACGGTGCTGATTCCCTTCGAGGCCGCTTACCAACCGGGCATGGAGAAGAGCGACCTGTGGCTCGAGTTCGAGGTGGACCAGAACGGTAAGCTCTATGCCCTGCCGCAGGTGAAGGTTGGCAGCGGCGTGGTGGCCACTTCCACACTGGCATCGGCCAAGACCGTGACCCCGGCCATCGCCGCCGACAATTTCCAGAAAGTTATTACCGAGCAATACTCCGCCAACATCCACTTCCTCATCAACCAGGCCAATGTCCGCGCCTCTGAGCTGCAGACGGGACAGTTCGTGGACCTCAACAAGCAGCTCCAGGAAGCTGCCAAGGCCCCGAACCGCGAGATTGCCGGCGTTACGGTAAACTCGTTCGCCTCCCCGGAGGGTTCCTACAAGTTCAACGAGCAGCTGGCACAGAAGCGCGAGCAGAACACAACCTCCATGATAGAGTCTACCATGAAGAAGGACAAAATCACCGAGTTCGGCGAGCTGACATCCTCCTTCACCCCCGAAGACTGGGAAGGTTTCCAGCAGCTGGTGGAGAAGAGCAACATCCAGGACAAGGAACTGATTCTAAGCGTCCTGAAGATGTACAAAGACCCCGAGGAGCGCGAGCGTGAGATACGCAACCTCTCGGCAGTCTTCAACGAGCTGGCCGACCAGATTCTGCCGCAGCTGCGCTATTCGCGCATCGTGGCTTCGATCAACGTCATCGGCAAGAGCGACGAGGAGATGATCAACCTCTACAACACCGACCCGAAGAAACTGACTGTCGACGAAATGCTGTACCTGGCCACGCTGACCAACGACAATATGAAGAAGATGGACATCTACCGCAAGGTGACCGAGCAGTTCCCCGCGGACTACCGCGGATTCAACGACCTGGGCATGGTGCAGTATGAACGCGGCGACTACTCGTCGGCCCGTGCCAACTTCAACAAGGCCCTGAGCCTGAACCCGGCGGCCAAGGAGCCACAGATGAACCTGGGCCTGCTGTCGATGCTGGAAGGCAACATGCAGCAGGCCAACGAGCAGCTCGGGGCCGCCGCCGGCATCCCGGAAGCCGGCGACGCACTCGGCGTGTACTACCTGCAGCGCGGCGACCTCTCGAAGGCGCTCACCTCCTTCGGCGGCGCCAAGACCAACAATGCCGCCCTGGCACAGATACTTGCCAAGGATTACGCCACGGCACGCACCACCCTCTCGGCCATCGCCGAGCCCGACGCCACCACTTACTATCTGGCGGCCGTGCTGGGCGCCCGCACCGGCTCGGAGAACATGGTGATCACCAACCTGCGCCAGGCCATACGCCTCGACTCCTCGCTGCTTGGCCGCGCCAGAAACGACCTTGAGTTCGCGCGCTATAACCTCAACGCCCTCTGACCTTAGTACAACCTATACCTGAATCATCAGCGCCCGGCCTCAGTTTTCTGGCCGGGCGTGTTTTTTTGGGGGGAGGACAATGAGGGGGCCGAGAATCCCGGATTTCCCCCGGATCCTCGCGGTTCTCGCGGTTCTCGGGTTTCTCGGAAAGCGCGGAAGAGGCAGCTGCTCCCGGCTCCGAGGCATCAGTTTTTTTGGCAATTATTTGGCAATTATTTGGGAGTTGGATTTTTTATAGTTAACTTTGCATATTGGAACCATTTGCCCGGTGGGCAACCATACTTTTTTAACTGACTAAGTATCGAATCTATGAGATATAAGGGACTTCTGGCCTTGGTGGCCGTAATGATGTCGCTGGGCCTTCAGGCCCGGATGACCGACATGGAGGTTCTTACCTACATCAAGACGGCTTCGGGCGCAGGCAAGAGCGAGCAAGTGATAGGCCGCGAGTTGGTGGCGCGCGGCGTCACTCCCGAGCAGGTGGAGCGCGTGAAGCGCCAATATGAAAGCCAACAGGACCGCCACGCCACCTCCGCTACCGGAACCCGGCAGTCCGACATCAACAACACACGCGGACAGCGTACCCCTTACGACCAACGGTCCGACCGCGACCGGCGCCGGGAACCCACGGTACAACCCCGCACTGCCCGCACCGCCGACCCACAGGAATACCAGGAGTATTACTATTCCGACGACAACGACCGGCAACCAGTCTACATCGGAGACGAAACGGCTCCCGAACGCCGCATATACGGCCACAACGTCTTCAACGAGAACTCCCTGACCTTCGCCCCGGGGGTGAACATCGCCACCCCGCAGGACTACCGCCTCGGCCCCGGCGACGAGGTCGTCATCGACATCTGGGGACAGAATGAGGAGCACATACGCCAGACCATCTCCCCCGAAGGCTCCATAATGGTGGCGCAGCTCGGCCCCGTCTACCTCAGCGGCCACACCATACAGCAGGCCGATAAGATAATCAAGGACAAATTCTCGCGCAAATACGGAGGCCTGGCCGACTCGCGTTCCGACGCTTCGCTGCAGTTGGGGCAGATGCGCTCCATACAGGTGGACGTCATGGGCGAGGTGGCCTCGCCGGGAACTTTCACCCTCTCTCCCTTTGCCACGGTCTTCAACGCCCTCTACAACGCCGGCGGCATCAACGACATCGGTACGCTGCGCAACATAGAGGTGCTCCGCAACGGCAAACGCGTGGCTACGGTCGACATCTACGATTACCTGTTCCGCGGCAAGCAGACGGGCAACATCCGCCTGCAGGAGGGCGACATGGTGCGCGTCTCGCCGTACAAGGAGCTGGTTCAGGTGGAAGGCAACGTGAAGCGCCCTATGTACTACGAGATAAAGCCGGGCGAGACGCTGCAGGACGTCATCAACTACGCCGGCGGCTTCACCGGCGACGCCTATTCCGAGATGGTGCGCATCACGCGCCACACGGGCCGCGACAATGAGCTGGTCAACGTGGAACGCGGACAGTATGGCAGCTACCGCCTCAAGGACGGCGATGCCGTGAACGTGGGCACCATCCAGGACAAATACGCCAACCGCGTGGAACTGCGCGGCGCCGTGGAGCGCCCCGGCCTCTACGCCATAGGCACCGACATTTTCACCATCCGCGACCTTATCAACAAGGCCGACGGCCTCCAGGACGACGCATATACCGGGCGCGTGATGCTGTACCGCGAGAAACCCGACCTCTCCCTTGAGGTCGAGGCCCTCGACCTGGGCGCCATCCTCGCCGGCGCCGCCCCCGACATCGAACTGCGACGCAACGACATGATCGTCATCTCCAGCGTCGGTGAACTCGAAGACCGCGGAGACCTCACCATCCAGGGTGAAGTATCGCGACCCGGAACCTTCCCGTATGCACAGGGCTCTACCGTGGAAGACCTCATAATGCAGGCCGGCGGCCTGCTGCCCGGCGCCTCCACGGCCCGCGTGGACGTGGCGCGCCGAATCATCGACCCCTCCGCCACCGAAACCTCCGGCCAGATTTCCGAAATCTTCTCCCTCTCTATCGAGAACGGCCTGGTAGTGGGCAGCGGCACCGACTTCGAGCTCAAGCCCTACGACGTGGTGACCATACGCCGCAGCCCGGGCTACATCGTGCAGGAGTTCGTGGAGGTTTCGGGACAGGTGATGTTCACAGGCCCGTATGCCATAGCCAAGCGCGACGAGCGCGTCAGCGACATCCTCTCGCGCGCCGGTGGCCTCACCCCCGAGGCTTACCTTAAAGGGGCTTCCCTGATACGCCGCCTCACCGCCGAGCAGATTACCACCCGCCGCAACGCCCTGCTCAACGCGCAGCGCGCCGCCGGCAACGACTCCATAACCATCGAAGCCATCGAGGTCAACGAGTTCTTCAACGTGGGCGTGGACCTGCAGAAGGCCCTGGACAACCCCGGCAGCGAATTCGACGTGGTGGTGCGCGACGGCGACCGCATCTATGTGCCGGAAACCACCACCACCGTCAACATAGCCGGCGAGGTGATGAGCCCCACCACCACCACCTACGCCGCCGGACGCCGTGTAAAAGACTACATCGATCTGGCCGGCGGATACACCGACCTCGCCAACAAGAAACGCATCTACATAGTCTACATGAACGGCACCGTCCGCAAAGCCAAGGGGAGGGACCGTATCGAGCCCGGCGCCACCGTTATTGTGCCCACCAAGGAGATAAAGGAGGGGGCCAACAAGCTCGGCGAAGTGATGGGCTACATACAGTCGTTCGCGTCGCTGGCCGTGATGGCCGCCTCGATAGCTTCACTTCTTAAAAAGTAAACCGCCATGGCACACGAAAAAGAAACAGAAGAGAAGCGCGAAAAAAGAGGGCACCGCGAGATAACGCTGAGCGACATAGCGGCATGCCTGTGGGTCAGGAAACTTACCATAATCATCTTTACGCTAATAGGCGCCACGGGCGGCATCTACTATGTCATGCAGTTGCCGGACGTCTATACTGCCAACATGTCGATGGTTCCCGAAAGCAACGAGGGCGGAAACAAGGCCAACGCCACGCTCGCAGCCCTCGGCATGGCGGCGCCTGTCGCTACCGAAGACGCATACGCTCCCACCATTTATCCCGACATAGTTTCCTCTATCCCTTTCATAATGGAACTACTCAACGTAGAGGTGCAGACCTCCTCGTCCGATTCCACTTTCACGCTACGGCAATATGTCGAGACACACACCAAGCCGGGACCGATAGGAAAGCTTTTGGGCAATTCAGAAACCGAAGAGGCCGACAAGAGTGCCGGCGAACTGATAGACCCCTTCAAGCTCACTAAGTCAGAGACTGCGCTCTACAACGACATCAAAGGGCAGGTACACGTACTCATCAATAACAAAACACGTGCAGTGGAGGTGTCCGTAACCATGCAGGATCCGCTGGTAGCGGCGCAACTCACCGACACCATAGCGGCACGCCTCCAGGAATATATCACCGACTATCGCACAGCCAAGGCCCGTCAGGACCTTGACTATGCCATCTCCATAAACGAGGAAGCCAAAGAGCAGTATTATGACGCCCAGACGCGTTACGCCGAATGGATGGATCGCAACCAGGCCCTCGCCACATACGAGGCGCAATCGGAACGGGACCGCCTCGAAAACGATATGCAGTTGGCCTTCAACCTCTTCAACCAGACATCGCAGAAACTGCAGGCGGCCGAGGCCAAGGTACAGGACGTTACGCCTGTATTCGCAGTCGTAGACCCGGCAACGGTGCCCGTCGCTCCCTCAGGCCCCAAGAAGAAGCTCATCGCCCTGATGTGGACCTTGGCCTTCTTCGTATTAGGTTCGTTGATTAGTTGCCGTTCGCTGATTTTCACCAGCCGCTTCAAGCGCAAAGTGGAGCGCGAGGCCGCGCTACAACGCAAAGCACGGCGCAAGTTGCGTGAAAAAATGCTGCGGCGTCGCAAGGGAAAAGGGGAAGAGAGGGAGGAAACTCCTGCCGTGGAGGAAATCATAATCGAAGATACGCACTCCGACTCCCCCTATATCCCCGAAGAGGATATAGCGCGGTGCCTGCATGAAGGCAATCCTCCCGCCGAAATAGACCGCGAGGACGATTCCCGCTTCCGCCCTCGCGACGATGAACAGTAACCATCCCAGCATCCAAAACAGCTTAACTGCCCCATGATTCCTTATCTGATACCGGTCATCTTGATTATCATAGGCATCTACCGCTATGATGTGCAGCAGAGGAGCGTCAACAGCCGCTATCTCTACTGGTTCATAGGGCTGTATCTGATACTGCTTTTCGGACTGCGTTTTCAGCTAGGATGGGATAGTCGTATGTATAGCGGCTTTTGGCAAGCGTTTCCTTCACTGAGCGACAATTACGACGGCGCGTTGGATTATTTCCAATTTATGCAGCCCGGATTCCAGTATCTATGGTTAATCTGTAAGGAAATATCACCCGATTTCTGGTTTTTCCAGATTGTACATTGCACTTTCGTGGTGATTGTCCCTATGTGGTTTATCCGCAAGCACACCAAGTATCACTTTGTGGGACTCCTGCTTTTTGCACTCTGCTATTGCTGGTATTTTTGCACCGAGATATTACGCGAAAGTATTTCTATTTGCATATTTCTCTTAATATTCGATGCACTGATGAAACGGAAATGGATCAAGTATTTCATTGGTTGTTTCTGCGCTTTCATGTTCCATTATTCAGCGGCCATCATGTTCTTTTTTCCGTTAGCTACACTGCTGAGACTGAAACTTAACGTAAAGTTACTCGTGATTGTCTGTGCCACGGTTCCTACTTTTTTCCTGCTTCGCGGATATGTAGGTGATCTGGCACAATGGCTCGGAGGAGCATACGGCGATAAGCTGATAATTTATTCCGAAATGATAGCTACAGGAAAACAGAATAGCAATTGGATGATTCAGCGTGTCATACAATTGATAATACTCCCTTTAGTTCTACTTATAATATACAAATATAAGTTCAACAAGGAAATTCCGTATGAATCCTTTTTTTGCCTTTATCTGCTTTTCGGATCCGTAGTACCTGTATTTGAGGAGATATTTGTGAGATTCACAAACTATCCCATGCCTATATATTTTGTTTCGTTGGCCACATTATTCGGAGAAGGAATCGAAAGAAAATCATCCTACAAGACTTCGACATATACATGCTTGCTCATATTACTTGTCGTTATCCTTTACAATCCTGTAAAATTGGAGTTCTCCGAGCCGGCGCTGACACCTTATAAATGTGTTGTAAATTTCAATTGAAAGATTATATATGACCCTATGAAGATTCGCTACTACAAAAATGAGCCGAATATGAAAATCCCAAGGTTGAGGAATCTTATCATCAACCTTGTGACTTTGGTGATTTTGATTTATCAATACCCTGTAATATTCCTGCACTCGCTGTTTGCACGCAAAAAGAACTATCAGTATGAAGTGGGACTTTGCCTTATCTTTAAAAATGAAGGGCGTTTTTTACGTGAGTGGATCGAATATTACAAAATGATAGGTGTCGACCATTTTTGGCTCTACAACAATAATTCGGATGATAACTTCTTGGAAATAATCGCACCTTACATCGAAGACGGTACCGTGACTTTAGTCGAGTGGACCAAGAAGTACGCTCAAGTAGAGGCTTATAACGATTGCTACCAACATACCCACAAATCTGTACACTGGCTTGGTTTCATAGATGCCGACGAATTTGTAAACCTTAGAAAAGATGACGACCTGAAGGTTTTTCTTCACCGCTACCGCCGTTATCCCTCGGTAAATCTTCATTGGAGAATTTTCGGAACATCGGGACACCTGAATGGGAAAGGCTTGATTACAGAACGTTATGTAGCTGCATGGCCTACCCTATGCCACATCGGTAAGGCTTTCATCAACAATGATTATAAATTCAGATCCGTGTGGATGCATGAACCCAGAGCCAATATAGGACCGCTCAAACTCTATCCGGTGTCCGACAACAAACTCCCAGTGCCGTATGCTCCCACACTGTGGCGGAATTGCGGAATAGGAAACCGCGCGTATCTCAACCACTACTTCACCAAGAGTCGCGAATGGTACATCTATAAGGATATACTGCGCGGATCGGCAAACGACCCAAGTGACGAGCCTATAAAGAAGATGGCCGGGCGCTTCGAGCTGCACGAACTGAAATGTTCCGTCCATGATTATTCCATACAGCGGTGGCTGACGTTGCTCAAAGAACGCATCGCTATAACTGACAAAGGAGAATAAAGATTAAGATGAACCAGGAAGTCGCCATATTGATGTCCACGTACAACGGGGAGCGGTTCCTTGCCGAGCAGATTGAGTCGCTGCTCGCGCAGACCCACGTCCGCTGGCGGCTCTATATCCGCGACGACGGTTCTACGGACGGCACCCTCGCCATCTTGCGCCGTTACGCCGCGCGCGACCCGCGCATCCTGCTCTGCGACGACCCCGAGCCGCACCGCGGAGTGCGCGACAGCTTCCTCTGGTTGCTCCGCCACGTCGAGGAAGACCTCTACATGTTCTGCGACCAGGACGACGTCTGGCTCCCCGAAAAAATAGCCGTCAGCCTCGCCGCTCTCCCTGATGACGAAGAGACTCCGTCACTCGTTTGCACCGACTTGAAAGTGGCCGACCGTGACCTGAACGTGACGGAAGAGTCGATGTGGCGCGCCAACCACACCGCCGACATTGCCCTGCGGCCGGAGTTCCTGCGCGTGGCGGCGATGTATCCCGGCTGCACAATGCTCTTCAACCGGGCCGCACGCGACGCCGTGCTGGAGCACGACCGTTTCCCCGGAATAATCCACGACCAGGCGGTATCCCTCTCCGTCCTGAAAGCCGGCGGAAGCATCATCCCGCTGCCGCAGTCCACTATCCTCTACCGGCAGCACGGCGCCAACGCCGTCGGCACCGCAGCCTCGAAAGGGTACGTACGCCGTAAACTGGCATCCCTCGCCACAGTTTGGCGCGAAAACCGGCGGTATTACCGCACGGTGCACTCCTTCCTCGGAACGCCCTTGCGCCAATTCTTATCACTGAAATTTAGGCATCTTCTGAATTATTGAAAGAGATATGATAAGCGTATGCATAGCCACTCATAACGGAGCACGATTCGTTGCAGAGCAACTCCGCTCCATCATGAACCAGCTTCATGCAGGGGATGAAGTCATTGTTTCAGATGACGGCTCCACTGACAATACTCTGAAAATAATCAGTAGCCTGAACGACAACCGCATACATCTTTACCGCTACAACAGGCCGGCAACATCTTATACCGGAAAATTGAGAGACTGCTACTACATACGCGGCAATTTTGAAAATGCCTTGCGGCACGCCCAAGGCGACTACATCTTCCTCGCCGACCAGGACGACCTGTGGCTCCCCTCGAAAGTCGACCGTATGGTAAGTGCGTTGGCAGACTGTGACATGGCCATCTGCGACTGCCGGGTGGCAGATTCCGCGCTGAATGTCATCGACGGCTCATTCCTGCAAGGACGCCGACTCACCGACAACGTCTGGCACTACATAGCGCGTACATATTTTTTGGGATGCACCATGGCATTTACCAAACATTTCCTTGAAAAGGCGTTGCCGTTCCCCGATCTTCCCCTTACCCACGACGCGTGGCTGCTGCTGGTCTCCACGCGCGGTTTCAGGTTCGCCACCATCCGAGAACCGCTGATGATATATCGGCGCCATGACGGAAATGTATCCTCCGCCACACGTAAAAGCACCAATCCGTTCTCCTTCAAGTTGAAATACAGATGGTATATGCTGCTCGGCCATATCCTTCACGCTAAAAAAATAACCCCATGAAAATCCTGCACATCGGAAAATATTACCATCCCGTACACGGAGGCATTGAAAGTGTGACAGAATTTATAGTCAACTCTTTGCGGCAATACAGCCAACAGATAGTCGTATACGGCACTGATGCACGGACAGTGCATGAAGAGGTCGGAGGGATACCGACAGTGCGTGTAGGATGCCGGCTGAAGCTGCGGAGCCAGCCGCTGGCTCCGCAGCTTCGCTCCACATTGCGCAGGACATTTGACGAGTTCCGGCCCGATGTGGCTTATTTCCATTATCCCAACCCCTTGGGCGCCCTGAGGTTGCTACAGACATTGCCCCCCAACGTGAAGCTTGTGGTTCACTGGCATTCCGACATCGTGGAGCAAAAGGTGCTCTACCACTTGGTAAAAGACATAGAGCGCCGTCTGCTCGAGCGGGCCGACTGTATCGTCGGGACATCGCCGGCATACGTCGAAGCCTCCAAGCCGCTGGCCCCTTTCATCAACAAAACCATCGTAATCCCTTGTGCCATCGACACACACCACTTCGACCTTGACGGAAACGAGGCCGAAGAACTGCGAAAGCTTAAAATGTCATACGGCGGCAAGCCGGTGGTCTTCTTCGTAGGGCGGCACGTGGATTATAAAGGCATATCATATCTGCTGGAGGCCGCCGTCCTTGTCAAGTCAGACTGTTCATTCGTTATAGCGGGAACCGGTCCTCTTACAAAAAAACTCAAGGAGCGGTACAACAGCGACGCGATACACTGGGTAGGGCGCCTCTCGGACAAAGACCTGAAGCTGCACTATCACCTGGCCGATGTATTCGCCTTCCCCTCGATAACCCGCAACGAGGCTTTCGGCGTAGTGTTGGCCGAGTCCATGTACTGCGGATGCCCGGCAGTCACTTTCACTATTCCCGAATCGGGTGTCAACTGGGTGTCGCCGGGCGATATATGCTCGCTGCAGTCGCCTAACCGAGATATAAAGGCCTTGGCACGCGCCATTGACCGTCTTTTGGACGACAGGGAGCTTCATGACCGCCTTTCGGCAGCCGGACGGCAAAGGGTGCTGGATAATTTCGCGAATGATGTGATAAGCGACAAATACCTCTCGCTGATGCGCAAACTCAGTGAAAAGTGACTCAGGCAAACCCTGCGCGGAAATCTTCAGAAACACGCTGTCCCCCGTTTTATTTGGTTGTTTCAATTTAATTTGCTAATTTTGCACGGAGTTTTCTCTCTTCACACCTCAGGCACCGCGGCACTGACCTGCCGACACCGCTGCGGGGAACCCCTCATCTCTCCCCTTGCTTTTCGACACACAATGATCAACGCTTCGATAGTGACATACCTTACCGACCCCGACGAGCTGCGCACAATCCTCGGCGACCTCGCCGAAAGCTCCGTCCGGACGGTCTATGTGGTGGACCATTCCCCCACCGATGCGTTGCGCCCCGTAGCGGAAGAATACCCCAAGGCCGTCTACGAGAAAGCTCCCAACCTCGGCTACGGCACCGGCCACAACCGGGCCATCCGCCGCTCGCTCGAAGAGGAGGCCGACTACCACCTCGTGGTCAACGCCGACGTAAAGTGGGACGGCGACGTCCCCGGCGCGCTGGCGAGCTTCATGGACAGCCGCCCGCAGTGCGGGATGGTCACCCCCAAGGTACGCTACCCCAACGGCAGCATACAGTATGTCTGCCGGCTGCTGCCGCGCCCCGTCGACCTGCTGATACGCCGGTTCGTGCCCATCAAGAAGCTGCAGCGACGCATCTGCGACCGATACGAACTCCGCGAGTTCGACTACGACACCCTCATGAACATCCCTGTGCTTCCCGGCAGCTTCATGTTCCTGCGCTGCGAGACACTGCGCGACGTCGGAATCTTCGACCAGCGCTACTTCATGTACGCCGAAGACATGGACCTCTGCCGGCGCATACGCAGCCGATGGGAAACAATCTTCTATCCCGGAGTGACGGTCTACCACACCTTCGCGCGCGAGAGCACACACAACTTCAAGCTGATGGTCTACCACGCCGTCAGCATAGTGAAATACTTCAACAAATGGGGCTGGCTCTTCGACTCCGAGCGCAAACGCGCAAACAGCGAAATCCTGCGCCAAATCCGCTCCGGAAAGTAATCTGTCTCCCCGCAATAAATCTTATAAGTCTTATAATTTTTATAACTCTTATAAGCCTAATATGCCCTATAAGCCCGCAGGCTATCGGGCGGTTTATTGTGCCTATTCGGCCTATGAGGCCATACGTCAGTGTTTCAGCTTGGCGAGCAGGGCACTGCGTTGCGGCGCCGTCAGACCTATGAACCATACGGAGGGAAGGTAGAAGAGTATCCATATCCCTGTGGTGGCGAAGAGGCGCGCCAGAGCGCCTTCGACGGGCAGCCGGGAGGTTACCGCCGACGTGGCACCGACGGCTATAACAGTCACTGTCAGCGACGGGAGCAGCGTCTGCATCGTGAACATTCCGGCTCGGACGCCGGCAAGCCGCTGCTGGTACCACATTCGCGCAAGCAGTATCAGAATTTCCACGCCGCACTTCACTATCAGCGCCCACATCGGTGCCAGGCCGCACGCAAACAGCACCCAACTGACACCGATAGTCAGGAATACCAGCGCGCTGACGGCAAACTGGTAGTTGCGGATTCGCCCCGTGGCCATGTTCACCGAATCGGGGATGATACTAAGCGCGGCGATGAGCGTCTGCACCACCGTCAGCACACAGAAAAGGGGCGCCAACGGCGGCAGCTTCGCCCCGAGCCACAGCCGCAGCAATTCGTTTATATTCAGCACCATCGGCACCGCCATGAGCAACATCAGGAAGTACGAGGCCTTCGACATTCCGGTCACCAAGGCGCGCATCTCCTCCAGTTGCCCGGATGCATAGTCCTTGGTGATACGCGGCGTTGCGGCCTTGGAGAGGTTGACCACCGTAATCCACAGCGCGGCGTGCGCCTGCAGCGAGATGCCGTAAGCGGCGTTGACGTCCACGCCGAAATAGACGTTCATCAGCAGGTTGAGCCCCTGGATAGCCGTCATCGAAGCCAGGGAGCCGAACACGTTCCAGCCGCAAAAAGAGGCCATCTCCCGCGCCAACTGCCGGTCGTGCGGCCGGTGAATCCGAGCGAAGCCGAATTTCCGCCGGCTGTAGAGCACATACGCCAGGCAGATGACCCCCTGCGCTCCGAACGTCAGCGCGCCGTAGGCCGCCAGCCGCCCCGACCCGAAGAGCGGCAGCAGGAACACTATCCCTAAGAGTACGAACGCCTCCAAAAGGCACACCACGGCGTAGAACCGCATCTTCTCGGCCGCAACGATGGCCGACTCGTAGGGCATCCTCACCATGTCCACCAGCAGTGTGGCGATGCAGAACTGGAAGACGACTGCGGCCTGTCCCTCCATCCCCTGAGGCACCTGCATACGGCACTTCAGGAACCAGAGGCCGCCGCTTTCGAGCGCCAGCGTCACCACCAGCCCCATGACCAGGAAGAAGAAGAAGGCGATGCTGAAAATCTCCGTCAGACGCCGCGAGCCGCGCCCCATGTCGTAGGTCAGGAAACGTTGCGTGGCCGACACCAGCGTGGGGTTCACCACCGTGAAGGCGGAGACGAGTGCCGTCACGGCCGTCCAGATACCGTAGTCGGAGACCCCGAGGGTCTCCAGCACCACGCGCACCGTGTACAGCCGCACCACCATCATCACCGCCATGCGGATATAGAGATACAGCGTATTTTTGGCAATCCTGCCGTTGTCGCTCTCGCTCATATCTGCAAAATTACACAATAATCCTTACACTGCAAAACGCGTTTTTGGCCGTGACGGGATTTTTTGTTAATTTTGCGGTTATGAAACGCGAGGATTTTGAAATCATGGCTCCCGTGGGTAGCTGGGAGTCGCTCTCTACCGCCCTGCAGTCGGGCGCCGACGCCGTGTATTTCGGCATCGAAGGCCTGAACATGCGCTCACGCTCGAGCGCAAACTTCACCGCCGATGACATGGCTGAAATAGTGGCGCGTTGCCAAGAGGCCGGCGTCAAGACCTACCTCACCGTCAACACTATCATCTACGACGAGGACACCGACCTGATGCACACCATCATAGACCGTGCGCGGCAGGCAGGCGTCACCGCTATCATAGCCGCCGACATGGCCGCCATCCTCTACGCCCGCTCCATCGGCGTGGAGGTGCACATCTCCACGCAGGTCAACGTCACCAATATCGAGACCGTGCGCTGGTACGCGCAGTTCGCCGACGTCATGGTGCTGGCACGCGAGGTGAACCTCGGGCAGGTGGCACGCATCGCCCGCGCCATCCGCGAGGAGAACATCTGCGGTCCGTCGGGGCGGCAGGTGCGCATCGAGATGTTCTGCCACGGCGCCCTCTGCATGGCCGTCAGCGGCAAGTGCTACCTCTCGCTCCACCAGATGAACTCCAGCGCCAACCGCGGAGCCTGTAACCAGATTTGCCGCCGCTCTTACACCGTCACCGACCGCGAGACCGGAGATGAGCTGGCCATAGAAAACCAATACATCATGTCGCCCAAAGACCTGAAGACCATCCATTTCCTCAACAAGATGGTGGATGCCGGCGTCTCCATCTTCAAGATAGAGGGACGCGCCCGCGGTCCGGAATACGTCAAGGAGGTAGTGGACTGCTACGACCGGGCATTGCGTGCCATCTGCGATGGCACTTATTCCGATGCCCTGGTTGCGGAATGGGAGGCGCGGCTGGCCAAAATCTTCAACCGCGGTTTCTGGGACGGCTACTACCTGGGGCAGCGGCTCGGTGAATGGAGCCCGCACTACGGCTCGTCGGCCACACGCACCAAGCGGTATGTGGCCAAGGCCACGCGCTATTTCCCGCGCCTGGGGGTAGGGGAGTTCCGCCTCGAGGCCGGAGAGCTGCATCCCGGCGACGAGGTGGTGCTCATAGGCAAGACCACCGGCACGCTGATTTTCAACATCGAGCAGTTGCGCCTCGACGTGGACCCTGTGCCGGAAGTGCGCAAGGGAGATCTCTTCTCCATGCCAGTCCCGGAAAAAATACGCCCCGGCGACCGTCTGTACCTCTGGCAGCAAAATGAATAACTCTCCGCGACCACCGGTTATGTTGAGATTTGCAAGCATTTTAACTTTTGCATGGTCAATATGCCGCCTGTCGGCCCTCCCTGTACGGTGCTGGGCGGCACTTCACCGTCACTTTGACATCAGCAAACCATCCGATGACACCATTTTCGGCCCGCTTTCTCAAAAAAGTTAAAAAATAATTTGCTCAATTAAAAACATATATTACCTTTGCCAGAAATCTGTATCAACCATTGAAACGCCCCGCAACGCGAGTACGCCAGCTAACCTATCAGGATGTCAAACACGGGAACGCAGGCGTGTTTCCCAAAAAATTAAATAACAATAACTTTAAATCATAAATTATGAAAAGACCCTATCTCTATGTATCACTGCTTCTTACAGTGGTATTGGCATAGTTCTCACTTGCTTTCACGTCATGCAACGACGACGATCCCGACGACCAGCCCCTGAACACTTGGTTCGAGTTCTATTTCCAGAACGAAGAAGGACTCAACCTCCTGAATCCCTCTACTCCGGACAACCTCGTTGGCAAACTCGAGGCAAACCTTACCTACAACGGTACTGCTTATAACGTAAACTGGGAAGAATCAGCCGAAAATTACGGTGCCTGCAAGTTCCCTTACGGAACTACTTCCGGCAACTTCTACGGCATTTGGTATGAAACACATGTCGGCAGTGACAACCACCTCCAGACCGGTTTCTGGAACATGGGCAGCAACTTCGACATCAACTTCACACTCGAACTGCCGCAGTACGACAAGAAATATGACATCAACTGGAAATTCG
>OJRI01001111.1_pt1 | contig 15585 bp, 19 predicted proteins | sample 1599151 | NCBI WGS metagenome assembly OJRI01 (sample SAMN03922457, study PRJEB24848) | human gut metagenome | isolation source: stool sample | host: Homo sapiens | place: Germany | collected 2009-11
CCCCTGGACCTGCCCCGCCCCCCTTGCGCCCGTCCAGACACCACCGCCCCGACCGCTCGCCGACCAACACGAAATCCACACAATTCCGACGGCAAAAGACAGCCCCGACGCTCCAGGGAGTGCCGGGGCTGGGATGGGGGGTTCTTAAACTACATAACTGTCAAAGCCAAAAAATCCCACTCCCGTGAAGCCGGATTTGATACGCAGCGAAGGGTAGTTTGAGCTGCCAGTAGTGATATATCCAACGATAGCTATATTGCTATCGTTGATGAACGTGCTACCTTTAATCGTATCGGGGTAGATTGTTGTTAGGTCAACTATTGTCGATGTCGAAGAGGTTGTATCAATGGTACCGATATACTGAATTCTACGCCCGATCATAGTTGGAATAAAAGTGCGGAGATTAGTGGAAATAATCTGGGGGTTTACTTCTTCATTAGTTGCCACAACGCTCCCAATCGCTCCTTTTAGAACACACGTCATAAGGGTTCCAATGCGGTTAGATCCTTTAGCGGTGGGGTGGATGTTATCGTCCATCATGCAGCCATTAGCAAGTTGCGTGTATACAACGCTGTCGATGAAAACCGGTGTGGCAAAATTACCGTTCAGATTAAGCGCTGCAATTCGCTTTTGCTTAGCCCCATAAGATAGAATATCCTGTTTCGCTGCGTTTAAACCGATTCCGATAACGGCATTGGGAAAAGCGCTATTGATCTTGGCAACCAGCGATACTATTGCATCGGCGATGGAGTTTGATCCGTCGTTTGTTCCTCCGACAATTCCGACATATTTCACATATTCGGGGTTCTTAATTTCAGAAATAGCCTTGTCTACTTGAACAAAAAAATTCTTTTCCTTAGTAGTGTTGAAGGTGGCACCGCCCACACAGTAATTATGCAATTCAGTCGCTTGGAGCTTATTCGCGGTAATTTCGCACCACACGGGGCCTTGCGATATAGTGTCCACTCCGTAGCTGTCTCCGAATGCCAACATTACATTCGTAGTGCGATCCGTTTTTTCTTGTGCAATTGCAGCGGCATTTGCGTTAATTGCAGCGGCATTTGCGCTAATTGCAGCGGCATTTGCGCTAATTGCAGCGGCATTTGCGTTAATGCGATCGTCGAAGGCCCTCACTTCTGCCCGATACGCCTCCACCTGCGCGTTGAAGTTTCCGGTAAGCGCCCAATAGGCAGTATCAGCAATGCTGATGCTCGTGGGAACATACTGCATTGAGGTATAGCTATTGCCCCGATAGGTTACGATGGTCAGCGGTTCGTACTCGCGCGTATCGCTCCACTCAAGGGGGTTCGCGAACACGGGCACATAGCGTGCGCCGACGTACTGGCGGACGCCTTTGGCGGGTGCGTCGGTGGGCGTGTCCGCCATAGCCGCGATGCGCTGGGCCAACACCTGCATTTGCTCGTCTGTGAGGTTTCCTGGATTTGTCATTTTATCTCCTAACGTACGATCTCCGGCATCTGATTAACTGTCTCGGTATTATCCGGCTCCGTATCCCATCTCAGAATGAGACGCCCATAAGTGTCTTCGGAATATACATGACCCGTGTCGAAGACGATATCATCCCACGACTGGGGAACATACACCACGAAATAGCCTTCTAAGTTCAGACCGAAGTAAACTTGCTTCGCTACTTGCGTGAAGACGTAATCGAGGTTTTCCGAAACCCATTCCCTCACCTGAGCCTCATAGTAGTCATTGAAACCCGACTCTTGGAACTTTTCGAACTCCGCTTGCAACTTGTCCAGCGCGTCGAGCACGGCCTGGTAGTTGTCCGCCGTGTTCTCGCTGAAGCAAATCGTCTTCCACAGGTATTCGCAAATCGCCTTAATGCGCTCTTCTTGCGAGTAGACATCCCAGTAGAATTTGGGAATTACCGGGGTGTAATCGGTGAAGGCCCACCACCTCGGGGCGAACTTTACGAAATCGCCCGCATTGCATTGTCCCATCGCGCACCTCCTTAGAATGCGTCCATGTCCACCGTGAGCAAACAGGTGAACAGCTCGTCTAACTCTTCCAATATCATAACATCCACGGTTTTGAAACGGTTCTGAATTTGCTCCCACTTGTCCAGCACGTCGCCCTCGGTAATATTCTCGAATTCACGATCATTTCCGGAGCTGGCATAATCGGAATTCCCCGATAGCATTGTCTCGGGAAACTCGCTGTGAATGTCTCGGGATTTTCCGTAAGTGTTGGAGGTTTGGAGGGGATCTAACCCTTGCTCTTCCAACTTGTACAGCTTTTTGTACTTCGGCATGATCTCGTTCATCTTCCGCATAAACTGCTGTTTCCAGCGGCCCGGGGGGAGGATTCCGATTTCCCGGTAGAAAAAACGTGCCTCGATCATAGGACAAAGACGTTTGTACTGCTCCACGCTGTAGTAGTCCCATGTCCAAGAGGGGTCTTCCCAATCCACCCAACCCGCCTCAATCAGCTCCCCGAGTTGTATGGTCACGACGGAATGGAAATCGCGCGGCCACACAGGCGGCGTCAAGTTAGTTACCTGAGAGCAAGTCATCATCGCCCATCCTCTCCAACTTGTGCGAATAGTCGTAGTTGGCGCTCTCCCACTCGCTCGCCCAGTACACGCGCACGTCGAGTCCGAAACGCTCGTTGAGTTTTTCAAGTCCCTGACGTCGAGCCAAAAGCGGGTTGAAGCGGTTAATCTCGGCGGGAGATTGAAGACTCGTCACCTCGTCCTCGATCATTCGCTCGCTCTTCTGGGTGAGCGCGTCGATACCCAGAAGGGTATAGACCTGCGTCCATATGTTGCCCTGAGCTGTTTGAAGCGACTCTCCGATAAACGGCACATTGAGATTGAGCACCGTAATGGATTCGGCGAGAGTCTTCAGGCGCTTAGTTCCCAAGATAGCGGGCTCGCCCCCGTAGAGCTGTTTGAAAATGTTGATTCCGTCAAGCTCCTCGACGCCGTTATCGTCCACGGCCAGCGCCACGGGCTTGTGTTGCTGCAGCAAGTTGATGTCGAATGTTCGATCACAGAGCGCCAGCCGACGGGCGAATAACGAGAGCTTCCACAAAAGCGGCGACCTCATGAGGTTGTCGTAGAGCACCACCCCGCGCCCCCAGTCGCAACCGAAGTTCGGACGTCCGCACTGTCCCATGGCTCGCCACGATCTCGGAAGATCATACTTGTTCGGTGCTCCCTGCTGGATCGCTTGAAGCGAGTACCAAACGCCGCCCTTCTGCGCGATGGTGGCCATGCCCTCGGTTAATAGCGTCCATTCCAAATAGCGCTCGTCGCAAGTTTCCGGCAATCCCTCCCAGCGAAAGCGCGAGAGCGCCAGTCCCATGAGCCAGTCCTCGTAGATGAGCGCCAGCTCCTGATTGTACGCCGCGCTCTGCCAGTATCTTGCATCGTTCTTACCGTGCTTCTTTTTTGACATGTCAGTTCTCCCAAATATCGGTTGCGCCGATTATAGCAGGTTCGCGCCAGACGGTCGTACCCTCGATCAGAATGGAGCGGATGAGGCTCGCCGCGCCCTGGGGGCACGCGCGCGGAACGATCCAGACATCATCGCATTGCCAATAAGTGAAATCGCGCATGACCTGCCAACTGGTGAAATCCCAGTACTGCCCTAAAGCGTAGCCGTATCGCGCGAAATGGGACGCCGCTGCCATAATCGAACCGGTGTCCTGGGTCTGCACCTCGAATACCCACCCCAAGGGGCGCGAGGACGCGGTAGCGGCGTTCGCGAAAGCGCCGCCCTCCAGAGGCGCACCCAAAGCAACCTGTTTGATGCCGTTCTCGATAGCGGAGAGGGCCGTGGAGCGCGAGCGTCCGGCGTTGGCGACGTTGGTATTGTACCCGCGTTGCATATTCGCCTTGTTGACCTCGGCGCTGCGGTTGTTCTGCGTTGTCTGGCTCGTTGTCTCGGTGTTGAGGTTCGTTCTCTCTGCCCGCTGCTTTCGGCGGGTGTTGATAAGGTTGAGTTGGTTGCCCTCGGTATTTCGAACGCTGTTGGATTGCTTCGTCGCGCTTGTGATTTCCTCGCGCGTGGTGATGGCGATTCCCACATTGGCGGTGTTCGCCTGCATCGACGTGGTTTGATTGAAGGCGTATTGGAAATTGCTCGCGGCGGTGTTCAAGGCCCCCGCGAAGTCCATACTCACCGCTTGCGCGATTCCCTGGCCCGCACCCACACCAAGCGCCAACTGCCCCGACTGAACGGCGGCGTTCACGTTGTTCATATTGCTGACAGCTGCAACCTCGTTCTGCGCGTCGGTGATGGTCTGGGTGAGCAGGTTGGCGTTGTTGGTGAGGATGTTGTTTACCTCGATGGTATTTCCCAGCACGGTATTCTCCATGTCCTGCGACTCCGCGAGCACAGCAAGGGCCGCTGAAACCGAGGTGGCAAGGTTGGCAATGGACAGGTCAACGGAATCGATACCGTTGTCAAGCACCGTCTTAGCGCTCGCCGTCGCGCTCGTGTAGGCGTTCTGCAACGCCGTGTTGGCCTGGGCGCGATCGAAGTGCGTGGCGTAGTCGTTGACCGTCCCGGCGTCGAGGTAGACGGCGAAACTGGGAATTTCCAAGCTTCGCAGCGTTTTCAGGGCGTCGCCAGCCCACGGCATCGATATACTGCTCAGCGCCGCAAACGCCAGGGACGCCGACGCTCCGCCCAGATGCACGTAGGTATCCACATTGATAAACGGCCCTGCGAGGTTGAGCCGTGCGGCTACCGATATATTTCCCTCCGTCTCCTCCACCTTCACCTCGATATCGCCCGCGTCGGTGTGCGCCATGATGCGCGCATAGGGGTAGGTGTAGAGCTTCGCCATATCGTCGCATTTCGCGGGGTAGCCGAAATCCGACTTGCTCCACGCCGCTACCTCGAAGTCTGTCCACGGGTTGGCAAAGACGCGCCGTACCGACGTGCCCGCGAACGTGTAGGGCTCGCCTGTCTCCACCAGCTCAACGGGAGCGAACCATACCGCCCGGATGGTCTGGAATGCCTGGGGAACCTCCGTTTTCATAGCGGTTAGCAGCGGGGCCAAATTTGCCGGGGCCACGGAGAGGGACAGCAATGACGGCGTATCGTCGAGGTAGAGAGGTTCAGCGGGAACGCGCCACGTTCCGGCCGCTTTGGTGCCCCACATCCCCCAACTGGTCGCGCTCATGGTGATAACGGCCAACACCTCCCCGTTGAATATGTGCGATTTCACCGAAGGGGTGCGCGCGAACGTGCCGAACGTCACATCAGGGGCGGTTAGCATTACCTGGTTCGCATAGGGGTTCTTGAGATAGTCGGTGGCGGTGACGCTCGCCATGGGGGCGTGGCCCCGCGCCAGCATCATGCCCGACACGTCCACGGAGTTGATATAGGTGCTCCATACGTCGAGCTGCACATGGCAGAGCGTCGTATTTGGCGCGAGTTCCTCCACCGCCTCGCAGAAGTATAGAAAGCGGTTTCGCGCGGGCGCGGCGTAGCTCACCGGGTTATCCGGAGTCGACATCACCGGATAATCGAGCACGAGGTAATTGCACTGGGTAGCCGCGTTGAACGGCACGGGCACTTTCACGGTTCCGTCGGGCTGCACTTGGAACATAGTCGGCTCGTCCACCTTGCAACCCTCCAAGCCGTCGAAATAGGCGTTCCGCGCTTCATCAGACTTCCAGTTAACTACGTTGTTGTAATCGGCGTCCCAGTTGACCGTGCATAGCTTTATTCGTGCGTTGTCCTCCCAGCGCGAATAGTCGAAGTTGTTCCGGTACTGCCATACATCCACGTTTGATAAATGGGGAAATGCCGTGTCCCCCAAATGGGGAAAATCTCGCTCCATATATACCTCCTCGCCTTGAAAAAAAGAGGGCACCTTATCGAGTGCCCTCATGATAGCAGATCGCGAATGCGGCTTACTGCGCCGTGGTGGCCGTCTCCGTGCCATGGGAGTCGGTAGTTCCGCTCGCACCCTTGCCCGTCGGCTTTGCCTTGACGCTGGGCTTTACGGGGTCGGTCGCGGCGGTTGTCGGCGCGGTGATCGTCACCGCATGGCTCGCCGTGTACTTGCTCGTGGCCTCGCTCGGGTTGATATACGCACTCGTGGCCGTCACCGTCACAACCGCGCCCGTCGGCATATCTTCTGCAATATGGAGTACCGCGAACTTATCGACGTAGGTTTTCATGGGGTCGATATCGATGGGCGAGCCGGGGGTGCCGTCATCGGGTTTGGCGGTTACCGCCGACACTTCGAACAGCGCCGCATCGGGTTCCACGGCGACGCCGTACCCGGCGGGGGACATGGTGCCCGTCAGATTCACGGTCAGCTGAACATCGGTGCCCGCCTCGGCGGTGTCCGCGCCCGTCACTGTGATACCGGTTACCGACTGCTTGACCGTCGGAATGGTCGTACCCGTATCTCCGACCGTGAACAGGATTGCCGGAACGAACGGCGACGCGCTCACAATCTCCCAATGATGCAGGTAGTAGTTAGTCGCCAGCGTTTCCGCATTGTAGAACGACGTGTTCTCATAGAGGGTGTCTTGCAAAATGAAGAAGTCCTCGGTGGTCAGCATCGCGACCGTGTTAGGGATGGGGAACTCGTCCACGATGATCTGGCGAACGTTGACCTCGGCCATCTCCACATGGAAGATGCTGGAGAGAACTTCGACGGACAGCGACGCCGCGACGGCGGGGGTCACGAGGAGTACCAGCTCCGAGGGCTTCGCGAACACGGGCACGGAGACGCTCGCCGCATTGTAACGGGCGCTAGGGAACTGGAGCATTCCCACCAGCGTTCGGACGGCGGTGAGGAACTCCTTGCCGGATGCCTCATCGCTCGGAACCTTGGAAAGCGGGTACTTGAAAAAGCCGTAGGCTTCCTCGTAGGTTGCCAGCATGTTCAGGGCGATGCGGTACTCGTCGTAATTATCCGAGTTAACCGGCGCTTGCATGATTGACGCCACAAGGCGGTTCAGGCCGTAATCATCCAGAAACGCATTCTTCAATTCCGGCAGCACTACCGAAATAGGATATTTGTCCTGGCGGTTCTGCGTGTGGTAGGCCACAGCGCCCTCGGGACGGTACAAGCGCAGAAGCGACTCCACGTCATCCTTGTACGCGTGGGCCTTGACCCAGTTCAGAGCGATTTCCTGCGCGGTGGTTCCGTAATACAGCTTTGCGCGTTTGAACACGGCGAGCGGGTTCGTCCATTCAAGGGTGCGAGCATAGGTGTACGCGATGCGGTTTACCAGCACATCCATGAACTGATTCAGGTACGCGTTGTTTCCGGGCTTGAAGAGCGCACGCCATGTCGCCTCCAAGCTGTTCACTGTCGGGTTCGGAATGCGCTGCTGGTAGTCGTTGCCCGCATCCAGCCAGATTTTCTCAGCGAGCACGGAATTAGTGAGTGCCATTCTTCATACCTCCTTAGATATTGAGCTCGTCGGCCAGATCATCCCAGTCGCGGGCTGTGATGTCGTCAATGTCATCGTCTTCGGTCTCGGGGCCGCGTTCGCCCTCCCCCTCGTCCGCGCCGTTGTCGCTCGCGATGCCCTGGATGGCGTCCAGACGGCGCATAACGGCATCGTTATGAGCGGCGAGCTGGGCGCTCAAATCCTCGATGCGCCCCACGATATCGCGGAGCTCGCCGATGCGGTGATCTGCCTCTCCCTCATCGATGCCGCGCACGCGCTCGATATCGTCGCGCAGCTCCTCGTTTTCATCGTCCATGGATTTTTTCCTTTCGTTGCCGGGTATATACCTGCTGCGCATTATAGCACGTCGAAAAAAAGCGCCCACCCGCCGACATGATAGCGGCGAGGGGCGTCGGATAGGAGTGCCACAGCATCGGGGGCGCGCCTGAAAGCCGTACCCTGGGGCCGCCCGCGCGGGACGCTCTTCGCGTCGGGTATCCGCGTTCGGGCTACTCGGCGACCGTCCCGCCGCGCCCTGGCGCGCCCATTATCTCACCGAAGGCCGTAAAGCGCAAGGCAGTCGGCCAGCGCTTGACGGGTGCCGTCCGAATCGCAGCGAACAAGCCCATACTGGTAGACTTCCAGAAGATAACGCATGGCCGACTCGTTTCGCCTGGCGAAAAGCGCGTTGAACTCGCCGTCATCGTTTGTGAGAGCGTAGAGCGGGCTTGCGTCCCTGGGAAGTTTCGCGGTAACGTACAAATAACCCTCGCGCTCGTCGCTCCACACGGCGAGGCGATGCCCGCGCCCCTTTATGGCGAACTCGAATTTGGCGCGCGAGGGCTTGCGTCCCACGAAAAGCCCTGTGGCGTCCTGGAAAACGTTGTCCATGGCACCGCCCGCGTCCTCTGCGAGCGACGCGAGCGCACCCGCCACCGTTTCCGTTCTGCGACGTCGGGTGTACTCGGTCGGCTCCACGTAATCGAGTAGCAAACGTTTGCCCAATTCTGGAATCTCGTACCATGTTTTTCCGAACTCGGGCGGTTTTCGTATTCCCATGATCGCGAAATAGGGGTTTCGCATCGATAGCGCATTCGCCAACAGATACACGCGCGGCTCGTGCTTGCGCGGCACGCCCGGCACCTCTCGACTCACCGAATCGATCATCTGTGTCAGTACATAGTACTCATTGGGGAGGTATCGTTGAAAGCGGTTCATAGCACGATCTATGATAGCCTCATCGAGCATTATCCTGTACACGTCCGCGAAAGTGCGCTGTTTAAATTGCTGCATCTGCGAGAGCGCGCCGAAGTACCCTATAACTTGCCAATCGGGTTTCTCCCCTTCCGGCACCTTCTCTGCAATCCATGCGGCAGAGATGTCAGTTTTGAATATATGCCCCGGAAATTCCACGTCCGGCCCCTGTTGCAGCTTGTCGAAGTAACCTCTCGCCACAGGCGCGAGGTCGGTTTTGAAGCGCACCAGTTGGACGAATCGCGAACCATCCTTGAGAAAATCGCGCACGAACTGGCGACGAAGCCCGTAGGTCTTCCCCGCATCGCGCGAGGCGCAAACCATGGTCATATATGCGTCTTTTGAAAATGTGTCGCCCCAGTCATAGAATTTACTCTCTGTCAATATAAGCACCTCCCTCGTCATGTCCCATAAATTTAACGGAATCATCGATATCGCGGCCGATCTCCCGCAAGTACTGCAGATTTTGCGCGTTTGAAATTTTCGACGTATCGCCGATGACGCGGGCCGACGGATAGAGCGCAATCGAGGCGGGCGCATCGACGTGCGCCGTCTCCCCGCGCCAGTCGGTCACGTCGCGCCGCACCCGGTCGGCGGGATGCGGGTGCGTTCGTTCCAAATGATAGCACAGACCATAATCGACCACGGAATTGTACCCCAGAAGCGAAGAAGCCACTTCCTCGAAGCACATACCAGCCTCGTCCATATCGCGCGCCCAATCCTCGGCGTTGTAACGATCAGAGGGACGAGACAGCCCCGCACATATGATATGGTACGCGCCGCACACGTCTCTGTCCATGCGCGCCTTGTTCCATGCCTCCCAGTGCAGGGGGTAGCGATTAGAACCGCCGCAATCCTCTACATCGAACTCGCCGACGCCTGAAAGCTCGCTCGCCAAATGGGGGAAGTTGCGGCGCACGCGCTCGCTCCCGCGATCGATGGCCGCACGAGCCGCGCGGTGCAGGGGCGCGAGCGCTTCCAAGATATCGTCATCCGTCACATCGGCGTCACACGCGAGCTTTATGGAATCGGTGTCCCCGCCGCATGCCCTCGCACGGCATCCCAGCGCCTCATAGAGCAATTCGAGCGCTATAACGAGGTGCATTCTAGAGCCGCCCACGATGCGACTTCCGAAGTTGTACAGAACTTTCACCGCCTTGGGCTTAAGATCGTCGTAGGTTTCGAGACTGGCGACAGTCGCACGGTCTACCTCCAAAGTTCCGTCGGCGAGGCACTTATAGGACGGCTTCATTATGTCCTGTGCCTGTGTGCCGTAAATGCCGTTGAACATTCCCTTGACCGTCGAATTGTAATAGGCTTTTAGAAATGCAGACGAGGCGACACCCGTCCGCACGTCCTCGGCGATGGCTTCGGGCACCGTCGCCCCTATGGGGCGCTCGTAGGGCACTCCCTCCTCGTAGTGATTTACAATTTCCTTCATTGCGTTCTTGGTCGCGTAGAGCACATGGGTTTGCAGTACGAGGTAATCGGGCGCCTTTACGAAGTTTTGGGAATACTCTCCGCAAATAACGGCCATATCATCCCAGACATACGCGCGCGAGAGGTTCCATAGCTCTGTCTCTGTTAAATGAAGAGTCGCGCTATCCGCACTGATGAGCTTCGAGAACGCGAAGCGCGCCCCCGTGGCCGAGTCCATCCAGCCGCTTTGCCGGGTCGCCTCCTCGGCAACAGCGCCGGAGGGCGTCATGAAATCGACCTCGCCGACTTTCGAGGTAAATTTCCCCTGGGGTATAAGCGCGATTCCCTCGCGCTCGAAGACGGTTTCGGGGCGGAGACGGATGTTCTCGAAGCGAATACGAGCATGGAGCGCGAACGGCAACGGGCACCAATAGTTTCTCAACACCTCGTCACGGCTCGTCGCCAATATGCGCTCGGCCACCCGCTGCAACGGCTGCACCGTTTTCGGGACACGGAAGTTTCTCGGCATGTATCGCCCGGAAATGAAAAGGTGGTGCATACTCGTCACGTCCAGGCTCGCCACATTTTTCTGCACCGTCGCGGCGAGATTTGCGGCTGTGAACGTCAGCCCCCCTCTGAAACAAGCCTTTCGCAATGCGTACAGATAGAAATTCGGGGCCCATTCGCGTATGCACGTCATTTTGAAGGCATCGAAAAGCGAATGACGATGGCCATTGGAGAACGTCACGCCCTCGCGCCCTATGGTGCGCTGTGCCATCTGGCGCACCAGCGACGTTTTAGTGAGCACCGTGCATCCCAGCATATCGGCGTCGAGCCACTCGTTCGCCTCGATGAGCCAGCGGAGATATGCGGGGATAACCTGCACATCGCGCGCCGCATAGTGCAGCTCGTCGGCAGTCAAGGGGGTTTTGGGCGTGCGAATTAGATTGTAATCCCAGTAGCCGAGCGCCTTTGCAAGTCCGCAGGTGCACCCCATCGCGGCGAGTCCGCCCATTTCAAGATAATAGGTGTCCCATAATCGTAGACATATATCGCCCTCGTAGCACAAATCGAGCGTATAGACATGGGTCGATGACTGCGCATTCACCGCGATTTCGTAGTCTCGCGCCAGATCGTGCATGAGCGGTTGCAAATCGAACATGAGGTTGTAGGCGCACACCACGGGCACGACGCCCGCCGAATATCCCCATTGCATGAGGTCGCCCAGCCATTCCAGCACATCTCCCGCATAGCGGTAATAGCGGATATCATCGCAGGTATCGACCTCGTAGGAGCTTATATCGACGTCGCGCACATCGTTGCAGATATACAGGCAGGGGAACGCGACGGAGCGCGCCCCATCTTGGAGCGTGGTCGTCTCCGTGTCATATATGCCCGCTATCTTGAATGGAAGTTCACGCGACATTGTAGACGGGCACCGTGTAGGCTAGAAAATCGTTGGGGTAATTTCCGTCGGCCTCCACGCCCTCTCCCATGGCCAGCTGAAGCGGGTTGGACATATCGGCCGTATCGGCGATGCTCCCGGCCCCCGAAAGCCCTTTGGCGCGTCTTAAAGCCTCTTTGTTCTGTCGCATTACATCGTTGAAGATCGCTTGCAAGTCGTCGGTTCCGTAATAGCTCATAATGCTGGCATATCGGTCGCGCCCGCGGCCCGCCCATGCGTGCTTGGTCGCGTTCCAAAACAGCTGCACGTTCTCCTTTGGAAGAGAGCCCGCACCGGCGCTTCCGGCCTTTATATTGGCTCGGAGCATGACGTTTCGCCGCTGAACTGCATTTGCGCGAGCTCCTACCGTGTAACGGTCGAGGTTCCGGGCGGCGCCCTGGGCTTGTGACACCTTCGCCTCAGTCGGCTTCTTCCCCTGATAGCTTTCGGATATCTGGCGCATGATCTCGGCACGGTACGCCCTCACCTGGCGCGTGTTCTTTACCTTGCCCGCCTTTATATCGAGGTCAAGTTTCTCCAGCGAGCGCTTCGCACGTCGGCGAGCATTGTAAATCTCGTCGGTTCTCGCTTCCTTCGCTGCATCGCGTCCCGCGCGCTGCCTTCTCGCCATGACTTCCTCCTTATCGAAAAAAACGCCCCCGCCTTCTGGCGAGGGCGCACCTCATCGAGTGGCGTGTCCCATTTTTTAGAACTGGGGCACCAAGTTCTTAATGGTGTTTCCGTTCGGGAGATCCTTGGCAACGAATGCGCAATGAATGCAACCGTCGGGAAGCGAGTTCTTGCCGAAGTCAGCGAACATGGCCGCGATTTCGCGAACGGATGACGCCACGCCCTCGGACTGGCTCATGAGGACAGTGCCGTCCTTGAGCACCAGATATGTATCAGTGCAAGGAGTGTTCGGCAAGCGCGGATCACGGGACTTGCGAATGCCCGGCTTCGTGACGCAGTCCACGATATCGAGGATTTCGCCCTCGTGACCGTTCAGCGAATCGGCGCTGTTGAGCGTCTTCAAGGTCGCAAGTTTGCCCTCGTTAGTGGACAGATCGAAGGTGTTCACGTCCCCTTGGATGGAGTTGCACGCGCTCGCAGCGGGCGCAAGTTCGGCGCGGTCGGCAACGTAGGCGGTTAGTTCCTGGGTCATTTTTTCAAATTCCTTTCAGGTTATGCGGTGATCTCCGCATGAATCATAAAATCTTCGAGTGGCATTGAGTAGTAATGTGTTTCGGTTTCGACATGATTGATCGTGATCGTCTCATCTCCTAGTTCGCGTCGTAGCTTGCGCGTGGCCCTCTCCGGTGTGAAACGTCCAGGTAGTTCCTCGTAGACATCGAAGAACTCGCCATCCTTGAGCATCTGCCCCGAGCACCTTGAGAGGGCAATAGTTCGCCCTATGCGTTTTCTGTAGTCTATCTGAGCTTGTTTCATTCGAGTTTGTCACCTCCTTTTTTTTCAGACAATGAGAAGGTTATCAGATTGCAAAATAATCTGCAATAGATTTTTCTATTATTTGTGTTTCATAAGTTCATTTACACGCTTCTGCACGACATCATAGGCGCTCCCGAGGTTTTCACGGCGCACGGCCCCATTTCCCCATTTGCCCGCGATAACCTCGCGCGCCACTCTGTCGATTCCCGTCCATTTGCCCGTTAGCCCACGGTTCACAATAAGCTGGACAACGGACGCGCGAGCGCCTAGTTTCCGCTTGCGCTCTTCCCCGTTTCCGTACTTTCCCGCGATGACCTCGCGCGCCAGATCATCGACAGTGGAAACGTCCCCGTGATTGCCAATCTCATAGCGCGAGTAATTCAAATCAACATTACCCTTTATACCGGGCACATTCCCGCGTTCCGAGTACTGCCACAACTGCCAGCCGTGCACTATCGGCTCGCTCTCAGACCAGCGCGCAACCCATTTCACATACCCGTCGACGTTGGGCAAATTTTCAAGCCACCATGCCTGACTCGCATATATGCCAGGGACGAACCCAGCCGCTTTAACTCGCGAGCAAAAGATAGTCGCGTGCGCTTGGCTAACTGTCTCAGTTCCGGGCTCCTCGGTGTCGAAGAAGAGCGGATAAGCCATAACATCGCGGTACGGTGCGCATAGCCTTATAGCGTGCTCCGCCTCGCTTATCGCCTGTGTCGCTCCTTTGGCGTAACTGTAGAGGTAGCACCCGAAGGGAATGTTGAGTCTCACGCACTCGTCAGCGTTGCGTTTGAATTGCTCGTCATCCTGATTCTCGAAATTCGAGCCATAACCGCAGCGGATAATGGCATGGTACCCTGCTGACTTCACACGCTCCCAGTCAATGGAACCATTGTGATAGGATACGTCAATTACCTTCTGCATCTTCGTCAACCTCATCATTCTGCTCGCGTTTGTCGAATATATGCAAGAAAGAACTGTCCGCCAAATCGGGGTTCAGAAGAACGACATTCTCTAAAATACTTCCCACCTCGGTAACGCAAATCCAAACGAAGGCAAGCGAGAAACAAGCATCGCCGTAATAATAGGGCAGCTCGCAGTAGTTCAAAAGCGCCTGAATGATGAGGCACACCCCCAGCACCACCAGATAGGCGAATTTGTGCACCAATCCCTCGCGCATCTTCGTACTGGAAAATCCCTCGCGCAACGTGTTCCCGATAGTTCCGACTATATAGTCGATGATAACCAGCAGCAAAAGCAAAACCATTGGCTCGAATGTCATAGCACACATCCTTTCATGACAATGGCGCACACCACGCCGACAACGCACAGCAGCCCCATGAAGACCCAGACAACGCAACCGCCGTCTTTCATAACCTGTCCCTTCTCTTCGGCTTTATCTGACGATTTAAGTCTATCATGCCCCCGGTACGAATGCGGTAGAGCATTTCCTCTCGCCTGTAAACATTGTCCAGCGATTCGAGGAGCCGCCCTATCTGCCAGCAGAGCAGGGCGACGGAGAGGATGAGAAGCAACAGGCAGAATTCCAGCAGGTAGAATGTTTCGATCATTGCAAACTCACTTTAACTTCGAAATGGTTTCCACAGCACGGGCACATGATAGTTAACACTTCCGAAACAGGCTCATATGGCGTTTCATCAGTTATAACATCGCCCGATACTACTTTAGGGTGCACGTACTTGCGCATAGGACACACCCATATGGCCTTTCCGCGCCTAATGGCGCGCTGCATGGTCGAACGGTCGCAACCCGCATAGGCTGCAGCCCGCGCCTGAGACGGAAATACCTTGTTGCCGAGAATGACGCGCTTAGACATGGGAAGACCTCCTATAAAACGGGTTTCCGGAAGTAATCGCAGATATTTGAGAACGCCACTTTCTCGCAAAAGCTGGGAGTGTGGGAGTATAGGGAGATAGTTCCGTCTGCCTCGCGCTCGAATTTGTAATAGTACCCGGAATTGATCGCGTCCATATCTTCAGCCAGTAGCAAGTACTCCACATCATCGCTTGCCATGATCTCCATTGCATGGGCATAGGCCCTGAAGGTGTCGAAATGTTCATGTCGCCACTCGAAGGCTACCCCAAATTGATAACGGTCGGAATCTAGTTTAAAACCGTCAGGGTAAACATACGATTTCAATCTCTCTACATTGCTTCGATGAATTTCGAACCAGCTGCCCATTTTTCCTCCTATCACTTACATTTTTTGCAACATTTTTTGTTGCAAAATGTAGCATAACACGCTATAATAGATTACGTCAAGAAGGCGAACATAGATAGGAGTTTGAAATGACTTTGGAACAACTCATCTGCTACAAGCGCAAAAGCTCAAAGATCGTTGTCACCAAGATGATACCCTCCACCGAGGAGCAGGAACTAATTTTCTCCGGATATGAAACGGACATCTGCGACGAGGTTACGCCGGAGTTTATGGAGTTCTTCGAGGAGTATAAGAACCATCTTGTTATCAACTTCGGAACCGTGATTGATCGAAACGGTATCCCCTACACCGACGTTTTGGTGTATGCGTAGTAGATGGGTTCGCAAACACAGAGACGAGTATAAGGAACTGCGAATTATTCTAGCCTAACCCCCCAGCCCCAGCC
>OJRI01001125.1_pt1 | contig 15339 bp, 10 predicted proteins | sample 1599151 | NCBI WGS metagenome assembly OJRI01 (sample SAMN03922457, study PRJEB24848) | human gut metagenome | isolation source: stool sample | host: Homo sapiens | place: Germany | collected 2009-11
GGCGTCGGGGCGGATCGACCAGATCGAGCAGATCCTCCGCGAACGCCCCGAGGGGTTCCTCGTGCTCTCGGGCGACGACGGCATGACCCTCGACGTGATGCAGCGCGGCGGCGACGGCGTGATTTCGGTGGCGGCCAACGCTTTCCCGCACCGGTTCATGCGGTGCGTGAACCTGGCCAAGACGGGCGATTTCGACGCGGCCCGCAGCGAATACGCCGCGCTGGACGAGGCGGTGAAGGCCCTCTTCGAGGAGGGCAACCCCGTGGGGGTGAAGTGCGCACTGGCCGAAATGGGCATAATCGGCCCGACGATGCGGCTGCCGCTCGTCGAAGGTTCGGAGGCGCTGCGCGAAAAGTTCCGCAAACTGATCGCGGAATACGATTTGCGCTGATTTGAGCGTTAGTGCCTAAAATACGAATATGAAAAATTTACTGCTGACATTGCTCCTGCTCCCGGCGCTGGCCGCGGCGAAAGTCCCCGTCGAGGAGGACATCGTCGCCAAGACGTCCGACCCCGATTCGCCGTTCTACTACACATCGCTGATGATGCGCTACAACGCGGGCGACGAGACGCTCACCGACGAGGATTACCACTACCTCTACTACGGCTACGCCCACCAGGAGAGCTACAAACCGATGGAGGCGAACCCCGACCTGGACAAGCTGCTGATGCTGGCATCGGGGCTCGATCCCGACAACCCGCTGGCCGAAACGCTCGACGCGATGCTCTACGTGGGCGAAGATGCGCTCGCCCGCGACCCGTTCAGCCCCAAGATCCTGAACCTGATGGCCTATGCCCACGGGGCGCTGGGCAACAAGCTGCAGGAGAAGATGTATTACAACAAGGTGAAGGGGGTGCTCCGCGCGATCGAGGATTCGGGAGATGCCCTCACGCAGAAGACCCCGCGCCATATCCTGATGTTCGACCATGCGCTCGACGTGATGGCATCGGAGGGTTACACCTACGGCAAGAGCCGCATCATCAGCCGTACGGTGGAATTCATCCCCTTCACGGCGCCCCGGATGGTCGGCGACAAGAAACGCAAAGGGCTCTATTACGACTTCGGCCGCGTATACTGGAACAAGCCCGAAGGATATACCTATAAACGTGACCGCACATGGCAATTCAACAACCTGAAACCCCGTACCTACAAATAATCCGGCGCACGCTGTGGCTGCTGCTGGCAGTGACGCTGCTCGCCGGGTGCGAAAAAACAGAGGAACGCGCAGGGCTGACCACGACGCAGGACGAAGTGGTACTGCGCAGCACGGCGGGTTCGGAGGCGGCATTCACGGTGTCGTCGACCGAAGCGTGGTCGCTCACCACGACGGGCGGCGGGTTCGACGTCTCCCCCACCCGAGGCGGCCGCGGGGAGACGACGGTAACGGTGAGGGCACAGGACGACAACACGACGACCCGGCGCAAGGCGCTGGGCAGCATGGCGCTGCGCCTGTCGTCGGGGAAGGCCGAGGCCACGGTCTCGGTGGTGCAGAGCCCGGCCGTCGCACCCCAGACGGTCGTCATGTACCTGCCCTGGTCCGGGAACCTGTACACGCATTTCCTCCAAAACATCGAGGACGTGAAGAAAGCCGTGGCGGGGAATATCCTCCGGGACAGCCGCCTTGTGGTATTCCTGCAAACGAGCACCACCAAGGGGTCGCTGCGCGAACTGTACTACGACAACGGGGAGTGCCGCGAAACGGAGCTGCGCACATACGAAAACCTCGACGTGACGCAGGCCGAGACCATCACCGGGATTTTCGACTACATCAAGCAGACCGCACCCGCCGAACGCTACGGCATCACGATCGGGTCGCACGGCATGGCGTGGATCCCCGCATCGGGCTCGGGCCGGAGCGCTGCCGACGCGAAGGCCGGCACGGAACCGACGGCGACAACCGTCCCCGAGAAATGGCACTGGGAATACGTTTCGCCCGACGGGCAGTTCACCCGCTGGTTCGGCGACGGCGGTTCGCGGTGTACCAACACGACGACATTCGCCGAGGCGATAACGGCCGCAGGAATCCGGTTCGAATACATCCTCTTCGACGACTGTTTCATGTCGTCGATCGAGGTGGCGTACGACCTGCGCAAAATCACCAGGCACCTGATCGCCTCGCCCTGCGAGGTGATGGCCTACGGTTATCCTTACGACCTGGTGATGCCCTACCTGTTCACCGACGGCGGCACGGGATACGACCTGGACGGCGTATGCCGGAGTTTCTACGAATTCTACGAGCAATACGAAGCCCCGAACTATAACTGCGGGGCGATCGCCGTGACGGTATGCGACCAGGTGGAAACGATGGCCGAAGTGATGCGCCGCATCAACAATGCATCGCCCGCGTACATCCCCGACCCGGAGAAACCGTTGCAGCAATACGAGTACCTCTACGACCCGACGCGGTTCTACGACCTGGCGGATTACGTCTACCAGTTGTGCGACGACACCGCCCTGCTAAAGGAATTCGACGAACAGCTCGGGCGCACCGTCCCCGAACGCTACCGGCTGCATACGGAGTATTTCTATTCGGGCGGCAAGCGGCCGATCACGACCTATTCGGGCATTTCGACCAGCGCGCCGAGCACGAGCGGGATCGTGGTGAACAACATCCAAAACACGGGCTGGTACAAGGCAACGCACTGACGCCCGGAGCGCGGGCAAGTGCGGGCAGACGGTTTTTGCCCGGCGGCATGGCGGACAGGAGACGGCAGAGGCCGGAGACAGCGGCGGACAAGAAACGGCGGCGGACAGGAAACGACTGCGGTCGGGTGCAGCAGGTATAGCGCGATATGCACGGCCCGTCACCATACGCTTCCGCCGCGCGGGTGCCGTGGTTTTCCGGGCGCACCGGAATCGCCGCCATACCACAGGAATGCGGGGACATCCCGCAACCACCCGGATATGCCGGGATTATCGCTGTTAAAACAGAAGGAGGCTCCCTCGACAGGAGCCTCCTTCTGATTGTACCCTTATCCCTCCGGACAAAGACCGGATGCAGGGACTTATTCGTACTGGCCGGACTTGAGCCGTTCGACCTCCTCGCGGGAGAGGAAACGCCAGGCTCCGCGCTTGAGGTTCTTCTTGGTCAGGCCGGCGTAGTAGACACGGTCGAGCTTGGTGACCGTGTAACCCAGGAATTCGAAAATACGGCGCACGATACGGTTGCGGCCGGAGTGTATCTCGATGCCGATCTCCTGTTTGTTCTCCTTGACATAGGAAATTTCGTCGGCGAAGATTTCGCCGTCTTCGAGCGTGATTCCCTCGGCGATGCGATCCATATCGGCACGCGCCAGGGGCTTGTCGAGCGTCACCTGGTAGATTTTCTTTTTCAGATACGAGGGGTGCGTGAGCTGCTTCGTAAGGTCGCCGTCGTTGGTGAAAAGCAGCAACCCGAGGCTGTTCTTGTCCAGACGGCCTACGGGGTAGATGCGCTCCGTGCAGGCACCTTCGACCAGATCCATGACGGTCTTGCCGGCATGGGGGTCGTCGAGCGACGTGACATAACCCTTGGGCTTGTTGAGCACGAGGTAGACCTTCTTCTCGCCCTGCACGCGGCTGTCGTTGAATTTCACCTCGTCGGTGGGAAGCACCTTGGTGCCCAGCTGGGTGACGATCTGGCCGTTGACCGTGACCAGGCCCGCGGTGATGAAATCGTCGGCCTCGCGGCGCGAGCAGAGGCCCGACTGCGCGAGAAAACGGTTCAGGCGCATTTCGCCGACCTGCTTTTCGGGCGTGAATTTCGGGTAGGACGCCGGTTTGTCGTCGTGCTTCCTCGGCCCCGGCTTATAGGGTTTGTCGCCGAATTTACGGTCGCCGTATTTCTTATCCCCGAACTTACGTTCACCGTAGGCGGGCTTGTCGCCATACTGGCGGCGCGGTTTGTCGCCGTCGCGGTGTTCGTAACGGGGTTTATCGCCGAATTTGCGCTCGCCGTAGGCGGGCTTGTCGCCGTACTGGCGGCGCGGTTTGTCGCCGTCGCGGTGCTCGTAGCGGGGTTTATCGCCGAAACTACGTTCGCCGTAAGCAGGCTTGTCACCGTACTGGCGGCGCGGTTTGTCGCCGTCGCGGTGCTCATAGCGGGGTTTATCGCCGGACTTACGCTCGCCGTAAGCCGGTTTGTCGCCGAACTGGCGGCGCGGTTTGTCGAATGCAGGGCGATTGTCCGCCGTGAAATGGGGATTGTAGGAGGCCCGCCCACGGGGCCCCTCGCTGGACGGTTGCTCCGAATCGGCAGCATCACGCTGTAAACGCGGGCGACGCTCGACACGCTCCGCCGTAGCAGTCACGGTACGCTGGCGCTTGTCGCGTCCGAAACGCGAAAGTACCGTGGTCGAGTCGTTTTTGTTGTCTTTCATACGTATTTGAATGAGTTTGTGGGGCAAAGGTAATCCATTTTTCCGGATTACGGCATATTGCAGACCCGATTTGGCGATAAAAGACAGGGGCCGTTACAAATTCGCCGCTTTTGCCTTATCTTTGCACCCGTAAACGACGTCCGGCAGGGGTTGCCGGACATCCCCGTCCCGCACCTATGAACATGAACCGCGAAATACTGCGCATCGCGCTCCCGAATATCGTATCAAACATCACCGTACCGCTGATGGGAATCGTGTCGACGGCCATCGCCGGGCACTGGGGTGCGGATTCGGCGGCGACGATCGGCGCACTGGCCATCGGGGTGTCGATTTTCAACTTCATCTACTGGAACTGCTCGTTCGTGCGCATGGGAACCAGCGGACTCACGGCACAGGCGTTCGGCGCCGGGAATTTCCGCGAATGCACCAACATGCTCGTAAGGGCGATGGTCGTGGCGGCGGGCATGGGATTGCTGATGCTCGCCCTGCAATACCCGCTGGGCGAGCTGGCCCTGTGGGGACTCAATGGCAACGAAATGACGCGCGCGTATTTCTACGCCCGCATCTGGGCCGTACCGGCTGGCATCCTCCTGTTCGGGTTCAACGGCTGGTTCACGGGTATGCAGAATGCCATGATACCGATGTTCACGGCTATTTCGGTCAACGTGGTGCATGTCCTGTGCAGCCTTTGGTTCGCCTTCGGCATGGACATGGGGATCGTCGGCATCGCCTACGCCTCGGTGATCGCACAGTGGACGGGCGTGGGACTTTCGCTGCTGCTGCTCATGCTGCGCTACCGCAAGGTACTGACGGGCATCGACTGGACCGAGGTATTCGACATGAAACCGCTCAAGACCTTCTTCATCGTCAACCGCGACATCATGCTGCGTACACTCTGCATCGTGGCGGTCTACACCTTCTTCACGGGGGCTTCGGCCCGCATGGAAGACCCGGTGCTGCTGGCCGTGAACACCCTGCTGTTGCAGCTCTTCACGCTCTTCTCGTACATGAACGACGGCTTCGCATATGCCGCCGAAGCGCTGACCGGACGGTTCATCGGCGCCCGGGACGTAAAGGCGCTGCGCGACTGCCTGCGGCGCTGCATCGCATGGGGCACGGCCGTGTCGGTACTGTTCGTGGGAATCTACATCGTCTGGTGGCGCGACCTGGTGGGGCTGTTCATCGACGATTCGGCCGCAAACGCCGCGACGATCGTGGAGGTCGCCGGACGGTATATCGTATGGATCATCCTGATCCCCGTAGCCAGCGCCATGCCCTTCATCATGGACGGCATCATGGTGGGCGCCACGCAGACGCGCGTCATGCGCAACTCGATGTTCTGGGCTACGGCAGCCTATTTCGGCATCTTCTATATCGGATATACGGTAATAGGCAACAACGCCCTGTGGCTGGCCTTCACACTGTACATGTTCCTGCGCGGCGTACTGCAATACTTCATGACGCACAGCCTGCGGACGATCTACCGCAAAGCCGGCGCATAAGGGAGGGACGGTGAATCCCCGGGCAGGGAGAGGCCGGAACGGCCCGGGAGAGGCAACGTCCGGAACCTGAAAGGTTTCCTGCGATAACAGGCCGCATATCCGGGGGAAATCACTAAATTAGCGGGACGGGATCCAAACACCAGGCCATGACCTTATCCGAAACGACGCTCTACATCAAATACATCCGGCTGAAAGAGACCGGAGATTTGCCGCACGAATACCCCTATACGGTGCCCGCGCTGGCGGGGTTCAGCGGGTTGCGGTTCCGCCGCCCGGTGACGTTCATCGTGGGCGAGAACGGCATGGGCAAATCGACGCTGCTGGAAGCCATCGCCGTAAAGGCGGGATTCAATGCCGAAGGCGGGTCGAAGAACTTTCGGTTCGCAACGCGCGAGACTCATTCCCCGCTATACGGGAACCTCGTGCTCGGACGCGGGTTGCAGCCGCGCGACGGCTATTTCCTGCGTGCCGAGAGTTTCTACAACGTCGCCACCGAGATCGACCAGATAGCCGACGGCATACACCGCTATTACGGCGACTTGTCGCTCCACAGGCAATCGCACGGCGAAAGTTTCCTGAGCCTGCTCGAACACAGGCTCCGCGGGAACGGGCTCTATATCTTCGACGAGCCCGAGGCCGCCCTCTCGCCGTCGCGGCAGATGTATATGCTGTGCCGGATAAAACAACTCGTGGAAAGCGGATCGCAGTTCATCGTCAGCACCCACTCGCCTATCGTCATGGCCTACCCCGGCGCCGACATCTACGAGATCGCGGACAACGGGCTGCAACTCACCGAACTGGAGCAGACGCCGCATTACCTGCTGATGAAACGCTTTTGCCTCGACCACGAAGGTATGCTCCGGCAGTTGGGGTTCGGCATCCCGGAATCTTGAAGCGCGGGTCGCGCCACAGGCAGAATGCCCGGAGATCGGCACAACAGCACAGGCATTTCGCACGGATGCCGCACAGGATTTGCACGGACGTCTCGCACGGATATAACCCTACGAATTCGACGGCACGGACATCACGACAGGCGCATCGGCGCATGAAAAATCCCGGCTCCGAAACGCGGAGCCGGGATTCCTGTAAGCACAGGGCGGCAGCGCCGCCCCCGCAGGGGATTATTCTTCGCCTTTGGCTTCTTTGAGCAGGGTATTGTACTTGTTGTACTTGTCCATCATACCCTCCTCGTCGCGCAGGCGGAAGCAGATCGACTTGAGGAAGTCGAGCGTGTTGACGTCGCCCTTCTTCATCTCGTATGCCTTCTCGAACCAGGGCACCGCCTCCATATAGACCGCATTCACCTCCTTCAGGTCGGCATCGTAGGCAGTCTGGCTGCTGTACTGCTTCTCGTTCATCACCTTGTTCATCTCGTCGGCCTTGATCGTGTAGAACACGCCCAGGTAATAATTGCCTTCGAACAGGTCGGGCTTCAGCTCCACGACCTTCTTGAACGATGCGATGCTCTCGTCGTAGTTTTTCAGCGCATAGAAGATACGGCCGCGGCCGAACCAGAGGTCTACGTTCTCGGGGTTGTCGGCAATGGCCGAGTCGATCAGCGTTACCAGGTCGGCAGGGTCGCCCACGCCCTCTTCGGCCGTGTAAAGCTGCATCAGGCCGTCGAGGATACGCTCGTTCTTCGGGAATTTCCCGATACCCGTGATCAGGGCGTCCTTGGCCAGCATGACGTTGTCCTGGCTGACGTTCTTTAGACCGTAATAGCAGTGGAAGAGGTAGTAGTAGATGTTACCCTCCTCGTCGGTATACCCCAGGTCGATCGCTTTCTTGAGGTACTCGGCACCCTGTCCGAACGACGAGGGGTGCGCCGAACCGTCCACTGTGCGCAGGTAACCGGCATAGTAGAGCAGCGCGGGATCTGCGGCTGCGCCGTAAGCGGGGCTCGACTGTGCCCGGAAAGCCGTGGCATAGGCATCGGCGGCGGCAACGTACTCGCCCGTGTCGATACCCGTGTTACCAACCTGCGAACAGAAATCGCTGATCTGCTGCAACCCGTCCTTCGCCTTCGCAGCGCTCTTGGGATCGATCTCGTAAGCCTTGTTGTAAGCCTCGATGGCCATGGCGGGAGCCTCTTTCAGCACCCAGTCGGTCTGCGTCCAGGTAACGACCTTGCCGTCCTTGATGTAGGCGATGAAATAGGGGTACTCCCACGCTTCGTAGGGAACGTTGAGAAGCGTCACCTGCTTGGTAGCCGAGGGTTCACCCACGGCCAGTTTCAGCATCGCGGCGTCCATGTTGACGAAGAGGCTCTTCGTCGGTTCCACGGCAGCCTCGTACAATGCTTTGCCCCGGTTGATCCACGTGGAGGCCTTGGCGTTCTTCTTCGCGTCGGCGATGTCGGCGTCGCTCTTCTCGATCTTGGTGAGGAGCCCGCTCTTGTTGACTTTCTGCGCCTGCACGGCAGGGATAGCCACGAGCAGCGCCGCAAAAGCCGTCAAAAATGTTTTCTTCATAACAAAATTTAATTTAAAGTTTTCAAATTCATTTCATCTATTCCTCGGCCGGCTGTCCTGCTTCGGGCGTTGCGCCCCCGTTTTCAGCAGCCTCCGCGGACTGTACTTCTTCTTCATCGCCGGCAGCAGGCACGGCCATCACCGAGGCAATGGCATCGCCGTCGCGCAGGTTGATGATACGCACGCCCTGCGTGGCACGACCCGCCAGGCGGATCTGCGACACGGCCGTACGTATGGTAAGTCCCGAACGGTTGATAATCATCAGGTCGTTGTCGTCCGTAACGGCCTGTATGGAGATAAGTTTACCGGTTTTCTCCGTCACGTTGATCGTCTTCACACCCTTACCGCCGCGGTTGGTGATGCGGTATTCGTCGAGGTCGGTACGCTTGCCGTAACCGTTTTCGCTCAGCACCAGCACGTCCTGCGTCGAATCGGGTTCCACACAGATCATGCCGACCACCTCGTCGGACTCCTCGATCGAGATGCCGCGCACACCGGCGCCGACACGCCCGATCGGGCGCACCGTCGACTCGTTGAAGCGGATGGCCTTGCCTTCGCGGGCCGCAATCATCACTTCGGCGTTGCCGCTGGTGAGCTTGGCCTCGATCAGCTGGTCGCCCTCGCGGATGACGATGGCGTTCACGCCGTTCTGGCGCGGGCGCGAGTAGGCTTCGAGCTTCGTCTTCTTGATCGTACCGTCCTTGGTACACATGATGATGAAGTTGTTGTTCACATACTCGGCGTCGTTCAGGCGCTTGACGTTGATATAGGCGCGAACCTTGTCGTCGGGCTCGATCTGGATGACGTTCTGGATGGCGCGTCCCTTCGAGGAGCGTGCGCCCTCGGGGATCTCGTAGACCTTGAGCCAGTAGCAGCGCCCCTTCTCGGTGAAGAAGAGCATCGTATTGTGCATCGAAGCCACGTAGATGTGCTCGATGAAGTCCTCGTCGCGCGTAGCACTGCCCTTGGCGCCGACGCCGCCGCGGTTCTGCGTGCGGTATTCGGCCAGCGGGGTGCGCTTGATGTAGCCCATGTGCGAGATGGTGATGACCATGTCGTCGTCGGCATAGAAATCCTCGGGGTTGAACTCCTCGGAGGCATAGACGATCTCCGAACGGCGCTCGTCGCCGTATTTTTCCTTGATTTCGAGCAGTTCGTCCTTGATGATCTGCATTTGCAGGCCGACGTCGGCGAGCACCTCCTTGAGGTGGGCGATGGTTTTGGTCAGCTCGTCGCGCTCGGCGGTGAGCTTACCGTATTCGAGCCCCGTCAGGGCACGCAGGCGCATCTCGATGATGGCCGAAGCCTGGAGGTCGCTCAGCTCGAAACGCTCGATCATGGCCTGCTTGGCCAGGTCGGGGGTCTGCGACGAACGGATGATGTGCACGATCTCGTCGATGTTATCCTGCGCGATCAGGAGGCCCAGCACGATGTGCAGCCGCTCCTCGGCCTTGCGCAGGTCGAAGCGCGCACGGCGCACCACCACGTCGTGGCGGTGGTTGACGAAGTGCTTGACCAGGTCGCGCATCGGCAGCAGCTGCGGACGGCCGTTCACCAGCGCGATGTTGTTCACCGCGAACGAAGTCTGGAGCGGAGAGTTCTTGAAAAGCGTATTGAGCACGACGCTCGCCACGGCGTCGTGTTTGAGGATGATGATGATGCGCAGGCCGTTGCGGTCGGACTCGTCGTTGATGTAGGAGATGCCGTCGATCTTCTTTTCGTTGATCATGTCGGCGATCTTCTTGATCATCTCGGCCTTGTTGATCATGTAGGGGATTTCGGTGATGACGATGCACTCGCGGCCGCTGGGGGTATGCTCGATGTCGGTCTTGGCACGCATCATGACGCGGCCGCGGCCCGTAAGCATGGCCTCCCGAACACCCTCGTAGCCGTAGATGATACCGCCCGTGGGGAAATCGGGGCCCTTGATATACTGGAGCATCTCCTCGCCCGTGATTTCGGGGTTGTCGATATAGGCGCAGCAGGCGTCGACCACTTCGCAGAGGTTATGCGGGGCCATGTTGGTGGCCATACCTACGGCGATACCGCTGGCGCCGTTGACGATCAGCAGCGGGATCTTCGTGGGCAGCACCGTGGGTTCGGGGATCGTATCGTCGAAGTTGAGCGTCCAGTCGACGGTCTCCTTGTCGATGTCGGCCATCACCTCGTCGGTGATCTTCTTCATGCGGGCCTCGGTGTAACGCATGGCAGCCGGCGAGTCGCCGTCCATCGAACCGAAGTTACCCTGGCCGTCGACCAGCGGGTAGCGCATCGACCACTCCTGTGCCAGACGCACCATCGCGTCGTAGACCGACGAGTCGCCGTGGGGGTGGAACTTACCGAGCACGTCGCCGACGATACGCGCCGACTTACGGGTCGGTTTGTCGGAGTAGAGGTTGAGCTCCGCGCTCATATCGTAGAGGATACGGCGGTGCACGGGCTTCATGCCGTCGCGCACGTCGGGAAGCGCACGCGACACGATGACCGACATCGAATAGTCGATGTACGCCGACTTCATCTGCTCTTCGATATTGATAGGAATGATACGTCCTATCAAACCTGCATTCTTTTCTTCTTCAGTTAGCATCTTATCTCTTTAAAATTACAGTCTTTTAACGAACAAAAATACGATTTATTTCCGATCTGAGCAACTTTAAGCCCATAAATATCGCATCCGGGCGGAAGATTTCCGGGACAACGCCCCGTTTTTGCCCCTTTTCCGGCGATCTGACGGCCTCAAAAAAAATTCCCGGCAGACTGACGGCATCCGCTTGCGCGTTCCGGATCGTTTCACTACCTTTGCGGCCTCTATTTCCCGAACATGGCACAGATAAACACACCCAAGGAAGTACTCGCGCTGGCTCAGAAGTCGGCAACGGGCAAAATGCAACTCCCGGCGGGCAAGACCCTCCTGCTGGCATTCCTGGCCGGCGCATACATCGCCATGGGCGGACTCTTCTCGCTGATGGCGGGGTTCGGGTTCCCCGGGGTGGCCGAAGCGCCCGGGTTGCAGCGCCTGCTCTCGGGGCTGGTATTCCCGCTGGGGCTCATCCTGGTGGTATTCGCCGGGGCGGAGCTCTTCACGGGCAACAACGCCGTGCTCGTACCCGGGGCGCTGGGCCGCAGGTACGGATGGGGCAAGGTGCTGCGCAACTGGGGGCTGGTATACGCGGGGAATTTCATCGGGGCGGCCTTCTTCGCCTATTTCCTGGTGGTGCTGCCCGGCGTACTCTCGTCGGAGCTGTGGCGCGAAGCGGCCTGCAACGTGGCGCAGGCCAAGGTCTCGATGCCGTGGCTGACGGTATTCCTGCGCGGCGTGGGCGCCAACTGGCTGGTATGCCTCGCGGTATGGCTCGGGCTGAGTACCGACGACGCGGCAGGCCGTATGATGGGGTTGTTTTTCCCGGTCATGTGCTTCGTGGTGATCGGCTACGAGCACTGCATCGCCAACATGTTCTTCATCCCGCTGGGGATGATGCTGGGCGCCCCGGTGACGGCGGCGGACATGGTCGCCGCAAACCTGGTTCCCGCCACGCTCGGGAACATCGCGGGCGGCGGCATCTTCGTCGGCGGGCTCTACTGGTACCTCAACCGGAAATAGGGGTCAATCCGCCAGCCTGAGCCACAACCGCCCGTGGCGGAAATCGAAGACCACCCGGAATGCGGAGAAGAATTTTACGCCGAGGAAACCGTCGCCGGGGAGTTTCATCGGTTTGTCAAGCACCACGACAGGCAGCCCGCCGAAGGAGTAACACCCCATGAAAGTGGCGACGGCGGGCATCAGCACCCGCAGGGTCATCCCGCCCGGCGTATGGCCTTCCACCAGATCGACAGGGGCGCGTGACACGAATTTTCCGACCTCAGGTTTGAACGCAAAGAGTGCCAGCAGGTTGGCGTTGCCCAAATCGACGACCAGCCGCATCGGCATCGCACGGCTGCGTCCCCGGTCGTCGGACAAGCGCACCGTATCCATGACCCAGAACATCCCCGAATGCCCGTCGGGCACCAGTTCGTAGGCCTCCCACCCGTCACCGGGCTGCGGCAGGCTCCCGGATGAGAGCGGACGGAAAATGCCGCGGCGGACATCGAGCTCAAAAATACCGGGCGCGGCCACGCTGTCGGTCGTGAAGGTATGGAGCGGGTAGAGCAGGTCGCAGGGCTTGCGTCGCCGCAGATCGACGACATAGCTCTCGCACAAACTGCGCGTATCCCCCACCCTGAGCCCCGGCGCCAGTTTATAGCGGGCCGAATAGTCCGTGCCGCCGGCCATGCGGAAACGCACGGGGCGTTCGAGTTCGACGGGTTCGAAAAGCCCGGGGTGCGACCAGACCAGCGCGCTGTCGATCAGCGGAAAATAGACGCCCGATTCGAGGAACACCCGCACCGGTATGGAATCCCCTACGAAAGACGCCGCATAGAGCAGATCGCGCTCGCAGGTAAGCTCCCATGCCGTGCCGGAAGGCTGTTGCCCGGCCGGGCTTCCGGCTCCGGGAACCGAACCGGGCATATCCGCCGCAGGGCGGTCATGTCCGGCGGCAGGGGTATGCCCGCCCGCCGGCGACGGGTCTTCCGGCGCCGCAGCCAGCATCGCCGCGGGGATGGCGACGGACAACAGCAGCATAATCGGCCGGCGGAACATGGTCAGCGGAAGTCGATGAATTCGTACCCGGCGTAGTTATCCTTCGCAAAGGCCTTGAGCGGCGTTTCGAGGGGCTTGATGCCCAGCACCGAAACCTGCACCTGCTCGCCGTCGTAATCGTAGCGGAGCGACACGGGACGCATCGCGGCGGTATCGACCGTAAGGACGATATTGCCCGCCGAGGAGGTATTCCCCGGCGCAGGCGTCAGCCGCACCACGGCACGGCCTTCCTGCTCGCCGGCGAGCGAGGCCGCATATTCGCTGCCGAGGAAATCGAAGGCATGGACGGGGTTATTGAGGATATTGCGGCTGCCGGTGTCGACCACGTCGATCGTCACCTCGCGGCGGCGGTTGTCCACCTCGTAGCGCACGGCTCCGTCGCAGTAGACCTCGGCATCGCCCAGCACGAGGTAATAATTCTCCCCCTCGACGGCATAGCGCCCGCGCGTGACGTATTCGTCCGAGCGAACCTCGAACGACACCCCGTAGGCACCCAGCGCCCGGAAGCCGTCGCTGACCCCGGCCAGGATCGCGTCGGCACGGCCGGCGGCCGGAACATTATTTGCGGCAGCCGGAACATCCGCGGCAGCCGGAACTGCGGCGACGGATTGCATCGCGGAAAGCAGCAACAGGAGGGACAGGAGTCGTTTCATGGCAGCATCAGAATAGGCCCAGCTCCTGCAACTTGGCTTCGAGCGAGGGCATGTCATGGAAAAGGATGTCGCGCGGCTTGGCTCCCTGCTGGCGGCCGACGATGCCGGCACGTTCGAGCTGCATCATGATGCGCCCGGCACGGTTGAAGCCCACCTCGTAGTTGCGCTGGATCATCGAGGTCGAGATATTGCCGCCCGAAACGGCGTCGCGGGCGATCTCGGCGAAGAGCGAATCGTATTTCACGGGGGCGGAGTCCTCGCTGCCCATGCTCCCCGAAGAATCGCCCGTATCGGGCGTATAGTCGGGCAGCGAATAGGCCGAGGTATAGCCCTGCTGCTTCGATATATACTCGACGATGCGTTCGACCTCCTTGGTTTCGACCAGCGCGCACTGGATACGGATCAGTTCCCCGTCCTTCGAGAAGAGCATGTCGCCGCGGCCGATAAGCTGGTTGGCCCCCGGCTGGTCGATGATCGTACGCGAGTCGATCATCTGCATCACGCGGAAGGCGATACGCGCGGGGAAATTGGCCTTGATACCGCCCGTGATGACCTTCACGTCGGGGCGCTGCGTGGCGATGATCAGGTGGATGCCGACGGCACGCGCCTTCTGCGCGAGGCGCATGACGGGCCCCTCGACCTCGCGGGCGGTCATGATCAGATCGGCGAACTCGTCGACCACCACGACGATATAGGGCAGGTAGCGGTGCCCGTTGAGCGGGCTGAGCCGCCGGGCGGTGAATTTCTCGTTGTACTCGGCGATGTTGCGCGCCCCGGCTTTCTTGCAGAGTTCCAGGCGGCTGTCCATCTCCGTGCAGAGCGAATTGAGCGTGTAGACCGCCTTCTTGGGGTCGGTGATGATGGCATCGTCCTCGGACTCCATCTTGGCGAGGAAGTGGCGCTCGATCTTGGCATAGAGCGAGAACTCGACCATCTTGGGGTCGATCATCACGAACTTGAGCTGCGCGGGGTGCTTGCGGTAGAGCAGCGAGGTGATGATGGCGTTCAGCCCCACGGACTTACCCTGTCCCGTGGCGCCCGCCACCAGCAGGTGCGGCATCTTGGCCAGGTCGAACACGTAATTCTCGTTCTGGATCGTACGGCCGATCACCACCGGGAGCTCGGCCTTCGACTCCTGAAAACGCAGCGAACGCACGGCGGAGTACATCGACACCACCTGCTTATCGCGGTTGGGCACCTCGATGCCGATGGTTCCCTTGCCGGGGATAGGGGCGATGATGCGGATACCCAGCGCCTTGAGGCTCTGCGCAATATCGTTTTCGAGACCCTGCACCTTCGAGATCTTGATCCCCTGCGCCTGCACGATTTCGTAGAGCGTCACCGTGGGACCCACCGTGGCCTTGATGCGCTGGATGGGAATGCCGAAGTTCTTGAGCGTATCCTCGATTTTGGTCTTGTTCTCGAAAATCTCCTCGTCCGAGACCTCCGAATCGGAAATGTAGTCCTCCAGCAGCGTCACGGGCGGCTTGTGGTAGTTCACGAGGTCTTTCAGCGGGTCGTAGCTCTCGGTCGGGATCGCCTTTTCATCGACCAGACGGGCTTCGTTGGCCTCGACGGTCACGACGACGCCCCCGGCAGGAACGGGTATCTCGGTAAACGGCCCGTCGGGGAGCGGCTCCCCGGATACAGGAGCGGCAGCGGAGGGCATCCCGGCAACAGAGGGCATCCCGGCAGCCGGGGCCGGTGTCCCGACG
>OJRI01001135.1_pt1 | contig 15248 bp, 12 predicted proteins | sample 1599151 | NCBI WGS metagenome assembly OJRI01 (sample SAMN03922457, study PRJEB24848) | human gut metagenome | isolation source: stool sample | host: Homo sapiens | place: Germany | collected 2009-11
TGCCCGCATCGCGCCCTCGTCAACTCGATGAAATCGCTCAAAAATGCCGGCGTTCTTGATATGTGTTTAATTTGAACACTTACTTAAGTAAAAAAGAGACACAACGCGGTCGCTGCTTTGTGGCAACGACCGCGCTGTGCAAGAGAGGGTATGGGGAATTTATTCGGCGGCGTACTGGCGCACCGTGGGGCTCTCCACGTCTACGCCATACTCGGCGGCGAAGCGCAGGATGGCGCGCGCAAGGCGCGGCTTCAGCTCTTCGGGACAATATCTGAAATAGGCCTCGGCGGCACGCACATGGGCTGCGTCGGGCATCGGGTATTCGCGTCTTTCGGGAAGTCCGTAGACGCTGTCGGGCAGTTCCCGGCGTTCTTCGGTATCAAGTCTGTCGTTCATAGTAATAAATATGATTGTTCTTCCCTTTAGAACGCAGATGTGCGCCCGATTGTTTGCGGGCGCACATCCGTAAGTGTGTCGGGACGGCACACCATACGGCGGTCACATGCCGAGGTCGTCGAACGGCAGGCCGTCGATGTCGGTCCCGTCATCGTTGACATCGATGTCGCCGGAGTCCGCGTCCTCAACTCCAATGGCGTAGATGTCGTCGAGTTCCTCCTCGTCTACATAAGTGGGTACCTCTTCCATCGTGGCGATGTCGTGGTATTGGAACGTAATGTCGTCGTCGGTGAGGTCCACTTCCACCTCGGGAAGGTCGTTGTCCGTATCGCCCGGGGTGTCGTCGAGCATCGCTCCGTCGGGAATTTCGGGGAGTCGGAAGTCATAGTCGGGCAGTGCGGGGACGTTCTCCCCGGTCAGGAAGTCGCCGTCGATGTCGAGGAGTTCCGGGTATTCGTTTATTATGTCGTCCACGGTTTCGGCTTCGTCGGCCGTGAGATTGCCTTCGAGATAAGCTCCGAGCGTCTCTTCGGAGACGGGAAGCCCTTCGAGGCTGTTCATGCGGGTAATGATGTCTTCTTCTTGTATCATAGCAGTCCCTCCTTTCTTAATACTTCGCAATACTGGGCCTTGGCGCGCCGGTGGCAATTATAATAATTGTCCATCGTCATTTCCATGAGCGCCGCGGTCTCGTCGTTGCTTTTCTCCTCGATATAGCGGTATTCGATGAGCCGGCTGTAGCGCCGGTTGGGCATCATCTTCAACAGTTTCTTTACGTCGGCCATATCGAGATTCCGGGTGTTTGAGACTAAAGACTCCTCCCCGAGGTTCAATCTATCACTTGAGGTGTCATTATTTTCATCTACCGGCATACGGCGCCCGAAAAGCTGTCGGCAATAGTTCTCCGTCACTATTTTTAGCCACATAGTCAGCGTGCATCTGAATCCGAAGTCCTGCAGCTTGGAGGTGCCGCTGCTTTTCTTGGGCAGCAGGATATAGACGTATATCTGGTTGATGAGTTCGACGGGCGTTTCGCAGTCGGTATAATACTTGTCGTGGATCGACTTGAAGAGCGGGTAGCATTTGCGGTAAAGGAAGTCGTGCGTGATGCGCGCGTCACGCCCCAGGATGGCGTCCGCTATCTCGCGGTCGGTGTATCGGTTTATGTCAGCCATGTTTTTTCAGGTCCTGTCTTTGCATTAACGGTGTCGGGAAACTTGAGGCATCAGCGGTCCTGCATCTGGCGCCGCATCTCCTCGTGGGCCGCCTTCATTTCTTCCCGGGCCTGCCGCCGGGCCTCACGGGCCTCCTCGCGTGCCCTATTCATCTCCTCCTGTGCCTCCTGGCGCGCCCTCATCATCTCCTCGCGGGCTTCCTCGCGGGCACGGCCGAAAGAACCGTCTTCCGCCGGGGCCGCATCCGCCGGGGCCGATGCCTCTTCAGCGCCGCCGAATCCGTTTTCCCATTCATCACGGGAATCCACCGTCGAGGGCATTTCGTCGGCACTCCATTCGCTGCGCCTATCCTCCTTACGGGATGAAGAATCGTCCTCCCCGCTGCCGGAAAGAAGTGAAACCACTACCACAACGGCCACAACAACGGCACCTCCTATCATGCCGAAGGCTATCATGCGCTTGCGCTGCCGTTTCTCTCTATTGATCAGCTTAGTCATTGTTTTACATCAGGGTAGCGTTAACGGCGAGCGGGCGGCATCAGCACGGAAAAATAACACCGGGCCACCGCGCCGGAAGGCATCATGAATCCCACACTCGCACAGTGCAAAATTACAAAATAAAATCCATACCGCAAAAACTATGTGTCCGAATTTTCATTATTCGAAATTATTTTGTAACTTTGCGAATCATATTTCGTCTAATCTATAAGAGCTAATTTATGGCACAATATTACTATATCGATGCATCGGGAACACAACGCGGTCCCGTAGATGAAACGCAACTCACTTCATGCGGAGTGACCGGCACCACGATGGTATGGACCGAAGGAATGGGCGACTGGCGCCCCGCATCGCAGGTAATTCCCCACATACTCAACGGCGGCTACCAACCGCAGCAACCGCAATGCCAGCCACCGCAGCAACCCTATCAGGGCGGTCAGCAACAACCTTACGGCGGCAACCAATACGGCAACCAGAATGGCGCTACCCAATACGGCGCCAACCAATATGGAACCCAATACGGCAACCAATATGGTAACCAATATGGTAACCAGTACGGCAACAACCAGCCGGCCGGCCCGCGCCCCGACAACTATATGGTGTGGTCGATCGTCATCACCCTGGTGTGCTGCTGGCCGTTCGGAATCGTGGCGATAATCAACTCAGCCAACGTAAACAAATACTGGAACCAAGGCCGGTATGACGAAGCACACAAAGCCGCAAACAACGCCAAGACATGGTGCATCGTCAGCGCCATAACCGGAGCCATAGCTTTCACGATAGGATTCCTGTCTGGCTTCTTCGGCAACCTGTAACCGGATTCCGGAGGGACTGCATTTTCGAGAAGAAATGCTGTGTCGGCCCCTCCCTCCGAGGGCGCCGGTGCATAATCGGTCCCGGCGCTGAAGTCCTTTAAAATTGATGAATCATATAAGATTTATAGGTATCCGGCACAGGTTATCTGATGAATTTCTGATGATTTTCGGCAAAAAACTTGCTCAAGTCAGAGAAAAGCCGTAAATTTGCACCGTAAAAACGCCGGGACTCCCACACAGGGGAGCGACTGCGGTAATAGCTCAGTTGGTAGAGCATCAGCTTCCCAAGCTGAGGGTCGCGGGTTCGAGCCCCGTTTACCGCTCTTAAAATAAGCCGTTGAAAATCAGCATTTTAAAGCCGATTTTCAACGGCTTCTGTTTTCATGCGGTATATAGAAATCGTCGTCAAGAGATGTATTTGACTCTGCTTTTGGCCAACATTCTTTACCAAATCCTTCACCCCCTTATAAAGTTCTCTTCCACATAAGAAAGCATACGGCCATTTCTGGACAGTAATAATTCTTAACAATCGCCCGATTAGGCGGTCCCGTCTTTTTTACGGAATTGCTTTCCAAATGTTTGAAGCTCTTCCTTAATGCGTTTTTGCATTGTTTGATATATAATCATTGTGCCGACCTTCCTTGCGGGCGTGATAAAAGCGGGAACTCTCGCGAGCACCCGCTTTTACCGACAAGTGCTCTTGGCATTCTCGTCGTTACTAAAACTTAATGAACAAAAATCTATCTTCTTATTGTAATGAACAAACGGCGATATGTTTTTGTTCGCTAAAAAGTTGATATTTTTAAAACTTTTTATCCAACCTTGTAAATTTCTCCTCTTTACACCTTATTGTATGTGTTGTGCTGTAAAAGTATAGGTATAATCCATTGCAACTGCTTGTTTTAGTGTAAAAAGTTTTGCCTGGTTTTTCTGGAGCAGGGACGAAGCAATTAGTTTTTCGCTCGGATGCTTATTATTTAACCTATGACATGCATTTTCGCGGCAAGGATAGGGGCAGTTGTGACTCGGAGTAGGTTTTCGGTATGGTGGCGTGCGCTGATTCTACTCCAGCTGCGGTAGATTAGGAAACCGCTACCCGTAAGTATGGCCAGACAAGCCAGTGTCAATATTATTATGCGCGTCCATGCCTGCTTTTTCGTAAGTAGGGGGCCGGGGTTGGTGGGCGCGAGCGGTTCCCCACGTGACGATCTAAATTGGTCGGTCGGCTGCGCTGGGCGCTTGTTGTCGCCGGGTTTGTCGAGCGGGGGGATAGCGTTGCGTATGCGGCGCCGTGCAGCCTCTTTTTCGTCTACGTGACAATTATCTTCCTCTTCGTCATCTTCTACGGCTATTGTTATGTTTAGGATTTTCACCTCCGGTTCCTCTTCCTCTTCGTCATCGCTGTAGTATCCCGGCATCGGAGCGGCAAAAGGCACCGGAGCGGCACCGCGTGACAGCTCGCCGACATTGTCGATGAAGTCCTGCTCTTTGCAAGTGCCTATGGCGTATGCTATTGCATAGAGTGCGGCAGCGTAGCGTAACTTCTTGTCTCGATTGTATTCGAGACCCAGTGTTCTGGAGATTTCGGATTTAGTACGGAGCTTGTTGCCGCGGAGATTAACCAGCTTTACGTGTTGGCTTTTGTCGATGCACTTCTTGTAGGCATCATAAAGCAAGCGGTCGGAACCGAAGTGATTATGTTCCAGGAACGCAAGCCAATAAGTGGAGTCCGACATATTCGGGGTGTAATTTGCAGCTACGTACCGTTTCAGTTTCCGTGCAAAATCCAGATAAGGTGTCATGGTTCAATTCTTTGATAACGTCGACACTCCGCCGCTTTCCGTTGATGCCGCGAAGCTATCTCTCGCAAATGTACAATCAAATTCCCGAACCGCCAAAGAATACATGCGGTTTTTCGACAAAAAAGAGGGCCGCCCGGAATCGGCGGCCCTCTTTATCGGTTTGAAAGTTGGTGCTTTACTTGTTTACCGGCGAGAGGATTACTTTTCCTTCGGGACGGTTGGCGCTGTATTCGGCCTGTTGCAGGGCTTTGCGTGCCTGAGGTATGCTCTTGGCTTTCTTGAAGTTGGCGGCTGCCGAAGTGTAATCCTTGCGCAGGGCGTCGTAGATGCCGCGCGCGTAGTAGGCCTGGTCGGAGTTTCCGGCTTTGGCCAGGAACTTGCGTGCCGACTCAAGGTCGCCCTTGCTCATGGCCGAGTTTGCGGCGTTGAGGTTGGCAACGGGGTCGTCGGGATACATGCGCACCGCCGTCTCGAACACTTCGTTGAACTGGTCGCTGCCCGGCTTGAAGGTCTGCGAAGCCAGATAGAACTCGTTGAGCCCCAGTTTCTCGGGCGCCATTTCCACGAGGCTCACTATCTCGTTGACATCGGTAAATTCACGCACGGTGTAATTAACGGTATAGTCGGTGTGGCGCAGGGAGGGATACACGTTTTCGAGCAGGAAGGGATAATCCACGGGGAAGTCGCGTTTGATGCGGGCATCTTTCTGGTCCGGGGTCAGCTCGTCGTTGTCTATGAGCGCGAGTATGGCATCCTTCTTTTCAAGGTCGGAAGCTGCCACCCATTTGGCCAGGCCGTTCCAGTCCTCAGCCTCGTAGGCTGTCTGGAATTTCACCGATTTCGGGAATCTGAAGAGGTCCTTCACATAATTGGCCACAGCCTCGGTACGTCCCTTGGCCAGGCGTTCGTTGTTGGCATACGGACCTTCCGGCGAGGCGTAACCCTTGATGAAGATGGAAGTGATGGTATAGTCCTTGTCCTCCTTCACCTTGTCGATGGACTGTGCTATCTTGTTGAGTTCCACTGCATTGTTGCCGAAGTCGGGATTGATGGTCATCACGTTTACCTTGAAGTCGATGTTTGCCGAGCCGCTCTCCTGACGTGTCTTGATTCCGTCGGCGGCAGGTTCCACATACACATATTCGGCCTCGAAGAAGGCGGGGCGCATGTCTACGTTGGCCAGAGGCACGCTCAGTGCCGAGAGACCTTTCTTCTCGCAGTTGGCGCAACCGTGCTCCGCGTAATTGAGCTTAAGTTCCGAGACGTTCATCCACTGCGCGTAGGGGATGGTTTCAGAATAATTGATGTCCGCGGCATCGTCGCCGTTGTGGAAGAGGTTCACGCCCTGCGTGTAGGCGCCGCCGTCGTTGCGCAGGTGGTAGAACACGCGGTTACGGCCGGCCACGGTTATGGGTTCGAGTTCCACCGATTCTGTCCCGTCGGTGATTACCGGGGTGATAGTGATTTCTTCGTTTGACTTAAGTTTGAGGTTCCGGGCATTGACGTTGAAGGCCACGTTCAGGCCGTTGCCGTTGCGGGCCACCTCAAGGTCCGACACCCGGATGTCGTCCGGGTTGATGGAGACGACGGCCAGGGCCGGCATCGCGCATGCTATGGCCGCGAGGGCCGCTGTTAATATCTTTTTCATGACTTTACTTCTTTTTTTAGAGCTACTTAGAAAACATACTCGAGGTTTATGGCAGCCTTCGTGGGACCCACATAATTGTGCACGGCGTTGTCGCGCACCTTCGTGCCGGCGGGAACGCCTGTCTCGGGATTATCTTTGAGGGTCTTCTGGTCATAGCGTGTATAAATCCAGCCTACGCCTATTTCAGCCTCCAGGTTCCAGTGCTTGCCCAGCACCCATGTGTGGCCGTAGACGATGCCGGCGCCCACGCCCCAACCCTTATAGCGGTTGTCCTTAAGGCCCGTAAGGTCGTTGTTCAGGAACTTCTTGAGGCCTCCGATGTTGGCGAAATTGTACATCCCACCCATCACGTTGACGCCTATAAAGTTGCCCTGGAACTTCTCGCAGAACCAATAGCGCATCTCGGGAGTCACCTCCCAGTGTTTCCACTCGTGCTTGTTGATGGACCAGTAATTGGTGTTTGCGCTCAGGTCGAAAGTCCATTTGGGCGCCACAGCCACCTCTACTCCGAGCGACGGCGCCGCGAAAGCGTCGTAGAGCAGGTTAGTCTTAAGGGCCACCTGTTGACCGCGCATGCCCAGGGAGCCCAGCAAAACGGCAAGCACTGCCAGCAATGTAATCTTGATTTTCATTGTCTTTTGTAAATTTTGAGTTAATAAACCAAACTTGCATCCGGGCGATGCCAACCCTCCGTAGCCTCGGCACGGAGCGGTAGGGCGCCGGAACAAGTCCGAACCGGCGCGGAGCAGACGAAAAGCCTCCCGCACCCTACCAATAAAACAACCCGCAGCCCCAAAGGTTAAAAACATCCCCGTTTTTTTTCACAAACAGCGTCAGTCCCCTCTCCCCCTATACCTTCTTTGTCTGCTGCGGAAAACAAATTTACTTACTGCGCTAACTATGATTTTCTCACTCGCCGAAGTTTATGGCGCGTCGCTTTGCTCGTGCCTGCGGAATTTGCGCAGAAATAATTGTAAAGATTGCGCCTTTCCGAAAAATTATTGCTGCCTTTGCTGGTAGTGCTTTCGGTTTGCGTTTATTTCTTTATCGAAGCAACAGTCTTTGAGGTCAGAGTTCGGGGAGGCCGAGGCGGCGAAAGTATTCGTAGGTGTGGTCGTAGAAGTCAGGGAGGCGCGTCGCGTCTTCCGGAAAACCTTCGGGCGTGAGGCGCCCGTTCCCTTCGGGTATGCATATTACCATTCCCTGGCGCGAGCGCGTCAGCAATACGCGGTATGCGTTCAGCATGTATTTCCGGTTCTCGGCGTTCTTCTCAGGCGTCCATTGCGTCTTGCCGTTGAAGCGCCAGAACGACCAGTGGTCGCCCTCGCAACGCATGTCGGCGTCCCATAAGACGCAGGCATAGTCCACTTCAAGTCCCTGCACCTGTATCTCAGTGGCAGCTTCTTCCAGATAATTTGACGAGCGTACATCGGTCTTGTCTTCCAGGAACCAGTGTACGGCATTGTCTTCGTCCGACGGCAACACATGCACGGCCAGCGGTTTGAAGCGCGCCGAAACTTTGGTGATAAGGACGCCGGTCTGCTGTGTGCCGCGTGCTTTCTGCCGTAGCCAGCGGCGTGCCTTCTCCATGCTGCGCGTGAGCATGACAGGGTAGCCGTGCGCGGCCACGTCGCGGTAAAGTTCCGCCGCGTCATCCCCGAACGACAGCAGCGAGTGGACGAAGGCCGAAAGCCGCTCGGCGCGGAAGGAACGTAGCGATACACCGAGGTGCAATTGGTCGGAATAAGTGACCCTCGGATTGTCTTGCAGCAGTTCGTTGACACGACCTTCTGCATATTCCGGTTCCGAGAGTTTGCTGGAAATATAGACGTCCCAATGGCGAAAGTCGCTGTTAAGCGCCGCAATCCATTCTGTTATTCCCGCTTCGCCGGTGTTGATTTCCTGGCCGCCGCCGATGAGGCAGACTATCGTTGCCCAGTCCTCGCGCTGGTCGAGCGACCAGATAAGGAACGCCGCCTCCGACATAGGGAAGTTAGGGACTTTCAGTTTGTTGCCGTAAGTGCCGCCGCGTTTCAGGTAATCGGCAATGCGCTTGTGTGTCCAAGCGCGCTGCGCTTCGTCAAAAATGGCAACGTGCTCCACCTCTCCGTAGCCGCTTTTCTGTAACTTCACGGCCTTCTCAGGGTCGATTTCGAGTCGGCCGTCCTCCACCGGGTTCTTGATTTTGGCCAGCATGTTGTCGCGGTAACGGTGGATAATCTGGATGAACTTGCTCACTTCGCGCCGCGAATCCGAGAGCTTCTTCTTCTCTCCCTTGGCAACGCTTTTGCGGTAATTGTCGCGCGCCAGCGCCTCGGTAAGCACCGCCACCAGCGGACCGTTGCCCGAAAGGTACACGGCGCCGTCCTCCTCGTTGAAAGTGCCGTCGTCTTGATACGACTGCTTCACTGCCACGTCGAGGCCGACGAGCGTCTTGCCCGCTCCCGGAACGCCGGTGACGAAGCAGATGCTCTTCTTTCCCTCGCGCTTCGAGCGGTTTATCACTTCAAGGATATAGGCGATGGTGGCGTCGGTGGTCACCTTGTCGGCCTCGTGGCGCGTGATGTCTTCCACGGAATGATGCTCGTAAAGCGACCGCGCTGCCTCGATGATCGTCGGGGTAGGGGTGTACGGACTGATGACCCATTCGGGTATGGTGCCCGGAGTCTCGGCTCGGGCATGACGCAACACGCCGCTTATCACCTCTTGAAGTCCTTCGGCACCGGTAATCAGCGGGTTATAGATGGAATCGTCGTAAACCGACGGACGGAACTCGCGCGTGGCGGAGGTGTGCTGCGTAGGGACGAGCATCGGCACAATAATGCGGTTGTGGCTGTAACGGTGGAAATTCTTCAGGTCGAGGGCGTAATCCATTACCTGTTCCACGTCGGCCTGGAGCGCTTCTTTCTGCCCGACCTTGAACTCCAGGCAAAAGATGATGCCGCGAAGAAGCAGCACCACGTCGATGCGCTTGCCCAGCCGAGGAATGTCATACTCGAAAATAATCTCCGTCTCCTCATCCTTCCAGGGGAGGAGCGTCTCTTGCAAAAGGCGTATCTCGCCGAGCCATGCCTCGTCGGTAGTTGTGAGCGCCTGGCCGTGGTAAGCGTCATGGAGCCGTCCCAACACATAAAAAGCATCGGCGTTGATGAACGATTTGAAGGCCGCCCGGTAAAGGCATCTGTTATTTCGTGTTGCAGCCATAAGAGTTCCTAATAATCAATCAACAAAAGTAATAAAAATCCCCGTCCCTACAAACCTGTTTTAGGAAAAGACAAGGTAGACGCGTGTAGTCTCTGATTCTCTTGCGCTAATGTAGAAGCCATTTCACCACGGCCAAAAGAATCACTGCTTCTCAATCTGAATAAAAGGGAGAATCTCGGTATTTCCGTGGGGCAGTTTCATCTTATAATGATGCTGATTGCTTTGGCATCCCGATTTAATTCGAGGTCCGCTGATGCGCAGACCCCAAGAAAATTGGCGGATGCCAGGGCTCTCCCAGCTTGATTTTAACTTAAAAGTTACGTACCATTGTTAGTCATAGGTCGTAAAAATTAAAGTGTTTGAAGAACAACCATTTGTCGCAGGGGCAAATGGTTGTTCCTTAAGGGTTTTGTTATTCTCCTCTTATTCCCACTCGATGGTGCTGGGCGGTTTCGAGGAGATGTCGTAGACTACGCGGTTCACGCCGCGGACCTTGCGGATTATCTTGTTGCTGACGTCTGCCAGGAAGTCGTGCGGCAGGTGGCTCCACGTGGCGGTCATGCCGTCGGTGGAGTTCACGGCGCGCAGGGCCACCACGTTCTCGTAGGTGCGCTCGTCGCCCATCACGCCTACGGAGCGTATCGGCAGCAGGATGGTGCCGGCCTGCCATACCTTGTCATATAGGCCGTAGTCGCGCAATCCCTGAATGTAGATGTGGTCGGCTTCCTGAAGGATACGCACTTTTTCGGGGGTGATGTCGCCGAGGATGCGCACGCCGAGTCCGGGGCCGGGGAAAGGGTGACGGCCGATGAGGGTGGGGGATATGCCGAGTGCACGGCCCACGCGGCGCACTTCGTCCTTGAAGAGCAGGCGGAGCGGTTCCACCAGCTTGAGCGACATCTTTTCGGGCAGACCGCCCACGTTGTGGTGGCTCTTGATGGTCATGCCGGTGATCGAGAGGCTTTCGATGACGTCGGGGTAGATGGTGCCTTGTGCCAGCCACTTGATGCCGTCGAGTTTCTTGGCTTCGCGGTCGAAGATGTCGATGAATCCCTTGCCGATGATTTTGCGTTTCTTTTCGGGGTCGGTTACGCCTTCGAGAGCCTTGTAGAAGTGCTCTTTGGCGTCCACTCCTATCACGTTGAGGCCCATGTCGGCGGTGTAGCTGCGCAGCACGTCCTCGAACTCGTGGTAGCGCAACAGGCCGTTGTCCACGAAGATGCAGGTGAGGTTTTTGCCGATGGCGCGGTTAAGGAGCACGGCGGCCACGGTGGAATCCACGCCGCCGGAGAGGGCGAGCACCACCTTGTCGTCGCCGAGTTTCTCGCGCAGCTGGCTTACGGTGCTTTCAATGAAGGAGTCGGGAGTCCAGTCCTGGCGCGAGCCGCAGATGTTTTTCACGAAGTTGGAGAGGATGACCATTCCGTCTTCGCTGTGATAGACTTCGGGGTGGAACTGGAGGCCCCAGGTCTGCTCGCCATCGATGCGGAAGGCGGCGTTGCGCACGTCGGCGGTGGAACCTACGTTGTGGAAGCTGTCGGGGGTGTCGGTGATGGAGTCGCCGTGGCTCATCCACACCACGGAGTTGTCGCGTACTCCGTGCATCAGCGGGTCGCTGTCGTCGTGGCTTACAAGCAGCGCTTTGCCGTATTCGCGTGTGTCGGCCGATTCCACTTTACCGCCGGCCTGCGAGGCGAGGTACTGCGCGCCGTAGCATACGCCGAGCAGGGGATAGCGGCCGCGCAGCTGCGTGAGGTCTATCTGGCACGCCTGGGGATCGTTGACCGAGAAAGGGCTGCCGGAGATGATGACGCCGATAATGTCCCGGCGGTCAGCCGGAAATTTGTTGAAGGGCACGATTTCGCAATAAGTGTTGAGCTCGCGCACGCGCCGCGCTATGAGCTGTGTGTATTGCGAACCGCAGTCCAGTATGATTATAGTTTCCAATATTATGAAGTGTATGGGTTAGCTGATTTGTCGCCGAAGTTGTTTCGACTTATTTACGAAGGTGAATTAATCTAAAAATATCTTCTCTTTGGCAATCTTCCGCCATCTTTTTGGCGTCTTCCCCTTCGTTTATCAGTCGCGATGCCCGCATCGCTCCATCTTCACGAATGGAAATCCATCCAAAAATATGACGAAATATTAACAAAGAAATAAGTCGAAACAACTTCGGTGCAAAATTACGAAAAATCCGCGACACTCCAAAATGCTTTGCATCATTTCATGCGGGCGAACTGCGATTCGTCGCCCACTACCCAGATGCGGTCGCCGGCGTGGAGCACCGTTTCGGGGTCAACGGGGACGAACTCGCCGTCGGCGCGCTGCACCTTCACCAGTATGCAGTAGTAGTCGCCGCGCAGGTCGGTCTCGGCCAGCGGTTTCTCTATGATGGGTGAGTTTACCGACAGCAGGATGGAGCGCAGGGATACCTCCGGCGTGGGTGTCACCTTCGCCTCGTAGCTGCGTGTCTCGGCTTCCAGTACGTCGTTGAGTTGCTTTATCTGGTCGTCGGTACCGATGACGCCGAGGATGTCGCCGGGGAAAATGCGAGTGTTGCCCGACGGGAGCGGCATCATCACCTGCCCGCGCTGAATGCTGGATATGCTGATGCCGAAGCGGTCGCGCAGCCCCGAATTGCTCAGCCGTTCCCCTATGAAGGTGGCGCCGCGCCCTACCTCTATGTAAGCCTGGTGAATGTCGTCCACAAGGTTGTTGTTGAGGCCGAGACGAGTGTTTTCGCGAATGTTGAGGTTGTCCATGAACTTCTGTTCCATGCGGTCATAGCGCTTCATGAGGCGGTTGGAGGCGAAGACTATGATGATGAAGAAGGCCACTCCGCCCACTATCCAGCCTATGGTGGAGGTGTACGCCATCGAGACGAAGTAGACCAGGAAGAGGAGCGCGAGAGCCATGCGTATTATCCTGACGGCGATGAGCGGCACCTCGAAGGAGCCGGCCATCTCCTCGGCGCGGCGCGTGTTGCTGCGTGCCAGCGCCAAGATGAAGGGGGACATGGCAACGAGCGTTATCAACATGGCCAAAGGTTTGCCGTAGCCGTCGGGAATGAGCCCTTCGAGGGCAGGGAACAGCCATTGCAGCGACACCAGGATTATGGCTGTCAGGATTACGGAATAGAGCACCACGCGCCAGAGGTTCTGCATCAGTATCTCTTTCCACACCTGCCGGCGGTTGTCGCTGTGCTGCTGTCGCTCGCTGTAGCGCCGCAGGAACTCCTTGAAGGGCTTGGGAAGCCGTTTCTCCAGCGAGCGGTAGGCCGGGTCGGCCAGTTTTATGAAGTAGGGCGTCGTGAAAATAGTTATCACCGAGACGGCTACGATGATGGGGTAGAGCGAAGCGTCGAGCACCCGGAGGCTCATACCCAGAGATGCGATGATGAAGGAGAACTCACCGATTTGCGTGAGGGTGAAACCGCTCTCCATGGCCACCTTCAGCGACTGTCCGGTGACGAGCATCCCTACCGTTCCGAAAACTATCATTCCTACAATAACCACACAGGCGAGCAGCAGTATCTGCCCCCAGTACTGCCCGATGACAGCCGGCTGCACCATCATTCCCACGGAGATGAAGAAGACGGCGCCGAAGAGGTCCTTGATGGGTTTCACCACCTTGTCGATGCGCTCTGCCGCCATGGTTCCGGCCAGCACCGAACCCATGACGAAGGCCCCGAGCTCGAGCGAGAAACCGCACATCACCGAGAACACCGCCATGGCGAAGCAGAGTCCCATGGAGCACACCAGCAGCGTCTCGTCGTTGAGGTAACCGCGTATCTTGCTCAGGAATCCCGGCAGCAGGTAAACTCCGGCCACGAACCATATTATAAGGAAGAAAAGCAGCTTGCCCACGGAGAAGAGCAGTTCGGTACCCTCCACGTTGCCCACGGCTATGGAGGAGAGCAGCACCAGCATCAGCACCGCGAAGAGGTCTTCGATAATGAGTACCGCCAGCACCAGCGAGGCGAAGCGCTTCTGCCTCAGTCCCAGGTCGGAGAGCGCCTTGAGGATGATGGTGGTCGATGACATGGAAATCATGCCTCCCAGGAAGATGCAGTTGATGGTGTCGAGATGCAACAGACGTCCCACGCCGAAGCCGGCGAAGGTCATCCCCGCTATGATGATGAAGGCCGTGATGGCCGCCGAGCTGCCCGACCGCATCAGCTTCTTGAAACTGAACTCCACGCCGAGGGTGAACATCAGCACCACGATTCCAACCTGCGCCCACACCTCGATGTTGGACAGCGACGAGATGGAGGGGAGGAACACGAAGTTGGGGCTGGCCAGGAATCCGGCCACGATATATCCGAGTACCACCGGCTGCCGGAGCTTCTTGCAGAGCAAGGTGGCCACGGCGGCCAGCAGCAGCACGAGCGCAAGGTCGGAAAGCAGGCCGTTCACGAGATGTTCGGTGGTTTGGGCTGTGAGCAGTATCATAATTCAATTTGGCTTGAAAGGGTGATGGACTTGGTGCGTGCCAGGCCGCGCAGTTCAGCTATTACGGGGAGGATGTTGCTGCGGGTGGGGACGAGCACCACGAAGTTTATGACCGTGCGTTTGGCGTCGTAGTCATAGTCTATGTAGAAGGTGGAGAGATGCAGTTTGCGTTGTGTGAAGAGTTTGCGGTAAGGCGCGATGTCCGACACTATATCGTCCACCACAACGTTCAGCACCTTGCTTTCCTGTCCTATGTGGCGCGAATGTTCGTAGCGCTCCACGGTGACAAGGATTATCATGCAGATGAACGTAGCCAGCAGGGCGCCCTGGTACATGCCTACGCCCACGGCCATGCCTATGATGGCGGTAATCCATATACCGGCGGCGGTGGTGAGTCCGCGCACGGCACCTTTGGTCTGTATCATGGCGCCGCCGCCTATGAAGCCGACGCCTGTTATCACCTGCGCCGCGATGCGCGACGGGTCGCCGTTCTTGAGGCCCAGGTAGACCTGCGGTACGTAAATAGAAAGCAGCATGGCCAGACAGGCACCGACGGACATGAGCGCGAACGTGCGCACGCCGGCTATCTGCCCCTTGCGCTTGCGCTCGTAACCCACACACATACCCAACAACATGCTCAGTAGCAGGCGGAACAGCGAGTTGCTGAACGTAACGTCAAGGCTGTTGATGTCCGCCATGAAAGCCTCGAACCAGTCTCTTAAAAAATCCATTTATTACGGGTGAAAAATTAAGCGAGGGGAGGATTTGCAAATTTAACAAAATTTCCGCAATTTTCAACCCTCCCGCCCCGAAAAAATTTGCCATGCCACGCTTGAAATTAGTATATGACGTCATATTTTCATAACTTTGCAATCTAAAAAGGTAATGAAATGATTTTTATATGGCTTGACGAAAGCGACCGTCACGGTGAATTCTATTCAAATTTTTACGGAGGCATTCTTGTTACTTCCCGATATTATCGCGAGGTATTGGACCGTATGCGCTCAATTGTAGATGATCTTGGCATAAAAGATGAAATTAAATGGCAAAAAGTTAATCAATACCATTATGAAAAATATGTACGCTTAGTAGATGAGCTTTTCGCCCTTGCTAAAGAAGATAAATTGAAAATGCGAATTTTCTTTCGTCATAATCAATATGCCCCTTCAAGAATAACACAGGAAGAAAGGAAAGCGGATTATCGGGGCAGCGGCGTAGTTCCGTGGCAAGGGTGCTAACCAAATATCCGGCTGATGC
>OJRI01001136.1_pt1 | contig 15247 bp, 10 predicted proteins | sample 1599151 | NCBI WGS metagenome assembly OJRI01 (sample SAMN03922457, study PRJEB24848) | human gut metagenome | isolation source: stool sample | host: Homo sapiens | place: Germany | collected 2009-11
CCATGCACTTGCTCTCGTTTCACCGGAGGATTGTTTCGGCTGGTTTACTGCTGATGGTTATTGATTGGATTTTTGAGAATTGCTATAGTCTCTCACTGGAGCAAATACCGGTCAACTCTTTTCCACAGAATGTTGCTGCTCCAAAGGTGCTCAGGTACTCTTTATAATCTTCCGAAAATTTCAATTTCAGCTCATTCTCGGCGTCTGCAATTTGCTCCTTGGAGGCTGCACCAAGCCTCATTTTTTATTGTTCGATGGTGTATGAACCAGGTTGGAACTCTTGGGGCTGCTCGGCAGGCAGAATGACAGTAGCCGTGCAATTGGCGGGGATGGAGAAGGTATAAACTGTTTTATTCCCTATATGCTTCCAGGCGCTTTCCACCTGACCGAAAATGCTGTTGTATTTCACACCAACATGGTCAAAATGTCCGCCCGGATGAGGTGCAAGAACGAAATGATTTTCTCCGTCCATCTGCACGCCGCACATCACCCGGAACACCCATTCCAGCACAGCGCCTTTGGAATAGTGATCCAGGGAAGCGATGCCGCCCTGGGCCTGGGTGCCTTCCCAGCTCTCCCATACGGTGGTAGCGCCCGCCTTGGGCATGAACAGCCAGCCAGGCATTTCCTCGTTTTCCAGCATTCTGTAAGCTGCATCCAAATCTATATCGTCCAGCACATCCAGAATCAGCGGCGTGGACAGGAAGCCGGTGCCTACCCGGTAACGATAGTTTTTCACCGCCTGTAGCAGGCGCCGCTTTGCAAAATCCGTTTGCTTTTCATTCAGCAGGTTCATATAGAGCGGGCGAACCAGCACAGCCTGACGATCCGTGTCCAGGGAGAAATCCGGCTTTTCCACCAGCTCCTGATAGGCCTTTTTGCAGCCAGATTCATACCTGCGGTACAGGTCCGCGTCCTCCGCTTTCCCCAGATGCTCCGCGATCTCCGCCATCAAGCTCATCACATAGGTGGTATAAGCGGTGGATACCTCGGGATGGGGAGCCGCCATATCCGTCCATTTGTTGGGATGCACCTCGGCAGGCTCGGCCCACTCGCCATAGCTTTGGCCTGCGTTGACGGCATACTTCCTGTTCTCGCCATGGAGCCCCAGGGGCTTGGCCAGCAAGCCCAGTTTGCCGCAGCGCTTCATCATGAACCGTGCATACTTCTTCATGCCGGAATAATACTGGGTCAAAATACGCTCGTCCCCATACTGCTTCCAGAAGCGGTACGGGATGATCACGCCCGCGTCCGCCCAGCCTACGGAGCCGTTCATGGTGTTCATGTAGAAATCCACCCCGCCCGCAGGAGCAATCTGAGGCAGACAGCCGTCCTTCCGCTGCCAATCATACATGTCGTTCAGGAACTTCTTGGAGAAGGAAGCGTAATCGAACAGATAGGCCGCAGTACCAAAGAAGATTTGCGCGTCCCCTGTCCAGCCGTGACGCTCCCGGGTGGGACAGTCGGTCGGTAAATCGGCAGAGTTGTTTTTCGTGCTCCAGCGAGTGCAGGAGACAAAGCGGTTCAAAAGGGCATTGGAGCTGTTAAAGGTCAGGGTATCTTCCATGTCCGAATATACAGCAATGGCCTCAAAGTCCTCGGGTTTGGCTTCGATATCGCCGTCCACCTGCACATACTGAAAGCCGAAAATGCAGAAACGGGGCTTGTATTCGTTGAGTCCTTCCTTGCAGGTATATTCGATCTTCTGCAAGGGCGTGGTGATCTTTTTGCTGCTGCATTGGATGTTCCGCAGGGTCAATTCGCCCTGCCTGTCCAGCATTTCCCCATGGGTCAGGGTGATCTTTTGCCCTTGCTTCGCCTGCACCCGGAAGGAAACATAACCGGCGATATTCTGCCCGAAATCCAGCACGTTTTTTTCGCCGGGCGTATGGATCAGCTTGGGTGTAAACCGCTCGTGCTCCCGGACGGGCACATTATTGGAAGCGGAAGGAATGACGGTGCGTGAGTTGCACTTGGCTTTCGCGCCATAGCCGGGCTGCCGGTTGGCGTCCACGATCTCGCCGTCTTTATTGTCCGCAAAGCGGATGGGGCCGTCATTGCTCCAATCCCAGGTTTCGTCCGAGCAAACAGTCTCTATGGTTCCATCCTCTCCCGTGATTTCCAGCTGGCACAGCAGGGCGGTTTCCGTGCCGTATTGGTTTTTCAGACCCCAGGCGCCTGTGCTGCCCCGATACCAGCCATCCGCCAGCTGCACGGTCAGCACATTGTCGCCTGCTTTCAGCAGGTCGGTTACATCATAAGTTTGATACTGAATGCGCTTGTTGTAATCGGTAATGCCCGGGGCCAGGATGAAATCGCCCATTCGCTGGCCGTTCAGCACGGCCTCATACAGCCCGCAGGCCGTGATATATAGCCGGGCTTTCCGGGTCTTCTCCGCAGAGAAAGCCTTCCGAAAGCAGTCTACGGGATAGCGCTGCTTTTTATTCACGCTGTAATTGCCGGTGATCCAGGAAGCGTCCCACTTGGTGATGCCCATTTCAAAGAAGGCTGCTTCGCTCCATGCGCCGGGCACATTATTTTCATCCCACAGCCGGACCTTCCAGGTGACCCGCTCCCGGTCAGCAAGAGGCAGCGGATAATCCGCGTGCATGGCGCTGCTTTCCACCTTGCCGCTGTCCCATTGCTCGCTTATGACCTGATAGGCCGTTTGCTTGATTCCATCCTGGCAATTCCAGAACAGGCGCGGCTGCTGCAGATCCATCCCCAGGGGATTGACCAGATACTCTGTTTTCAATCGGATCGCTTTCATGTTTTTATCCTTTGATGGTCAAATTTGCTTCGCCGTCTGCCTGGGCGGTTACCTTCAGCAGCCAGCGTTCAGGACTGTATGCGCGCTTTTCCGTTTTGATGGGCAGGCCGCAAGTGATCTCTGCGGGTTCAAAAGGCAGGAAGATGGAGGTCGTTCCGTCCTTTTCGGCTGTGTATATCATTTGATATGCTTTGCCCGCTTCGTCGTAATGGTAGCTTTGCAGTTTTCCCGCGGTTTCCATGGGATAGGCCCGGCAAAGGGCTGAGAAATGGGTGTCGTTCTCCTGGCCGGGATGATATTCGCAGTAAGCGGAGCCCCAAAGGTTTTCCTCCAGGATACCGTTCATGAAGCGGATCAGATCGTTGGTGAAGTCCCGGGACGGGAAAGCGCCCCATTCGCCGATGATGGTGGGCAGCCGCAGCCGGTCCTGCCCCTGGCGCTTGCCCATGAACACCCGGCTGACGTTATCCTTGCTGTATGCCTCGTAACGGTCGGAATCCACCACGGAATCGTAGCCGTGCGGGGCGTAGATCTGACCGATGCCTTCCAGCCGCTCCATGCCGGTGGGCACGTCGGTGCTGCAATAGATATTGCCGCCGGTGACAATGTTCAGCTTGCTGTGCTTCTGAATGGCCCGCTGCATCCGGCGGTAAAAGTCCATCAGGGTGGTTTTGTCAAAATCCATGAGGCGCGACGCCACGATGCCCATAAACTCCGCTGCCTGCTCCGGGGGGATCAGGTCGGGACGGTCCAAATCAAATTGCGGGTTCTTTTTCAGCATTTCCACGGTGCCCAGGCCAAAGGCTTCCCGGGCCAGGCTGCCCATGAAAGGCTCGTTCATGGGCTCCAGCCCGATCACGTTATCGCAAGGTGCGAACACCCGGGCGATTTCTTCCCACATGTGTTCATAATGATCCAGCAGCCCAATGCCGTCCTCCGCTTCTTTGTTGGCCCAGAAATTATCTGCCGCTTTGATAATTGCTTCGCTCTTCAGATAAGCTTCAAACCAAATCACACAGTCCTGGGGATGAGGCAGTCCCTCATCCAGACAAGCCCAGTCCGGCGCGCCATCAATGAACTTTTGGGCAAACAGATCCTGATGCATATCCAGAATGATATACATGCCGTTTTCTTCGGCCAGCTTCACAATGCTTTTGACCTTGTTCAGGTATTCGTAATCGATTTTGCCAGGCTGTGGCTCCACAGCATCCCAGAAGATGCCGTAGCGCAGCAGATTAAAGCCCATGCGGCGGAAGTAAGGGAAAGCCTTTTCAATTTCGGGGTAGATATGACCTGTCTCCCGGCCGCGGCACAGCACGTTCACACCATGCAGGATCACCTGTTTTCCACTTTCGGTAACAAACGACAGATCCTTTAACAGCAGCTTTTCCATGGTTTTATCCTCCCTTTTTATTCCGCGTGATGGCGGGCCTTCAAATCGTTGTGGATCGCATCCAGGTGCTTTTCCACGTTCAGGAAAACGAGCAGCACGATCAGGATCACGGCGGTGATGACCTCATTGCCCAGGAAGAAGAAGGTGATCACGTTCTGCACGCCCATGTTCTGGACAAAGCCGATGGTCTGGCCGGTGGCCTCCACAAATTCCGGCGCGATATAGCCCGCCTGGGCAAGGAAAAAATTGAGTACGCCGGCGGCGATGCCGGTGCAGATGGTCAGGATGACACTGTTGACAGCGGAAGCCAGGCCATCCACGCGGAATCCGTTTTTCCATTCCACATGGTCGGATACGTCTGCCGACAGGGCCGCGAACACATAGGCACAGGGCAGGCCGCCGATATTTTTGATGAATTGGCCGATGAGCACGATCACCATATTCCGAGGATTGATCAGGCAAATAATGCCGCCCAGGGCATAGAGCACAAAGCCCGCCATGGTCACGTTCCGCTTGCCGAAGCGCTTGGCCAGGGGCCACACAGCAAAGATGCCGATGCCCATGGGGATTCCGCCGATCACGGAAACCAGCATCTGCGTCGTACCGTCGTTGTAGCTGCCCAATACATAGTTGCAGTAATATACCAGGGAGGCGTTTTTGAAATAGGTGCCCATAAAATAGACGATGTTATAGATGAACAGCGGCACCCAGAACCGATCGTGGAGCAGTGCGCTCAGCTGCTTTTTAATGGGCTGCGCTTCTGCGGTGGTGCCGATTTCTTCCGTGATGCGCTCCTTGGTAAAGAAGTATTCCAGCAGGGTCAGCGGCAGCATCAGTGCGGACAAAACGCCCATCACCAGCAGCCACAGATTCTGATTGACGCCGATCATGGGCATGATCACCATGGGGAAAATCAGCGCCACAATGATGCCGGATACCATCACGCTGGCCACGTTGTTGAAAACGGACAGGCTGCCGCGTTCATTGGTATTGCGGGTGGACAGAGCCACCATCAGGCCATGGCTCATGTTGTAGATCGTCGCCGCGAAAGCGTAATACAGGTTATAGGATACCATCACCCAGATCAGCTGCACGGTTTCCGAGGCTTTGGGAACGGCAAACAGCAGGATGCCGGTCACAGGCAGCAAAACAGCGGACAGCAGCAGCCAGGGGCGAGCCTTGCCTTCTTTAGAGCGGGTACGCTCAATGATCTGGCCCATGATCAGGTTGGTAATGGCGTCGATCACCTTGGAGATGATGGGAAACGCCATCAGGAAAACGCCGCCCCATACGCCGGTGAGCTTGAGTACGTCGGTGTAAAACACATTCAGATACACGGCCAGCACCGCGTTGAACAGCAGCGTGCCGGTGGGACCCAGCAAATAACCGAACCAGCGCTCCTTGGCGCTTACGCTTTCCTGGGTAATGCGGCTTTGCGGCAATCGGTTCAGGGTAATGGTTTTCATGGCGATTTTTCTCTCTTTCTCAGGTGTTTTCATCCTTTGGCAGCCTGGGGACTTTCACGGGTGACAGGAAGCATTTGATCCCTTTGATCAGATGGCCGTTGGCCATTTCCATCATGCCGTTGGCCACGTGCCAGGGCATGCTCTGCCCGGCGGACATGGACATGGAGCGCAGAGAGTTGCTTTCCAGGATGCGCTTTAAGAACAGCGCGCCCTTCCTGGCGTTTTCCTTTTCCGGTCCGTCCGGCATTTTCTCCGCCTTTTTCATTTGCCCTTTGGCAACGGACAGCACGGCGTTAAACAGGATGCGGCCCATGAAGGACTGCTGTAAATCCGTGAACCGGGATTCCAGGGTGGTGGGATAGGATTTGGGAAGCGCAGGAACCGTATAGGAATCGGAATAAACGGCTTTGGGTTCTTCTTCCACAGTGACCGTAACCGTTTTGCTTTCCCCGGGATTCAGATATACCTTTGCAAACCCCTTTAATTCGCCGTCAAGATACAGCTGGGACACTTCTCCGCCGAAGCGGCTGCCGGTGTTGGTAATCGTTTGCGTATAGGTGTTTCCGTCCTTCTGCCATTCACCGTGCTCAAAAGTGGTATAGCTCAGCCCGTGACCGAAGGGATAGCGCACGGGAATGCCGTGCTTCTGATAATACCGATAGCCCACCTCCGTGCCCTCGGCATAGACTTCCTGCAAAGTTTTTCCAAAACTTTCATGGCTGGGCACATCCTCATATTTTATGGGCCAGGTTTCCGCCAGCTTGCCGGAAGGGTTCTTTTCGCCGAATAATAGCTGTGCTGTGGCTTCGCCGCCGTTCTGCCCCGGCAGGAACATATTCAGGATGGCGCTGACCCGATCGTTGAAGGGCAATTCCACCGCGCTGCCGCCGAACAGCACCACCACCAGCTTCTTGCCGGTGGCGATCATGTCGTCGATCAGCTTCAATTGTTTTTCCGGCAGGCGCATGTTTTCCCGGTCGCAGCCTTCGGACTCGTATTCATCGGTAAGGCCTGTAAAAACGAGGACGGTATCACAGTCTGCCAAAGAATGATTCTTGATATTCCGTTTTTCAAAGGCGTCCCTGACTGTCGTTACCTGGGTTGGGTTGATCATGGAACTGCCGGATCCCTGGTAGCGCATGGTTTCATACAGCGCACCGGCAATATGCAGCTTTTCTTTCCCCGTCAAAGGCAACGTGCCGTCGTTCTTCATCAGCACGGCGCAGTCGGCGGCGATCTCCCCGGCCAGGTCGTGATGCGTCTGCCAATCCACAGGCGTTTCATCCGCGGGCTTTGCATACTGGTCGATCCATTTCAGGATGTTCCGGCAGGCTTGATCCAGGTCTGCCATGGGCAGGGACTCGTCCCGCGCCGCGTCCAAAATCCACCGGCGGCAGATGGCGGTATCGCCGGGCATTTCCAAATCAAGCCCGGCTTTGATCCCGGCCGCCCGGTCATGCACCGCGCCCCAGTCGGTCATCACCACACCGTCAAAGCCCCATTCCTTGCGCAGCACATCGGTGAGCAGCCACTTGTTTTCGGAGCAGTACACGCCGTTGATCTGGTTGTAAGCACACATCAGCGTGGCGGGTTGGGCATGCTTCACGATGTATTCAAAGGGCTTCAAATACAGATTGCGGACGGTGTTTTCCGATGCCACCGAATTGCCCATGAAGCGGTAGTTTTCGCTGTTGTTCATGGCAAAATGCTTCACGGAAACACCCACGCTCTGGCTCTGCACTCCCTCCACCTCGGCAGCGCCCATGACGCCCGCCAAATAAGGGTCTTCGGAAAAGTATTCAAAATTCCGTCCGCACAGGGGATTCCGCTTGATATTCACGCCAGGACCCAGCAGGGTGTGCACGCCATAATGGCGGCATTCCCGGCCAATGGCATCCCCCATTCTTTTCAGGTTATCCGGATTCCAGCCGGAGGCGGTGGTCACTGCTGTTGGAAAAGCGGTGGCCGGTTCGCTGGCAGTGATGCCGTTATCGCCGCCCGCTTTCTGCTTCCGCAGGCCGTGGGGGCCATCCGACATGCAAAGAGACGGAATGCCCAGCCTTGGGATGGGGTTGGTGTACATGAAGTCGGTGCCGGATACCAGCGCCGCCTTTTCTTCAAGCGTCATTTGTTTCAGAATGCTTTCAATGTCCATGGGATGCCTCCTTGTGCGGCATGAAGAGAACGAACTTTTGCGACGATCTAATTATATAATAAGCGCTTGCCAAAAATCTTGCAGAATTGTGATATTTGATATATAATTGTATTGTCTTCACACAGAAGGGCGGGCGTAAAATGAAAAAGCTGGATCTTTCCTATCTTTGCAGCACCATCAGCAGCCTGTGCGGCTTTCCCGTGCGGCTGTACGAAGGAAACGAACTGGTATTCAAGGTCGATCATTCCGGCTTGAAGTATGACCCCATTCAAGCGTCGCTGAAGGATTTATTTGCTTTATCCGATCATATCGGCACCTATATCACACCCCGCTATTATTATTACGGCGTCGTGCGCAGCGGTGAAACCCGGCTGATCCTGGGCCCGACCCGCCAGCTTCCCGCCACGGAGCAGCAGCTTCGGGAGCTGGCTTTTTTGAGCAACGTACCGTCAGAAGAAATGCAGGCGTTCATTCAAACCATGCGCTCCCTGATTTACATGCCCTTGGAAAGCCTGCAGCAGATCCTGTGTACCATGAATTATGTGATGAACGGAGAAAAACTGTTGCTGGAGGATATTGTGCTCCGCGGATCTGCTGAAACGCAAATCACGCCCAACCCAGCAGAAGCCAATGATGGACAGGCCATCCCTGAAGAAATCCACAACACGCTGGCAATTGAACAAACCTTAATGAACATGATCCGCAAGGGCGATACAGACGCCCTGAAAGCCTGGATCGCTTCCGCGCCCGCCGTTCACGCAGGCGCCATGGCCCAGGAGCATTTGAGGCAATACAAGAACACCTTTATCGTCACCACCACCCTGGCGGCCCGCTCCGCCATCCGCGGCGGCATGAACGTGGAAGAAGCCTTGTCCACCAGCGATCTGCTGATCCGCAGCTGCGAAGCGCTCCAGGACGTGCAAAACATTCAGCGGCTGCAGATCAACATGCTCCTTACCTATACCGAGCAGGTAGCGCGCCTGCGGGAAGGGATTCAGCCGACGCCGTTGGCCATTGCCGTGTCTGCCTGGGTACAACGGCATTTGAGTGAACCCATCGATACTGAAAAGTTAGCTCAGGAGCTTCATTATTCCCGGCCATATCTCTCAAGAAAATTCAAAGAGGAAACCGGCATGACGCTCACCGACTTTATCCTCACGAAAAAAAGCGAGGAGGCTGCCCGCCTGCTCGCTTACACGGATAAGAGCTTGATCGCCGTCAGTAACTATTTGGGTTTTTCCTCCCAAAGCCATTTTTCCAGAGTCTTCAAGAAATACATAGGCAAGACCCCATCTGGTTACAAAGCTCAATAGAATGCCACTATACTTGGCTCCGGTGATCTGCCTTCATCAGACGCAGACGTGCGACGTCAACATCCAACTGTCTCATAGTGCGGTGTCGGCGTCGGAAGATTCAGCTGATCAGCAGTCTTGATGTCAGCAACCTCTTTGAACATGGACATCAGCTCAGGCAGGTTGAAGAACTTGCTGAACCTGGTGCGTGCCCTATGCAGATGGTGGCAAGCCAGATCGACGGCACATTTTACGAGGCGGCCGGCCTGGCTCAGCAGATGAGCCCCGAAGGCACAGTAGGCCAAAAATACTACGAATACATCACCGCCGAAACCCACTTTGACCGCATTGCCAGGTCACATACGCTGTCGGACGACATGTCCAACATCTTGTTCAGCCACCGCAAGGCGTCGCTGGTGGGCTATCTTGGCCCGGCGGGTTCATCCGGCAGGCGCGTGACCGAGTTCATGACCTTTCCGCTGCACGCCAACGCTCCTGATATCGACACCCTGCCCACCCTGCTCACTGTCAACGGTATGTGCTTTCACGCCATCCACGGCAGTGTGAGCGCGCTCAACGCCAAACCCAGCATCTCCGTGTCCAAAGAGGCGCATTTTCCGGGCCGCAAGCGCAAGGCGTATGTGGAGTTCTATCTGGATGTGTCCGATTCGCTGCGTATCGATTCGATAGGCCGCGAGTACACCTGCATCCTCGCCATGCTGGACCCGGCTGGAAACACTGTGTATGCCACCTCGCCTGATGTGGCGCTGGGCGAGCCGCTCGCCGGCCAGCCGGTGCTTGATGACGTGTATCATGTGTCCCAAAAGAGTGCCTTCGGCTTTTCCTATGCGCTGATGGTGATGCGCTCCACCTACTGGCAATATGTGCTCGCATGGATGCGCTACCTGATTGTCGTGCTGGCGCTCACAGCAGCCATCGTGGCTGGCACGGTCACGCTGCTCTACCGGCTTATCTACAAGCCCATCCGTCTTTTTGCCGAGGAGGTGGAAACCATCTGTGACGGCGACCTGACGCCCTCCTCTCAGTCCTTTGGTATACGCGAGTTCGACGAACTATTCACCAAGATCGAGGAGATGAAGCGCGCTATCACGCTGCTGATGGACAACGCGCGCTACGCCGAGAAGGAGAAGCGCCACCTTCAGCTGGACAACCTGTATTACCAGATCAATCCGCACTTTCTGCTCAACGCCCTCAACTCCCTACACTGGCTGGCCATGATGAGCAACCAGCAGGATATCGTGCAGTATGTCCACCAGCTCAACAGCATCCTCAGCTACAGCCTGGGCAAGACCACAGGCATCATCACGCTGCGTACAGAGCTGCGCGTGGCCGACGACTATGTGAAGCTGCAGCAGATGCGATACGATTTCAACTTTTCTATGGATGTGGAGGAAGGCGCGTATCTGGATACCCCCTGCGCGCGCCTCATCCTGCAGCCCGTGCTCGAAAACGCCATCTGCCACAACATGAATGAGTTCGGCAGCCTGCTCCTCGAAGTTCATCCGCACGATGACGGGCATGTATGCATCCGCATTCACGACGACGGCGCAGGCATGAAGGCCCTGCCTTCCGAGGGCCTCCTCCTGCGCGATGTCAGCGACAGCGGCATCGGCTTTACCGCGTATTTTAAGGAGGGTTCGTCATGGTTGAAAGCAAAACCTTTACCACAAAGCTGCTGCGCACGGTCAACTACGCCTTGCTGTCCATCCTGGCGCTTTTCTGCCTGTATCCGCTGTGGTACACGCTGTGCTTATCCTTATCGGATAAGACGGCGGCCAACTCCGGCATGGTGACGCTCTGGCCCATCAACTTCACCACCATCTCCTACCGCGAGATCATGAAGGAGAGCAAATTCTTCCATTTCTTCTTCATATCGGTTCAGTGCACGGTGCTGGGCACAGCCTTCACCACACTGGTGCTGGTGCTCTTTGCCTATCCGCTTAGCAAGACGCGCAGGGAGTTTTCCAGCGTGAACGTATTCAAGTGGTCGGCCATTTTCTGCATGGTTTTTAGCGGCGGCACTATTCCATGGTACATTACCATGGTGAATTATGGTATGATAGACAGTATGATCGGCCTGATCCTGTGCGGCGGCCTGCCCGTGTTCAATCTGATCCTGATCATCAACTTCTTCCGCTCACTGCCGGATTCGCTGGAAGAGGCCGCGGTTGTCGACGGCGCAGGGCCGTGGCGGATTCTTTTCAGCATCGTGGTGCCGTGCTCGGTGCCCGTGCTAGCCACCATCATTCTGTTCACAGGCGTCGGCTACTGGAACGAGTTCTTCCAGGGCATGGTGCTCTCCAGCAGTGACAGCAGCTATCCCTTGCAGGCGTATATCCAGCAGATGGTCGTCACCACCCAGATCAACCACATGAGTCCGGACCAGCTCAAGCTGTACAGTCAGATGAGCAACAAATCGCTCAACGCGGCCAAGGTATTCATCGCCATGGTACCCATGATGTGCGTGTATCCCTTCCTGCGCGCTATTTCGTGACTGGCGTACTACTGGGCGCGGTCAAGGGCTGACAAACCGACAAACATCCACGAAAGGATTGATAATATGCTCACGAAGATGGAAAGCCGCATCCTCTACCGCTTTGACAACGAGCAGGTGATGATTGAGCCGTGGGGTCTGGACGCGCTGCGCGTGCGCGCCACCTGCGCCGCCTCTTTTACAGACGGCGAGGATCACGCCCTGCTGCCTGCTGCGTCTGTGCCCGTACAGATCAGCATTGACGAGAAGGGCGCGAGCATCATAAACGGTCATATCCGCTGCGACATCGATCGCTTTGGCGTGAGACCTTCCTGCGCGACGGGAAGCCCATCCTGCGCGAATATGAGCGCAACCGCTACGCGCCAACCGACCGACCCCTGTGCTCCGCGCTGGAAATCCGCCCGCGCATGTACGCGCCGCACACCGGCACGGGCTGCAGCCGCTTCACCATGCGCTTTGAGGCCAACGACGGCGAAAAGCTCTACGGCATGGGCCAATATCAGCAAAAGCAGCTCAATTTGAAGGGCTGCACATTGGAGCTGGCACACCGCAATTCTCAGGCCAGCGTGCCGTTCGTGGTGTCAAACCTCGGCTACGGCATGCTCTGGAATAATCCGGCCATAGGCCGCGTCACATTCGCCAGTAACGTAACTGAATGGGAGGCCGAGTCCACCATCCAGATGAATTACTGGATCTGCTGCGGCGATACGCCCGCGCGCCTTGAGAAGCTCTATTCCGCCGCCACGGGTCACGTGCCCATGATGCCGGATTTCGCCCTCGGCTTCTGGCAGAGCAAGCTTCGCTATCAGACGCAGGAAGAGCTGCTGAACGTGGCGCGCGAGTATCACCGCCGCGGTGTGCCAGTGGGCGTGATGGTCGCGGACTTCTTCCACTGGCCGCATCAGGGCGACTGGCGCTTTGACGCCGAGTATTGGCCGGACGTGAAGGCCATGTGCGACGAGCTGCACGCCATGGGTATGAAGCTGATGGTGTCGGTGTGGCCCACCGTGCAGGAGGACAGCGAGAATTACCGCGAGCTGCTGGAAAAAGGCTACCTCGTGCGTTCGGACCGCGGCAGCCGCCTGCGCCATTTGGGCAACGCCTGCTATCTTGACGTGACCAACCCCGATGCCCGGCGCTATCTGTGGGATAAGCTCTGCCAAAATTACCGCAGTCAGGGGGGGATCTGTTCTGGCTGGACGAGGCCGAGCCGGAATACACCGGTTATCCGTATAGCAACATTCGTTACAGCATCGGTTCGGATCTGGAAAAGGGCAATCTCTATCCTCTCTGCTATGCTCGCATGGCGTGGGACGGCTTTAGTGACGCGGGCCAGGATGAGACCGTCAGCCTCATCCGCTGCGCGTGGGCGGGCAGCCAGCGCTACGGCGCGCTCGTGTGGAGCGGCGATATTGAATCTACATTCGACTGCATGCGCACCCAGCTTGTCGCAGGCCTCAATATGGGCCTGGCCGGCATCCCATGGTGGACGATGGACATCGGCGGCTTCCACTTCGGCGACACGCGCGACCCCGGCTTTGCCGAACTGCTCATCCGCTGGTTCCAGCTGGGCACGTTCTGCCCCGTGATGCGCCTGCACGGCGACCGCGAGCCGCACAAAGCGCCCCTGTCCAATCACGGCGGCGGCGCGCTGCCCACCGGCGCGGAGAACGAGATTTGGAGCTACGGCGAGGAGGCATGTGCCATTATGACCCGCATGATTGGCCTGCGCGAGCGCATGCGCGATTACCTACGCAACGCCATGCGTCAGGCCCACGAGGACGGCCAGCCCGTGATGCGCACGCTGTTCTACAACCAGCCGGATGACGAAACCGCGTGGGAGATCGACGACGAGTTCTTCCTGGGCGACGACGTGCTGGTGTGCCCCGTGCTCGAACGCGGAGCCGTCAGCCGCCGCGTATACCTGCCCAGGGGACGCTGGCGCGGCCTGTGGGATCATCAAATTTACGAAGGCGGACGGTGGATGCAGGCGGACGCGCCGATTGACGTCATTCCCGTGTATATCCGCGATGGCAAGCTCGCCGAGCTTTGAGACACCTGATAAGGAGGAGATCGCCATGCCGTACAGACCGTTCGCAAGCGGCACCAACCCCATCATTCCTATGGATTTTCCCGACCCGGACATCCTGCGCGTGGGCGACGCCTATTACATGGTGAGCACCACGATGTACTTCATGCCCGGATGCGTCATCCTGCGCTCGCACGACCTGATCCACTGGGAATTTTACACCCATGTGTACGATATGCTGGAGAACACGCCTGCCCAGCGGCTTGAAGGCAACGCGAATGCCTACGGCAAGGGCATGTGGGCCGCAAGCCTGCGCAGGCGCGGCGATACATTCTACATCAGCTTTGTGGCCTATGATACGCACAAGACGTATCTGTATTCCGCCAGCGATATGAAAGGCCCATGGAAACGGAACGAGATCGAGGGCTTCTACCACGACAGCTCGCTGTTTTTTGATGATGACGGGCGTGCGTATATTGTGTACGGCGGCACACAAATCCGCATCACGGAGCTCAATGACGACCTGACCAGTCCGCGTCCCGGAGGCCTTGACCGCATCATCGCCGACAGCGGCACGTCCGACTATTTAGGCTTTGAAGGTTCGCATTTTTACAAGATCAACGGACGCTACTACCTGTTCGTCATCCATTCCCGCAAGGACCGCTGGAAGCGCGTAGAATCCTGCTACACCAGCACCACGCTCGTGGGAGAATTCACCGGCGGCGTGGTGTTCGAGGACGATTTGGGCTTCCTCGATCAGGGCGTGGCACAGGGTGGCGTCGTGGATACGCCAGACGGGCGCTGGTTCTTCTGCCTGTTTCAGGACCGCGGCGCGGCTGGGCGCATGCCCGTGCTCATCCCGATGACGTGGGAAGATGGCATGCCTGTGATTGGTGAAAACGGCAAGGTCCCGGCCATGGTCACAAACCGCTGCGAGAGGCCCGGATGGGTGTGCGCACCGCTTTACGGCAGCGACGATTTCCACGGCGAAATGAAGCCTTTCTGGGAGTGGAACCACATCCCCGACCGCAGCCTGCTAGCTACGGCAGCGGCCGCTACACCATCCGCTTTGGCAAGACCTGCGAAAGCCTGACGCAGGCCGCGAACACGCTCACGCAGCGCACGCTATATCCCGGCTGCTTTGCGGCCGTTACGCTGGATGGCTCGCAGTTGCGCGACGGCGACATTGCCGGTCTTTGTGCCCTGCAGGACCGCTGGGCCTTTGCGGGCCTTGCGCGTGAGGCAGGCGATCTCTTTGTCACGCTGCGCGCCCGAAACGAAAACGGCCCCGCTGATGGAGTCGAGGTGGAGCGCATCCCTGTGCCGGGCGATCGCGTGCGCCTGGGCGTATGGTTCGATTTTGAGTGTATGAAGGATAAAGCGACGTTCTATCTGCAGCAGAACGGCGCATGGCGCGAGCTGGGTCAGGGATACCGCCATCAGATGACATACCTGCTTACACACTTCACTGGCTACCGCATCGCGCTGTTCGGCTTTGCGAGAGAGGGCGCTGGCGGAAGCGCCGCGTTTGAAGACTTCGTATACGAAACGGAGAAGCCGGCTTGTTATATCTAATGTCCACTGAATAACCATCCGTTTTTCACGCGATTGCAGAAGTCCGAGTAGC
>OJRI01001149.1_pt1 | contig 15052 bp, 9 predicted proteins | sample 1599151 | NCBI WGS metagenome assembly OJRI01 (sample SAMN03922457, study PRJEB24848) | human gut metagenome | isolation source: stool sample | host: Homo sapiens | place: Germany | collected 2009-11
TGTGTATAAGAGACAGGTTTACGGATGTAGATACTGCAAAGTGGTATCATCTGTCCGTTGATTATGTGCTCACGCACAAAATGATGAACGGTGTATCGAGCCGTGCATTTGCACCGAATGCCAACCTGACGCGCGGTATGCTCGTGCAGATCCTGTATAACCTGGAAGGCAAGCCGAAGGGCACAGCAGCGATCTTCTCGGAAGGATCGTATTCGGCTGCGCTCAACCAGCGGGACAACTCCTCGGCATCTTTCCCTTCGACCCGTTGCCGGGCATTGATGAGCATATACGTTTTCTTGTTATTCAGAATATCGCCTCCTATCTTTTTCCCGAAACGGGCAGGGCCGCCATACACGTCCAACCAATCGTCCTGCAACTGGAACGCCAGTCCCAAAGACTCGCCGAAACGGTAGATACAATCCGCATCCGTCTCGCTCGCTCCGCCTATAATCGCCCCTATCTTCAACGCTCCCCCCAACAGCACGGCTGTTTTCAGGCGAATCATCTCGATATATTCCGCTTCGGTCACATCGTCCCGACGCTCGAATTCCATATCGTATTGCTGACCTTCGCAAATTTCAAGAGCCGTTTTCAAGAACAACTCGACGACGGCCCCCGTGTGCGGAGCTTCCGTGCGGGCGATATAACGGAAAGCGATGATCTCCATAGCATCGCCCGAAAGTATGGCCGTATTCTCGTCCCACACCTTATGCACCGTGGGTTTACCACGGCGCACGTCGGCTTTGTCCATCACATCGTCATGCAACAGCGTGAAGTTGTGAAACACTTCCAACCCCACCGCCGCATTCAATGCCCGACGATAATCGCCCGCAAACATCTCGCAAGCAAGCAACGTCAACAACGGCCTCACGCGCTTACCGCCCAACGACAACTCATAACGCACGGGAGCATACAATCCATCGGGTTCGGCGGCATATTCTATCTTCGAAAGTTCAGCTTCTATCGCATCGAAATATCTTTGCAGTTTTTCCATAAACTACTTGAAAATTTTTATGTTTTACATAGAACAAAGTTCAAAATTAACGATTTCCATCGATTCGAGCAAACATAGTTTGCAATATAATACGAATAAAGTTCCGATACAAACTCGTTCCGCCACATACTTTATTGTCCTTTTTCCCGTTAATAAATCATCGGGAACCATTCTGCCGAAAGCAAAATTCAATCACGCGACTTTCTGCCGACCGGGAATTTTGGCTATCTTTGAAACCCGAAAACAATTATGACACATACGTTTCGATATATAACGGTTCTTCTGGCGACTGTCACTACATGCTTCGCCGGGAGGGGACAAGAGGGGAAAAGCTCGTTCGACTTTCTCAATATCCCCACCTCTACCCACGCCTATACGTTGGGAGGAACCAATATATCCGTCATCGACGAAGATATAAACCTCGTCAATCAAAACCCGGCTCTGATGGGACCCGAATCGGATTTACAACTCGGGCTGAACTACATGAAATATGTCGGGGGAATCAATCTGGCAGGAGCCACTTTCGGAAGGGCGGCCGGCATACAATACTACGGGTACGGCAAAATGAAAAGTGCCGACGAAACCGGCGTGATCACCGGTGAATTTTCACCCAAAGACATCGTCTTCAACGGTATCTACGCCCACGACATCACCACGACCTTGCGGGGCGGAGTCAATGCCAAAGTCATCTACTCCTCTTACGAACAATACACCTCTTGGGCGCTTGCCGTCGATCTCGGCCTCAACTACTACAACGCCGACAACGACCTCTCGCTCTCGCTGGTAGCACGCAATCTGGGTGGACAAATCAAACGTTACAACGACACATTCGAACGCATGCCGTTCGATTTGCAGATAGGCTATACGCAAAGCCTCGAACATGCGCCCATACGGGTGTCGGTCACCGCTCGTAACCTCACAAGGTGGAAACTTCCCTATCCCGCCATCGAAAGCAGCTCTTACACCGGGAGCGACGAAATCGTCGAAAAAAGCGGATTCGTGGACAACCTTTTCCGCCATCTCATTTTCGGCGTGGAGTTCCTGCCCACCGACCGCATTTACATAGGAGTGGGGTACAACTACAAAACCCGCACCGACATGCGCACCGCTCACCGTAACTTTCTCTCCGGATTCAGCATAGGCGGCGGAATCAAAGTCCGCATGTTCGGCATAGGTGTCGCCCTCGCACAACAACACACGGGAGCGACCACGCTCATGGTCAACCTCTCGACCAATCTTTTCGAATTCAAAAAATAAACGCTTATGAATAAACCTGAACCTCGGATAATCATCGCCGTCGACGGCTTCTCTTCGTGTGGGAAAAGTACGATGGCGAAAGCTCTTGCCCGGAACATAGGCTACATTTATATCGACAGTGGCGCGATGTACCGCGCCGTCACCCTCTACTGCCTCGACCACGGCCTCATCGACGGCGACACGGTCGACACCGATACGCTGAGGTCCCTCATGGACGACATTCAAATCGATTTCCGCCCCGATCCCGAAACGGGTATGACACACACATTTCTAAACGGAATCGACGTAGAGCGTGAAATTCGCTCCATGCGAGTATCCGATAAGGTAAGCCCCGTTAGTGCCATACCTTTCGTGCGCACGGCTATGGTTGCCGCACAGCAAAAAATGGGCGAACGGAAAGGCATCGTCATGGACGGGCGCGATATAGGCACAACTGTATTCCCCCATGCCGAACTGAAAATATTCGTCACGGCCTCGGCGGAGACTCGGGCACAACGACGCGTCGACGAATTGAAGGCGAAAGGTGTCGATGTCGATTTCGACGAAGTAGTCGCCAACATCAACAAACGCGACCACATCGACCAGACCCGTAAAGAAAGCCCTTTGCGCAAAGCCGACGATGCCATAGAGCTCGACAATTCCCACATGACAATCGCCGAGCAAGACGCATGGCTCATGACCCGGTACAGAGAAACCGTCGAAAAACTTCGATAAACCACCCGCAAAGGTAGAAAGGAGACAGGTTATGGCACGCATAGAAATAGACGAACATTCGGGTTTCTGCTTCGGTGTAGTCACGGCTATCCGCAAAGCCGAAGAAGAACTCGACCGCACCGGACGGCTCTACTGCCTCGGCGACATCGTACACAACAGCAACGAGGTGGAACGACTCAAAGCCAAAGGGCTCATCACCATAGACCACGAGCAGCTCAAACAGTTGCACGACGTGAAAGTATTGCTGCGAGCCCACGGTGAACCTCCCGAAACCTACCGAATCGCCGCCGAGAACAACATCGAAATCATCGATGCCACCTGCCCCGTCGTGTTGCAACTGCAACGTAAAATCAAAACCGCATACGATTCCAACCCTCCCGGAGAGGCGCAAATCGTTATCTACGGCAAAACCGGACACGCCGAAGTCAACGGACTGGTGGGACAGACCCACGGCAAAGCCGTCGTCATCGAGGGGGACAAAGACCTCGATAAGATAGACCTCCGCAAAAAACTGTTGCTTTATTCCCAAACAACCAAGTCGGTAGAAGGCTTCCGCCACATCGTCGACGAGATAAAACAGCTGAAACCCGACGGACAATTCGAATCGTTCGACACCATCTGTCGGCAAGTCGCCAACCGCATTCCCAATATCAGGGAGTTTGCCCGCCGACACGACCTTATCCTGTTCGTTTGCGGGAAAAAGAGCTCCAACGGACGGGTGCTTTTCGGAGAATGCCTGCAAGTCAATCCCCAATCCCGACTCGTTTCCGACATCAGCGAAATAGACCCCACATGGCTCGAAGGAAAAGAGAGCATAGGTATCTGCGGAGCTACCTCCACCCCCCGCTGGCTCATGACCGAAGTCCAAGAATACATAACCCGGTTATTGGAAACGACCGGCTCTACCGCCACCCGATGACCGACCGTATTTCTGTGAATACCCAAAAGCAAGAATAATCCGGCTCAGCCCGGATAAGTTTACTCCGATACTTTATACAAAAATAGATTCTACCCCTACCTTTCATTTTGGTAAATAGTTTATCAAAATGAAAGGCATTTGCGCTCCGAAAAACCGACTATCACCATAATAATCAACAATTTAATCATATCCCCACAAAAATGGTCTGCCATTTGTCGTGTAAGAGATATGAAACTCTACATCATATCAAACAGACTGCCAGTCAAGGTAAGCGAAAAAAACGGAACGTTTTCATTCACCCGAAGCGAAGGCGGACTGGCAACGGGGCTCGATTCTCTTCAAACTGCTTACGAAAAGCATTGGATCGGGTGGCCGGGAATTTGTGTGGATAATGATAGCGACAAACAAGCGATCGGGGAAAAATTGGAAGAACTAAACTTTCACCCCGTATTCCTGTCCGACACCCAGATAAAAAATTATTACGAAGGTTACAGCAACAGTACCATCTGGCCGCTGTGCCACTATTTCTTTGCCTATACATTGTACAAGGACACTTTCTGGCAAGCCTACCGAGAAGTAAACAAGCGATTCTGTGAAACCATCTGCCGGCTGATAAGCCCCGAAGATAAAGTGTGGGTACAGGATTATCAACTGATGTTATTGCCCGGTATGCTTCGAGAAGCCGTTCCCGACTTGTGCATAGGCTATTTTCATCACATACCTTTCCCGTCCTATGAACTCTTCCGCATATTGCCCGAACGAGCCGAGATTCTCAAAGGTCTGTTAGGAGCCGATTTCATAGCTTTTCACACTCACGACTACATGCGGCACTTTATCAGTGCGGTAGAACGCGTGCTGCGCATGAATTTCAAATTGGACGAAATACAGTTAGGCAATCGGGTCGTACGAATAGATGCCCTTCCTATGGGGATTAATTACGACCTGTACCACAATGCTTCTACACAACCGGAAGTCCGTCAAGCGGTCGACCGCACGAGAAAACTGTTCGGAGATCACAAGTTGATTCTCTCCGTGGACCGCCTCGATTACAGTAAAGGAATCCTGCACAGGCTGCGAGGCTTCGCCGCCTTCCTCGAACATCACCCCGAATATCATGGCAAGGTCGCTTTGGCTATGATCATAGTCCCCTCGCGCGACCACGTAGGCAGTTACGCCCAATTAAAGACCAAAATAGACGAAGAAATAGGCTCCATCAACGGGGCGTATTCTACGATGGATTGGACTCCGGTATATTATTTCTATCACGGATTTTCTTTCGAGGAACTGACAGCCATGTACCACATGGCCGACATAGCGCTTGTGACCCCCCTCCGGGACGGAATGAACTTGGTAGCCAAAGAATATGTAGCCGCCAAAAGCGAAAATCCCGGTGTATTGATTCTCAGCGAAATGGCAGGAGCAGCCGTCGAATTGACCGACGCTCTGTTAATCAATCCCAATGACACGGGACAAATCGAACGGGCAATTTGTCAAGCATTGGAAATGCCCGTAGAGGAACAGTTGCGACGGCTGCAAAACATGCAGAAAATCATCTCGACCCAAACCGTCGACAAATGGGCTGCCGACTTTACCGACGAGTGGAACGATATTTGCCGCAAGAACATCTCCTTCCGCAAAAAACAGATTACAGCAAACGCGATAGGCACTATCAAACAAGAGTACAATAGAGCGAAAAAACGGCTCATTCTTTTGGACTACGACGGAACATTGGCGGCTCTCAAACCCCGCCCCGAAGATGCCGAGCCGACACCCGAACTCATAGAAACGCTACAAAAACTTTGTGAAGACTCCGACAACCACATCGTTATCAATAGCGGGCGCGATCATTTCACATTGGAAAAATGGCTGGGGAACCTTCCGGTCTCGATAGCTGCGGAGCACGGAGCATTCTATCGGGAAAACGGGCTATGGCACAAAAACATCAACAAACCGGTATGGAGCGCAGGTTTGTTATCTATCCTCAAACTATTCGTAGCGAAAACACCCCGTTCGCGTCTGGAAGTCAAAGAAACCGCCATCGCATGGCACTATCGGGAAAGCGATGCTTGGCTGGGAACTTTGCGAGCCCAACAATTAGCCAACGAACTTGTTTCTATCTGTATACAACAGAAATTGCAAATCATTCAGGGAGACAAAGTGATCGAAATAAAATCGCCCGATTACAACAAAGGCTCGGAAGTTTCCCGCCAACTCAAAAAAGAATATTACGATTTTATTCTGGCTATCGGCGACGACACCACCGACGAAGATATGTTCAAGGCCCTGCCCAAAAATGCGGCAACCATAAAAGTGGGTTACGTCTCCGAAACCGCCAGATACAACTTGCCATCGCAGGAACAAGTCCTCCCCTTGTTGCAAACATTGGTAAATATTTCGGGCGAGTCATCGACCAACGATAAAGTCCGAAAAGGATTGAACTCCGCATTACATTTCTTTAAAGAACTACTAAACTTAAAATAAAACCGATGAATAACCTCAACTATGGTGTAATTGGAAACTGCCGGACGGCAGCGCTCATATCGGAAAAAGGGAATATCGAATGGTTGTGTTTCCCCGACTTCGATTCGCCCTCTATCTTCGCGGCACTGCTCGATAGGGACAAAGGCGGTTGTTTCGGATTCGAAGTGTCGAACGAATACCGCATCTCGCAATCTTATGTACCTCATACCAATATACTATCCACCCATTTCTCTTCCGACGAAGGAGAATTTGTCGTGCTCGACTTCATGCCGTGCTACCGTTCCTATGAAAAAGAGCACTATCTGCCCGCAGAAATATATCGTTATATCCGTTGGATAAAAGGGACACCCCGGTTTAAAGTAAATTACAATCCGGCTCCCGATTATGCGCGGGGAAAAGTCATACACAACATTACCGACGAATACATCGAAACTTATTGTTCGTCCGAGAACAAAGACCGACAATACCTATACTCTTCCCTGTCTTTACAAGATATCGAACAAAAAAAGGAAATCACGCTCCAACAAGATGAATTTTTCCTGCTGTCATACAACGAAAAGGTAATTCCGATAGACATCGAACGGGAAAAGCTCGAATATTGCCGCACACTGGTCTATTGGCTCAACTGGACGAACCGGACTAAAAAATACTCGCTCTACAACGACGTTATAGAACGAAGTCTATTAGTATTGAAGTTAATGTCTTATTACAACGGAGCCGTATTGGCGGCACTCACTACGAGCCTGCCCGAAACCGTCGGCGACGTCCGCAACTGGGACTATCGTTTTTGTTGGTTGAGAGATGCATCCATGTCCATCGAGACCCTCTTCCAAATCGGGCATGCAGGAGCGGCTCGCAGATTTATGAAATTCATTCAATCCACCTTCGTCGCCAAGCACGAGTCTTTTCAAATCATGTATGGCATTCGCGGAGAAAGGCAATTAAAAGAAATCATTCTGGACCACCTCGACGGATATAAAAACTCCAAACCGGTGAGAATAGGAAACGATGCCTATCACCAAAGGCAAAACGACTCGTTCGGTTATCTCATGGACTTGATCTACCAATACTATCGACTCATGCCGGGGACGTTAGACGAGATAGAAGACATGTGGGAAATGGTGAAGAGTATTCTCGCCACAGTCGAAGAGGAATGGAGAGAACCAGACAAAGGAATCTGGGAAATCAGGGGGGAAAGCCAGCATTTCGTCTCTTCGAAAGTAATGTGCTGGGTCGCTTTGGATCGGGGAACGAAAATCGCCAATATGCTAAAAAAATACAAATATATCGAACGCTGGCAGAAAGAAGCCGACAAGATAAAAACCGATGTGATGACTCACGGCTGGAAAGAAAAAATCCACAGTTTTTCCCAGACCTACGAAAACACGGCCTTAGATTCCTCCCTGCTCCTCATGGAACCTTACGGCTTCATCGAAGCGAACGACATTCGTTATCACCAAACAGTGAAAGCCATAAAAAAAGCGTTGTTACACAAAGGCTTGATGTACCGGTACAACAGCAAAGACGACTTCGGACTGCCCTCCTCGGCATTCACGATATGCACCTTTTGGCTCGTGAGGGCTCTTTTCGTCATAGGAGAAAAAGAAGAGGCCCGCTGTCTGTTCGACGAAATACTGAAATGCTCCAATCACTTAGGTCTGTTCAGCGAAGATTTGGACTTCGACACCAAAGAACAATTAGGGAATTTCCCCCAAGCCTATTCCCATCTGGCTCTGGTAAACACGGCCATTCTATTTGCAGAAGAAGACAAGAAATTATCGTTCATTCGACCCTAAAAAACAGAAAAGAGGCGGTATTACGAAAACATTTCTTCACAATATCGTCATCTCTACTGTACCGGTATTTGACTTTTAATTTCTATATTTGCCCAAAAAGCAAAAATAGGAGAAGGTGCAGCATAAAATTAGCGCAAGCTCTTTTTTCTACATTCACCTTTCACTATCTTTGCTACCAATTAAACAATATAGGTTATGTCGCAAATTAAATGTGTAGGTATTTTAACTTCCGGTGGCGATGCTCCCGGAATGAATGCGGCCATTCGCGCGGTAACTCGTGCAGCCATCTACAACGGATTCGAGGTAAAAGGTATTTATCGAGGTTATAAAGGTTTGATTACGGGAGAAATAACCCCTTTCAAAACGCAAAATGTAAGTAACATCATACAGTTGGGAGGTACGATATTGAAGACAGCCCGCTGTCAGGAATTCAAAACGCCCGAAGGACGAAAAGTCGCTTACGACACACTCGTCAAAGAAGGCATAGATGCCCTTGTCGTAATCGGAGGAGACGGAACATTGACCGGTGCGCGCATTTTCGCCACCGAATACAACTATCCCATCGTAGGATTGCCGGGAACGATAGACAACGATCTCTATGGAACCGACACCACGATCGGATACGATACGGCGCTGAACACCATTATGGATGCCGTCGATAAAATACGCGATACCGCAACGTCCCACGAAAGACTGTTCTTTATCGAAGTCATGGGTCGCGATGCGGGATTCCTCGCTTTGAACGGAGCCATCGCTACGGGAGCCGAAGCTGCTATTATTCCGGAGATTTCGACCGAAGTGGACCAACTCGAAGAACTCATCAAGAACGGATTCCGCAAATCGAAAAACAGTAGTATCGTGTTGGTAGCCGAAAGTCCCATCACCGGTGGAGCCATGCACTTGGCAGAACGGGTACAGAAAGAGTACCCGCAATACGATGTCCGCGTAACTATTCTGGGGCACATTCAACGGGGAGGTTCACCCACGGCGCACGACCGCATTCTGGCCAGCCGCATGGGTTCGGCCTCCATCGATGCCCTGCTCGAAGATCAACGCAATGTCATGATCGGTATCCGCAACAACGAAATCGAATATATTCCTTTCAATAAAGCTATCAAAAACGACAAACCCATAGATCGCGAATTGCTCAACACGTTGAGAAAACTCTCGATCTAATCACGGGGAACAAAAAATTTCACTACACGGGGCTGCTTGATTTTATTCCATCAGGCAGCCCCAGTTTTATTGGGAAAAGACCGACCTACACCCTCTCCCGGTCCGATGGGTTGAGCAACTTGTAAAGCAAGAAAAATTTTGGCTCGGTAGAAATTCAGAAGTGATTTTTATGCAGCTAACTCCTCTCTCCCCCCCCCTGTTTTTCTATAAGGAAATATAGGGGGAGTGCCCGTAGGGCGAGGGGGTTAAAACGACAGTAGAGCAAAAATATGAAACTCCCCCTCCTCCCCTGTGTTTCCGTTAGGGAATATAGGGGGAGTGCCCGCAGGACGAGGGGGTTAAACACAATAGTAGAATAAAAATATGAAACTCCACCCCCTGCCGTGTCCCGGTGTCGCGAAGCGATAGGGGAGGTGTCCGCAGGACGGAGGGGTTAAAAAATACCAGCAGGGAGAAAGTTAGAATGTTTTTCTGAAAAGAAAATCGACAGGCTCGCCGCACCGATTCGGCAATTCTCCTCAATTCTCGAATAAAATTTGCATTTGCTCCCGACTTGTTTTATCTTTGTTTTTCTTAGATTTCGAACTATGGAAACGTCCGATCAACAATACACCAACGAAGAGCAACTTATCGAAGATAAATTTCAAGAACTGCTCAACGGATATCTCAACTCCAACCACCGGAAGAAAGTCGAGATTATCGAGCGTGCGTTCAAATTTGCCAAAGAAGCCCACAAGGGAATACGCCGACGATCGGGCGAACCCTACATACTGCACCCCATCGCCGTGGCTCGTATCGTCAGTCAGGAAATAGGTTTGGGCTCTACATCGATATGCTCCGCCCTGTTGCACGATGTAGTGGAAGACACCGAATATACCGTCGAGGACATCGAGAACCACTTCGGGAAAAAGATAGCATCCATCGTCGACGGGCTCACCAAAATATCGGGCGGTATTTTCGGCGACCAAGCATCGGCTCAGGCCGAGAATTTTCGACGGCTGTTGCTTACCATGTCCGAAGACATTCGGGTAATCCTCATCAAAATGGCCGACCGTCTGCACAACATGCGCACGCTCGGTTCCATGCTTCCCAGCAAACAATATAAAATCGCTGGCGAGACACTCTATATATATGCCCCGTTGGCCCACCGTTTAGGATTGTTCGCCATAAAGACCGAGTTGGAAGACCTCGCCTTCAAATACGAACACCCCGAAGCCTACAACCAAATCAAGCAGAAAATCGCCGAGACCGAAGAATCGCGCCAACAAATCTACAACAACTTCTCCAAGCCGATTGTCACGAAGCTCAAAGAAATGGGGCTCGAATTCGAGATGAAAGCCCGAGTAAAATCCATCTATTCCATTTGGAACAAGATGGAGTCGAAACACATACCTTTCGAGGAAGTCTACGACCTCTATGCGGTTCGTATCATTTTCAAATGCCCCAACGAAGCCGACGAGAAAAAAGAGTGCTGGGCCATTTACTCGGTCATCACCGACATCTACAAACTGCACCCCGAACGCACCCGCGACTGGGTGAGCCGCCCCAAAGCCAATGGATACAAAGCTCTGCATCTCACGGTCATGGGTCCCGACGGCAATTGGATAGAAGTACAAATACGAAGCGAAAAAATGGACGAGATCGCCGAACGGGGATTCGCCGCCCATTGGAAATACAAAGTGGGAAACTCCGACGAAGAGTCGGAACTCGACATCTGGCTGAAAACCATCAAAGACATTCTCGAACACCCCGAGCCCAACGCCATCGATTTTCTCGACACGATAAAGCTCAACCTGTTCAGTACCGAGATATTTGTCTTTACGCCCAAAGGCGAGCTCATCACATTGCCCAAAGACGCCACGGCGCTCGATTTGGCTTTCACTCTGCACTCCGACCTCGGCTTCCATTGTATCGCCGCCAAAGTAAATCACCGGCTAGTACCGCTGAACCAAAAACTGCATAGCGGCGACCAAGTGGAAATACTCACCTCCAAATCGCAAACGCCCAAAGAGGAATGGCTCAACTTCATCACCACGGCCAAAGCCCGAAGCAGACTGACGGCGTCGTTGCGGAAAGACCGGCGAAAAATCATAGCGAAAGGAGAGAAAATTCTGAAAGAATTTTTCGAAAGCAGTCACATCGAATACAACAACGATGTAGTAACCAAAATATTAAGCAACCTCGGCATACGACATCGGGACGATCTGTTCTACAAAATAGGAAATGACGAGATTACCCCCAACGAAAATATCAAAAAAATCATCAAGGGAAAAAGTCAAAATCCTTTCATGCGGTATCTGAAACTTTCGTTCGGCAGCAACAACGGGAAAAACGAACAGCCCAAACCCGTCACTCCTCAGCAACTTACGATAGACCGCAAACAGACCTACATTCTGCGAGACGAGAACGGAGTGAAAAACTATAAAGTAGCGGATTGCTGTTGCCCGATACCCGGTGACGACGTCTTGGGATATGTGGAAGACGACGAAACCGTAGTCGTGCACAAAAGGGAATGTCCCGTAGCCATGCGACTGAAATCGAGCTTCGGCCCACGGTTGGTGTCCACGCAATGGGAAGCCAGCGAATCGCTCTCCTTTCCCGCCAAGATAGAGATACAAGGTATCGACCGGATAGGGATTCTCAACGAAATCACCCGGGTGATTTCCAATGAATTGATTATCGACATGAGAGGACTCACCATAAAAGCCAACGAAGGCGTATTCACCGGGACGGTCAACATCATGGTGCACGACACCCGCGTCGTAGAATCGCTTTGTAATAAATTACGTAAAATAAAGGGCGTACAGAAGGTCGCACGCTGTAAAGAATAACCCGTAGAATCATGGATAAAAACCGTATACAAAAATTCCTGTCCAGCACACGTGTCCTGCAATTTGTCTTTTTCGTGGCAGCAGTGACATTGGTTACCTATTTCTTCCCGAGAGAAGGAAAATTTCGTTACACCTTTCAGGAAGGGAAACCGTGGAAGTACGGATTGCTCACCGCTCCGTTCGACTTTCCCGTTTATAAAGACGAAGCCGTCATTCAACAAGAGCGCGACAGCATCATGCTCGACTTCCAGCCGGTATTCTCACACAACGAATCGATAGAGAAAAAGTCCGTCGACGACTTCGAAAAAGCATTGAGTAACTATACGGAAATGTCTATCCCGCCGACTCTCCGCAAGAACTTGGTCCAAGCTCTGCGAGAAGCCTATCGGAAAGGAATCGTCTCTTCCGAAGCATACACCCGGCTGCAATCCGGGAAATTCAAGGAAATACGAATCCTCGAAAACAATGTCGCGCGCGAAATGCCGGTATCCGAACTGCAATCTGCACGCGAAGCCTACGAAAACATGCTCAATAAATTCCCCGACTCCTACTCGCATCACATCTTACAAACCTGTAACCTGAACGATTTTCTAAACACAAATATCGCATTCGATAGTATTACGACCGACCGGCTCAAAGACAATCTGTTACAACGAATCGCTCTCTCCGACGGTATTGTTCAAGCCGGAGAACGCATTGTCGACCGGGGCGAAATCATCACGCCGCAAACCTATCGCATTCTCAAATCGCTCGAAACCGTCACCTTGAAAAAAAGCGTCGGCAATGACCACCGTGGTTACACCATACTGGGACAAATCATCGTATTCACCTGTCTCTTTTCTTTTTTCTATCTGTTCTTGGCACTGTTCCGTCCGCAGACTTTCAACGAGATGCGTACCCTCGGCTTTATGATGATGCTCATCGTGGGCATCTCCCTGATAGCTTTTTTCCTTTCTGAATTTCGGTTACAAGGCATATATTTGGTTCCGTTCGCCATTATTCCCATTATCGTGGTCACCTTCTTCGACTCGCGCACCGCACTCTATGTACACCTCATTACGGTACTTATCTGTGCTTTTACGGCGCCGTTCGCACTCGAATTCATCTTCTTGCAGCTTATCGTAGGCATGACCGCCATCGACAGCCTCAGCGACCTTTCTCGCCGCTCCCAGCTCATGCGCTGCGCCCTGCTCGTCTTCCTCGCCTACTGCTTTGCCTACGTGGGATATACACTCCTTTCCGAAGGCGACCTCTCGAAACTGAATTACAATATGTTCATCTATTTCGGAGTCAATTGTGTATTTCTGCTGTTCGCCTATCTCCTTATCTATATATTCGAAAAGGCCTTCGGGTTCATCTCCACAGTCACGCTGGTCGAATTGTCCGATGTGAACAATCCCATATTGAGACAGTTATCCGAAGAGTGCCCCGGAACCTTCCAACACTCCCTGCAAATCTCCAACTTAGCGGCCGAGGCGGCCAATAAAATAGGAGCGAAGGCTCAATTGGTTCGTACCGGAGCCCTTTATCACGATATCGGGAAACTCAAAAATCCGGCATTCTTCACCGAGAATCAATCGGGATTCAATCCGCACACACCGCTCTCCTTCGAACAAAGCGCACAAATCGTCATCTCCCATGTGAACGACGGACTTAAAATGGCCGATAAACTACGATTGCCCCAAGCTATCAAAGACTTTATCTCCACGCACCACGGACACGGGAAAGCAAAATTCTTTTACAACTCCTTCTGTAACAAATACCCCGACCAACCCGTAGACGAATCGAAATTCACCTACCCCGGTCCCAACCCGTTCACGAAGGAAACGGGAATACTCATGATGGCCGATGCCGTCGAAGCCGCTTCGAGAAGCCTCAAAGAATACACCAACGAAAGTATCTCGCAACTCGTCAACCGTATCATCGACTCGCAAGTCGCCGACGGTCTCTTGCGCGATACCCCCCTCAGCTTCCGCGATGTGGAGACGATCAAAGCTACCTTTATCGAGAAACTCAAAACCATCTATCACACCCGCATTAGTTATCCCGAACTGAATAAAAACGGGAAAAACGACAACAGCGATGAAAAACGACAATAACACATACGACATATTTCTCAGTTACAGAAGAGTGGGTGGATTTGAAACGGCCAAGCACCTTTTCGACCTACTCGTGCGAGACGGCTATCGGGTTAGTTTCGACATCGACACCCTGCGTTCAGGAGATTTCGATATTCAGCTATTACATCGCATCGACCAGTGTACCGACTTTATACTCATACTCAACGCTGGAGCATTTGACCGCAGCATAGACCCCGCCTCCGACCGTAACAAAGACTGGATGCGCATAGAGCTCGCTTACGCCCTCGAAAAAAAGAAAAACATAATACCCATTATGCTAAATGGGTTTACAGACTTTCCCGACAATCTACCGGACGACATTGCCGCTGTGGAGCGAAAGAACGGGCCCAAATACGACAGTTATTACTTCGACGCTTTCTATCACAAGCTGCTTCGGTTTCTCGAATCCGAGCCGATCATTAACACAACAACAAACAAAAACGACTGGGATAACAGCAACGACGACTCCCTCCTCAAAATAAGAACCGACCTCGCTTGTCGGGTACTCATCGACGGTGAAGAACGGGCAACCGCACACCCCGACAAAATTACCCGTATTCCATTACGCGGCGGGAGTTATCAATTGCAATTCGTCAGCTTGGAAAACGAAGCCGATAAAATCACCATCGACACCTATCGCATCGAAAAAGATATTGAAGAACTCTATACCGTCTCCCTGCTCCCGGTGAAACAAACTCGGAAAGAAAAAGAAGAAAGAGCGATCCGCCGGGAAAAAGAAGAAGAGGAACGCAAAAAGAGAGCAC
>OJRI01001159.1_pt1 | contig 14862 bp, 9 predicted proteins | sample 1599151 | NCBI WGS metagenome assembly OJRI01 (sample SAMN03922457, study PRJEB24848) | human gut metagenome | isolation source: stool sample | host: Homo sapiens | place: Germany | collected 2009-11
TATCGGCATATTCAAGCACCTGAACTTCCGAAGAAGCTCAAAAAAGGCAAGTATATTTTTGCATATACGCTGTGGCCGAATAAAGACATGGTGAAATACATTGATGAGCTCGCGGCAGAACGAAACCTGACCATCGTTTACTACTCGAGGAACCCAATTCATTATAAAGCGCATTCCATCAACGTGTGGGGGATTGGTCCTGCTGACTTCCTTACGTTAATCGACAAGGCCGCGTGCGTAGTATCTAACTCATTTCATGCCACGGTGTTCTCTATTCTTTATGGAAAGCCTTTCCTCACATTCGGAACCGAGAAGAGCAGCTCTCGCATGAAGACGCTTCTCACCAAGCTTGGATTGTCGGAAGAGCATTTGTTGCCGCCCGATTTCGAAGGCGGAACGAGAATTAAGCCGTTTGTGTCTAAGCTAGATGTTGCACGGCTCAATGAACTGCGTGCAACATCCGAGCAATTCCTTAAAATGGCGCTAGCATGAAATGAACGGACGGGTGCCTACCACCGTCTTTTCGATTAAGATTTGAGCGTGAGCTATCGCATAACATTTTTTCATGCGGATTTTGCCGGCACTATTTTCATCCTATAATATGATTTAATTTGGAATAAATCTAACTTAAATCCAGTGAGAGATAACGTCCGAATTCCTGCGCACTTTCGGTTTTGTTCTTCGTTGAGATGTTGAAGCGGGCATGGCCCGCGTCCTGTGTACGATTTTCAGTCGCCAAACAAAGAATCGCAATTGGAAAGCAGGACGCGCAGCCATGCCCGACAGCAACATCATACAGATCGACCAGAACCTGTTCGAGACCAAACTCGACCGGCTGGTCACCGAGAAGATGACCCAGATCCTCAACGCCATGCTCGACGCCGAGGCCGACGAGATCACCGGGGCCGCCAGATACGAACGCAAGGAGGGGCGCAAGGCGTACAGGGCCGGCCACTACGAACGCACGCTCACGGCAAAGGCGGGCAGGCTCGAGCTCAGGGTGCCGAAACTCAAGGGCGCGGTCTTCGAATCCGCGGTCATCGAACGCTACCGCAGGCGGGAGTCCAGCGTCGAGGAGGCGTTGATGGAGATGTACCTGGCGGGAGTGAGCACCCGTCAGGTCGACGACATCAGCAAACTGCTGTGGGGTGACAGGATGCCATCCCAGACCCTTTCCGACAAGCTCAAGCGCGTGTATGACGACATCGACCGATGGCGCACCCGGCCATTGGAATCCGAATACCCGTACGTGTTCATGGACGGCGTGTGGCACAAGCGCTCCTGGGGCGGAAGCGTGGAGAACGTCAGCGTCCTCGTCGCCATCGGCGTCAACGCGGAGGGCCACCGCGAGGTCATCGGCGTGACGGAGGGCATGAGGGAGGACGCTGCCAGCTGGGAGCAGTTCATACGAAGCATGATCGAACGCGGTTTGAAGGGCGTGCGCCTCGTGGTCGGCGACCGGTGCGCGGGACTCGTCTCCACGGTGAACTCGATGCTTCCCCGGGCGAAGTACCAGCGGTGCATGGTGCACTTCATGCGCAACGTGCTCTCGAAGGTGCCGCCCAACCACCGGGATTGGGCGTCCGCGGCCCTGAAGGCGATATTCGCCATGGAGTCCCGCGAATCCGCCCTCGCCAAGGCCGGGACGGTCGCCGCGGAGATGGAGTCCAGGAAGCTCAAGGCGGCGGCCGGCTGCCTGCGCGAGGGCATCGGGGAGACGACCGCCTACCTTTTGCCGGAATTCCCGACGGAGCACCGCAGGAGGATCCGCACGAACAACATGATCGAACGGCTGAACCGGGAGATCCGGCGTCGCACGCGCGTCGTCGGCAGTTTCCCGGACGGCAACAGCGCGTTGATGCTCATCTGCGCCAGAACCAGGTACGTCACCGCGAACGAATGGAGCACGCGCCGCTACCTCGACATGTCCCGGCTCGATGACAACCTGCAGGAAGCGAACTGATCATCGTCCCATGGACGGGCACGACCCTAAGTGCGCAAACCTTCGGGCACTACCTGGATTCGCAAGGTGAATGCACAACCGCGCGGTATGGCAAAGGGCGTCGGACATGCCTCAAAATGGTATGTTCGACGCCCTTTGCCGTTTAACGTGTGAAAGCAATCAGATCTTGCGCAGCACGGTGACGACCTTGCCCATGATCTCGGCATGCGTGCCGTCGATGGGGGAGTAGGCCGGATTGTGCGGAATCAGCCAGACATGGCCGTGATCCTTGCGGAACGTCTTGACCGTGGCCTCGTCATCCAGCAATGCGGCGACGATATCGCCATTCTCCGCGCTGTTCTGCTCGCGGACCACCACGAAATCACCATCGCAAATGGCGGCGTCGATCATGGAATCACCGTGCACTTCAAGCATGAACAGATTGCCGGTGCCGGTAAGCCGTTCGGGAAGCCTCATCACATCATCGACATGCTGCTCGGCCGTGATCGGCACGCCGGCGGCGATGCGCCCGACCAGTGGAACGTCATGCGAGGCCATGATGGAGCCGCATGCATCGTCCTGACTGGGGAACGGGATGACCTGGGCGAGATCATCCCGATCAAAGACCAGTTGAAGAATAACATGAACAAATATATCGGCGTGAGCGTCTCGCTGCCTCTGTTCTGCGGACTTTCCCGCCTGACAGATGTCCGGAAGGAACGTTTCCGCCTGCAAAGGATACGGAACGAGAACGAGCAGCAACGCCTCAGCCTCTACAAGGAGATAGACGACGCCTGCCTTTCACTCCGGGCTGCCGCCGAGGAACACCGTCAGGCGGTCGAACAACTCCGCACTTCCACCGTCACGCTGAAAGAGAGCGAGGAGAAATGGGAGGAGGGGATGATCTCCGTGTTCGAACTGATGGAGAAGCGGAACCTCTATATACTGGCCAAGGCAGAACTGTCGCGCACCCGTTTGCAGTATGAGTTGAAAAGCCGCACGGTAGACTTCTACCGCACAGGCTCATTTTTAGGAACCGAATAAATACAACAAGAATGGCAATCAATAGCATGGACACCCGTATTGAGCGGAAGTCCCGGTTTAAGAAGAAACACATCTATTCCTTGATAGGAATTGCCGTCGGGCTGCTTTGCCTGCTTTGGCTTCTTTTTCGTGATACTTCCTCTTCCCTGAAAGTGGAGAAAGAACGCATTACGATTGCTACCGTGCAGAAAGGAGAGTTCAACGACTACATCCGGGTTATCGGGCAGGTACTGCCGGATCGTATCATCTATCTTGACGTCATCGAGGGTGGGCGCGTCGAAGAACGCCTGATCGAGGAAGGGGCGCAGGTGCGGGCGGGCGACGTGATCCTCCGCCTCAGTAACCCGCTCCTGAACATCGGCATCCTGCAAAGCGAAGCCGACTTGGCCTATCAGGAAAACGAACTTCGCAACACCCATCTCAGCATGGAGCAGGAACATCTCCGGCTGAAACAGGACCGTATCGGCCTGAGTAAGGAATTGGTGCAGAAGGAACGCCGTTTCAGGCAATACGAACGCCTGTATAAGAAGAACCTGCTGGCCCGCGAAGATTACTTGCAGGCTGAGGAAGATTATGAGGCTGCTCTCGGACAGTTGGCCGTTGTGGACGAACGGATCGAGCAGGACGACCTGTTCCGCAGCAGCCAGCTACAGAGCCTGGACGAGAACATCCGGAATATGAAGAAGAGCCTTGCCTTGGTTCGCGGGCGACTGGAAAACCTGAAAGTGAAGGCTCCCGTCGACGGGCAGTTAGGAAACCTGGAGGCCCAGATCGGCCAGTCCATCGCCCAGGGCGAACGTATCGGCCAGGTGATCACGCCCGAACTGAAGGTGGAAGCCAAGATCGACGAGCACTATGTGGAACGTGTCATACCCGGTCTCCCTGCGAGCTTCGAACGTGAAGGAAAGAAGTACGATATGGAGGTGACGAAAGTCTATCCCGAAGTGCGGGAAGGACAGTTTCGCACCGACCTGCATTTTGTCTCCGGCCGGCCGGAGAATATCCGTGCCGGGCAAACCTACCACCTGAACCTGCAACTGGGCGATCCCGTGCAGGCAGTGATCGTCCCACGTGGTAGCTTCTACCAAGCAAGCGGCGGCGAGTACATGTATGTGGTGGATGAAGAAGGAAAGACAGCTCGCTGCCGCCCTGTCCGTATCGGTCGTCAGAACCCGCAGTATTACGAGGTTGTGGAAGGGTTGCAACCGGGAGAGAAGGTGATTATTTCCGGATATGACTTGTTTGGTGAGAATGAACGATTAATTTTACGCTGATGGAATATTGGTCTCAAGTAATCAAAAGCCAACGGGCGCGGAAGTCTCTTTCCGCCCTGAATGTGTTCGGTCTTTCCGTTTGTGTTGGCGCGGCGCTGCTGATTATGCTCTATGTACGGTTCGAATTGAGTTTCGATTCGTTCCACGACGGGGATCGCATCTACCGTGTGGAGAGCCGTCTTTATGAAGGGGCAACCTTGACGGATAATTGGGCGACGACTTCTTTCGGGCATGCTCCCGCCATGTATCGCGAGATTCCGGGCATAGAGCAGTATGTACGTGTGACGGCACAAGATCGCGGACAAGAGGTGACGTTCGGTGACCGGCAGTTTATCGAAGAACAGTACTGTTATACCGAACCGGCTTTTTTCGATCTCTTCAATTTCCCGATCCTCAAGGGGGAGAAGGGTGGACAGTTGGTCCGTCCGAATACGATGGTGATTACCGAAAGTGCTGCACGTCGTTATTTTGCCGGTGGTGATCCTATCGGCAAAGTGCTGACTTTCCGTACATCTTCGTCCGAACAGCATTTCGAGGTGACGGGCGTGATTGCCGATATGCCTTATAATTCGCATCTGCATTATGACTTCCTGTTGTCTTATTCGACTATTCCGGAGGCAAGGCGCGATATTTGGTATATCCACGGTGTCTATACGTATGTCCGGCTTGAACCGGGAAAGAAACCGGGCGATATTGAAGTGGCTTTCCATTCCATCTCTGAAAAATATAAGACGGCGGCATTGAAACATAAGGACTGGAGGGTCGAACTGGTTCGTTTGCGGGATATTCATCTGACTCCCCGTAAGTCTTATGAGAAAGAGGCGAAAGGTAGTCGTATGGCTGCACGTATCCTTTCGGTGATGGTAGTCGCCCTTTTACTGATCGGCTGGGTGAACGCGCTGAACCTGACGGTTGCCCGTTATCTGGAACGTGGCAGGGAGTTTGGTATTCGCAAGGCGTTCGGGGCTTCCCGCCGGCAGGTGATCCTGCAAGGATTGCTGGAAGCAGGGTTGTTGAACTTGTCGGCTTTGATCTTGGCTCTCGGATGGGTCGAGGTACTGTTGCCTTTTGTCTGCCGTTGGGTAGGACTGGATTTTGCTGCCGGCGCGTTCCGTTTGCCGGAATTCTGGAGTATGGCGGCAGCGTGTTTTATAGGGGGAACTTTGTTTACCGGACTGTATCCTTCATTCCTGCTGACACGCATCCGTCCAGCGGATATCATGCGAGGAAAATTACTGCATGGCCGTAAGGGAAACCGGATGCGGAAGATGTTGATTGTGGCTCAGTTTCTTGCTTCTTTCGTTCTGGTTTCCGGTACGTTGGTGGTGATCGGACAGGTTCGTTATATGCAGCAGGAGACTTCTTCCGCTTCTTCGAACCGGGTACTGGTGGTGAAATATCCGGCTTTTACCGATGATATGTCCGTCAAAATGGAGAGTTTCAAGAAACGGTTGGGACAGATACCTTATGTTGTCCGTGTTTCTATTTCCGGTGCTGTGCCGGGCGTTGAGGTGGCGAACTACTTTACCAATCGTCCTTACGGCAGCGATCCATCCGAAGTGAAGCTGATACAGATGTTTGCTGTCGATTATGATTCTCTGGCGCTTTATTCGCCGGAAATGCTTTGTGGACGTGGTTTCTCGGAAGCATACGGCAATGAACGGAATAAGGTCGTCCTGAACGAAGAGGCGGTGCGTCTGCTTGGTTATCCTTCTCCGGAAGAGGCGTTAGGAAAGCAGTTGGAGATGGAAGTGCTGGAAGATCCACTCGAAGTTGTCGGGGTTGTGAAAAATTATCATCAGCAGTCGCTTGCGGAACCGTATAAGCCGATCCTCTTTTTCCTGAAAGAACGGGTCCCGTTTATTGCGACTCCTTATATATCCGTCAAGATGGATGGTCCGGTTAATTCTGACTGCTTGACTGAAGTGGAACAAATGTACCGGACTTATTTTCCGTCCGCCCTTTTTTCTTATTTCTATCTCGATGATTATCAGGATAGCTTGTATAAGTCGGATCGCAATTTCGGTTGGATTTTTGCCAGTGCGTCATTATTGGCAGTCTTTGTGGCCTGCTTGGGATTATGGGTCGTGACGTTTTTTTCTACTCTGGCACGAGTGAAAGAGGTTGGGATACGGAAGGTTTTGGGAGCCGGTAAAATAAGTCTTTTTGTTGTTTTGACACGTGAACTGCTACTTCTTACGGTGCTGGCCACTGTATTGGGACTTCCTGTTTCTGTGGTTTTGATGAACGGATGGCTGGAGAGTTATGCTTTTCATATCGTGTTGCCTTGGTGGGTGTACGGAGTCGCATTTGTGTTGTTGATGTGTGTCGCTTTCTTGACGGTAGTCAGACAGGTGTGGCGTGTGGTTCGGTTGAAGCCGATGCGTATTCTCAGGAACGAATGATTTAAATGAATATAATATGATTAAAACAGAGAATCTGTCTATGGTCTTCACCACCGAGGAGGTGCAGACGAAAGCATTGAACGAGGTGAACATCGAGGTCAAACAGGGTGAGTTTGTGGCCATTATGGGGCCTTCTGGCTGTGGCAAGTCGACCTTATTGAATATCTTGGGAACGCTTGATTCGCCGACTTCCGGCAAATATTTCTTTAACGGCAAGGAGATAGACAAGATGGGAGAGAGCCAGTTGACGGCTTTCCGTAAAGGGAATATCGGTTTCGTATTCCAGAGTTTCAACCTGATAGACGAGCTGACAGTCTTCGAGAACGTGGAACTGCCGTTGGTTTGTCTTGGCTGCCGGAAGGCCGAACGCAAGCGGAAGGTGATGGAAGTCCTCGACCGGATGAATATCGCCCATCGTGCCGGACATTTTCCGCAGCAGCTATCCGGCGGACAACAGCAACGTGTGGCGATAGCGCGCGCCGTGGTGACGGATTGTCCGCTGATCCTTGCCGACGAACCGACGGGAAACCTGGATTCGACAAACGGGGCGGAGGTGATGGAATTACTTCGAGAACTGAACGGGCAGGGGACGACGATCGTCATGGTCACGCACTCGGAACGGGATGCCAGCTTCGCACACCGGATTATCCATCTTTTGGACGGCCGGGTCGTTTCCTGAATATTCATCTTTGAAAATCTTCATCATAATGATAGTAACAAACTATTGGAACTGTGCGTGGCGCAGCCTTACTAAAAAGAAAGGTTTTAGTGTCGTCAATATAGTCGGTCTGGCGATCGGCATGGCGGCAGCCTTGCTGATCCTGACCTATGTGGCTTTCGAATACAGCTACGACGATATGCACAGCCGGCAGGATCGTATCTTTAGGGTTGAAGCCCGGTTTTATGAGAACGGGGAGCTGACGGATGATTGGGCCAGTTCGTCTGCCGGCTATGCTACGGCTATGAAGCAAAACATGAGTGCTGTCGAGGCTTATACACGTGTCGGAAGCCAGTATTATCCGGAGCAGGTCGTGAAATACAACGAACTGCTATATCGGGAGACAGGTATAGGCTATGCGGAAGCTAACTTTTTCGATTTCTTTGACTTCAAACTCTTGAAGGGAAATAAAGAAAGTTGTCTGGACGGACCGAACAAGGTAGTTATCACCGAACGTATTGCCCGGAAATATTTCAAGGGAGCGGACCCGATCGGGAAAATCCTGGTCTTCCGAAGCAATATAGGAGAGGAAGCTTGCGAAGTGACGGGTATAATGGAAGATATGCCGATCAATACGCATATTCGCTATAATCTGCTGATCTCCTACAAGACGCTCCCGAAGTGGATGGATGAATATTGGTATCGCCACGAAGTCTATTCGTATGTCTTGCTGAAGTCGGCGAACCTGAAAACGCAGGTGGAAGAGGATTTCCCAGTAATGGCGGAGAAGTATAAGACGGAAGAGGCATTGAAGAATAAAACTTGGGCGATCCAGTTGACGAACCTCCGCGATATCCATCTGAATCCGCAGAAAGCTTATGAGCCGGAGGTGAAGGGGAATCGTTCTTCTATCTGGGTATTGATCTGTACGGCACTTGCTATCCTTTGTATTGCTTGGATCAATTATATCAATATGACGGTAGCCCGTTCGATGGAACGAGCCAAAGAGATCGGTATACGTCGGGCTTCGGGGGCAAGCCGGAGGCAGGTTATTTCACAGTTCCTTTTCGAATCGTTGGTGACGAATAGTATTGCTTTTATCCTGGCTATCGGGCTGATGGAGGCGTTGATGCCTTCTTTCAATAACCTGACGGGACGGGATCTGAGTTTTTCCGTCTGGTTTACGACTTCACTGGGGTGGTATCTGTTGCTGATCTTTGCTGCCGGTGTGTTTCTGTCCGGCTTTTACCCGGCGACGGTTTTGTCCGGCATCAAGCCGATCCGGATGTTGAAAGGAAAGTTTACCCATACGCATGGGGCGACGGTCACCCGCAAGGTTTTGGTGGTGTTGCAATACACGGCTTCTCTGGTGTTGCTTTGCGGGACGTTGATCGTGTACGCGCAACTTCAATATATGCGGAATGCTTCTTTGGGGGTACGGGTGGACCAGACGCTGGTTCTTAAGTTCCCGGCGCAATGCGAGGAACTGGCTATGAAGTTGGAAGCATTTAAGAAAGAGGTGGCGTTATTGCCCTCCGTCAGGGCGGTGACGGTTTCTGGTGCAGTTCCCGGAACGGAGGTAACCGACTTCCTGTCCATCGTCCGCGAAAGTGATGTGACGAAGCAGACGCGTCTGTTGGAGATGTTGAACTGCGATGAGTTTTTTCTGGAAGCTTATGATCTGAAGTTCGTTTCCGGCCGTGGTTTTTCCGAAGATTACGGGGGAGATGTTTATAAGATCGTCCTGAACGAATCGGCTGTCCGTACGTTGGGATTCGAATCGTCCGATGCCGCTTTGGGGCAACGCTTGTCTGTCGAAACCGTCGATCAGCCGATGCAGATTATCGGGGTCGTGAAGGATTATCATCAACAATCGCTTAACAAAGATTTTACGCCGATCTTGTTTGCCCTGCATGAGAAATTGAGCTGGATGAAACAACGTTATATCTCTGTCGTTATGGAGAACGGTAACCCGCGTGATCTCGTGAAACAGGTCGAAGGAGTGTGGGAACGTTATTTCCCGGATTCCAGCTATGATTATTTCTTTCTCGACCAGTTTTTTGACCAGCAATACCGACAGGATGAAGTGTTCGGGCTGATTGTGGCGCTTTTTGCGATATTGGCGATCTTTATCTCTTGTATGGGATTGGCTGTTCTGGTTATGTTTTCTTGTTCGACTCGTATCCGGGAGATGGGAATCCGGAAGGTTCTGGGAGCTTCCCGGAGGCAGCTTTTCTTTGAATTGGGGCGAGAGTTCTTCCTGTTGATTGCTATTGCTGTTGTCATCGCCCTTCCGCTTTCGGGCTGGATCATGGGGGATTGGCTGAATCATTATTCGTTCCGCACGGACTGGAAAGCGTGGTTCTTCCTCGTTCCGGTCGTTTTATTGTGTGTGATCTCCTTGCTGACCATCGGTTGGCAAACCGCCAAAACCATCTTTAGCAAACCGGCTCGGTCTTTGCGTTACGAATAAAATACAAATGTACGCTATTTGCTCATCTGACGGCGATAGCGTACATTTAATTTATTATATCAAGGACAATTGCATCAAAGTAGCTTTACTTTGGGGCCGTGGACAAAATCTGCAGCGGTTGTTCGATAGGTTTAGATAAATCATTCTATTGGGGCAAACGGCAGTTCCGTATCTTTTCTGTAGCCTGTTCCGTTGAAGGTGGCGATCAGGTCGCCGGTTTCATTGGTGATCCGCACTTCACAGTTGGCGAGCCGCTTGTGGCTGAATGCTTCACGAGCTTCGGCATAAAGGAACCCTTTGCTTTCGGCTTTGAAGAAGTTAATGCTGGATGTAATAGAAAGTGTCAGGCGTGCATGACTGTTTGTTGCTGCTGCAAAAGCCAGATCAGCTAAAGTGAAGATAGCGCCGCCTTGGCATACGCCACCGCCGTTGAGGTGTTCCGGCTTTATTTCCATACGGGCTTTGGCATAACCGTTGCCCGTTTCCAAAAGTTCGACACCAGCCAATAAGGCGAACTTGTCGCCTTGAAGAAATTTGTTTATTGTCATGATTATAAAAAATAATGTGCCAATGATAAGAATGAGTGAAGCAGTAAATCATCATTTATGCTTCCTTTCTGTCAAATATCGAACGCTCGTCTTACTTGCTGCTTAACTTCCATTCGGCTCCGTCTTTCGTATCTTTGATATCGAAGCCGATGGCTGCCAGTTCGTTTCGAATCTTGTCCGATGTAGCCCAGTCTTTATTGGCTTTTGCCTGTTGGCGGATGGTCAGCAGCAAATCCATTGCTTTGCCGAATGCCTCGTTGTTGTTGCTTCCGCCCGAAGCTGCTTCATCTTTTATTCCGAGAATATCGAAAACGAAGGTATGGAATACATCCTGTAGCTCTTTCAGGTCTTCGCCCGAGATCGTAGCCTTGCCATCCTTTACGGAGTTGATCGCGCGGGCTGCGTCAAACAGATGGGCGATTACAATCGGCGAGTTCAGGTCGTCGTTCATCGCATCGTAGCATTTGCGGCGCAAATCCTTCACATCTACAGTAGAAACGTCGGAGGCTTTCAGCTTCATCAAATGATTATAAGCGTCCATCAGACGTTCCAACCCCTTTTCTGCTGCTTGCAGGGCTTCGTTGCTGAAGTCTACCGTGCTGCGGTAGTGAGCCTGGAGGATAAAGAAGCGGATGGTCATAGGCGAATATGCCTGACTCAGCACCTTGTTGTCACCAGTAAAAAATTCCTCCAGCGTGATGAAGTTGCCCAATGACTTGCCCATCTTCTGCCCGTTAATGGTAATCATATTGTTGTGCATCCAGTAGTGAACCATATCTTCTCCCTGTGAAGCAACAGCCTGTGCAATCTCGCATTCGTGATGTGGGAAGATCAGATCCATGCCGCCACCGTGGATATCGAAATGTTCGCCCAGATACTTTTTACCCATAGCCGTACATTCGCAGTGCCATCCGGGGAAACCGTCGCTCCACGGAGAAGGCCAACGCATGATATGCTCCGGTTGTGCGCATTTCCAGAGAGCGAAGTCGATCGGATTACGTTTTTCATCCTGTCCGTCCAGTGCGCGGGTAGTATTCAGCATATCGTCGATGTTGCGTCCGGAAAGAACACCGTAATTATGATCTTTGTTGTATTTCTCCACGTCGAAGTAAACGGAACCTTCGCTTTCGTAAGCATATCCGTTATCCAGTATTTTCTTTACCAGTTCGATCTGCTCGATGATATGGCCGGACGCATGCGGTTCGATGCTGGGCGGTAGAACGTTGAGCGCTTCCATAGCGTGATGGTAACGGTTCAGGTAATACTGCACCACTTCCATCGGCTCGAGTTGTTCGAGACGGGCCTTCTTGGCAATCTTGTCTTCACCATCGTCAGCATCATGTTCCAGGTGGCCGACATCTGTTATGTTGCGTACATAGCGTACCTTGTATCCTATATGAGTCAAATAACGGAACAGCAGGTCGAAAGTGATAGCCGGCCGTGCGTGGCCCAGGTGGGCGTCACCGTAAACCGTAGGACCGCAAACGTACATACCCACATGCGGTTCGTGCAGCGGGATGAACTGTTCCTTTTTTCTTGTGAGTGTGTTATAAATGCTTATTGGATGTTCCATATCTATTTATATTTAAGAGGGGCAAACTTACAATAAAATCGGATAATTTTGAGTAAGTTTGCCCCTAAATAATTGAAAATATAATCAACGAAAGATGTAAGCCATGAAACTAAATTCTGTTTTGACACTTTTATTTATCGCTTTGTTTACGGCATGTAAAGGCGGCGCGTATGACCTGTCCGGATATGGTCTGAAACCGGATACCGGGGAAAATGCTTCTCCGTTGATTGCGAAAGCTCTTCAAGAGATTGCGGCGGAAGTGAACTCCGATATGGTCCGGATACTGTTGCCGAAGGGACGTTATGATTTCTATCCCGAAGGTGCTTCCAAACGTGAATACTTCATTTCCAACCATGACCAGGATAATCCGAAACTGGTGGGACTGGCTTTTGAAAATATGAAGAATGTGATATTTGACGGACAAGGTTCCGAACTGGTTTTCCATGGGCGGATGCTTCCGGTTTCTTTGGTCGGTTCGGAGAACTGTACATTGAAGAACTTTAGTATCGATTTTGCGAATCCACATATCAGCCAAGTGAAAGTGTTGGAGAACGACACGGTCGGAGGCTTGATCACCTATGAGGTCGCTCCCTGGGTGGAGTACGAAATACGCGATAGCAACTTTGTCGCTAAAGGGGAAGGTTGGGAACATGTCCCTGCCTGGGGCATCGCTTTTGAAGGAGATACAAAGCGACTGGTCTATACCACCAGCGATATTAGTGTGGGCAGCAAGCATGTCGCAGAGATTGCTTCCCGCAAGATTCTTGCGCCTTGGAAGAACAAGAAACTGATACCGGGAACGGTCGTTGTGTTCCGTGGATACGGTCGTCCGACTCCGGGTGTATTTATGTATCATGATACGAATACGACACTCGAAAATATACAGGTTCATTATGCTGAAGGAATGGGTCTGCTGGCCCAGATGAGTGAAAATATCACGTTGGATAAATTCTCGGTCTGCCTGCGTGGCAAGGACGATCCACGTTATTTCACGACACAGGCCGATGCGACTCATTTCTCCGGCTGTAAGGGATTGATCCGTTCGGTCGGTGGTCTGTATGAAGGTATGATGGATGATGCCATCAATGTGCATGGAACCTATCTGAAGGTGCAAAAGCGAATAGACGACAAGACGTTGGTCGGCGAATATATGCACGGGCAGTCCTACGGTTTCGAATGGGGGCGTCCGGGCGATGCCGTCCAGTTCATCGAGTCCAAAACGATGGAGGTTTTAGGTGAACAGAACAAGGTGGCTGCGATTGAAGCAGCCGACAAGCCTGACGGCCATGGTGCAAAACAGTTCCGCATTACGTTTGAGAAACCTGTCGATCCCGCCATTAGCGAGGTCGGTACTTACGGTATCGAGAATCTGGAATGGACGCCGGAGGTTTATTTTGCCGATAATGTGATCCGTAATAACCGTGCCCGTGGTTCCCTGTTCAGCACTCCGAAGAAGACTGTGGTCGAGAATAACGTTTTTGATCACACATCCGGTACGGCAATCCTACTGTGCGGCGACTGCAACGGGTGGTTCGAGACGGGTGCCTGTCATGACGTACAGATCCGGAATAACAAGTTTATCAATGCTTTGACAAATCAGTTCCAATTTACGAACGCCGTTATTTCTATATATCCGGAGATACCTGATTTGAAAAGTCAGAAGAGATATTTTCACAGCGGAATCGTGATCGAGGACAACGAGTTCGAAACCTTTGATATGCCGATCCTGTATGCAAAATCTGTGGACGGCCTAGTCTTCCGCAATAATGTGATTAGACAAAATCATGATTATCCGGCTTTCCATTGGAACAACCATCGTTTCTTCTTCCAGCGCGTTGTTAATGTCGAGATCAAGGATAACCGGTTCGACGGAGGGTTTGATGAGGAGAAAGATATAAGGTCTGAGGAATAAAAACGTATAGGCAAGATTAAAAAAGGATTAAGGGGTGTGTAAGATACGGACATATTGATTTCAATGTAATTTGTATCTGACACACTCCTTTTCAATTATACTCAATGATCCGTCCAATCTCCACTTTCCTTTATCAACTGGACTAATCGTTCTACAGCTTCTTCTTCGGGGATATTTTTCAGGACGCATTCTTTACCTTTATATAGGCTGATCCGGTTCTTTCCGGCGCCGACATAGCCATAATCAGCATCTGCCATTTCGCCGGGACCGTTCACGATACACCCCATGATACCTATTTTCAAGCCTTTCAGATGAGAAGTGGCTTTCTTGATACGGGCGATTGTTGTTTGCAAGTCGTATAAGGTACGTCCGCAACTTGGGCAGGAGATATATTCCGTCTTGCTGATGCGGGTACGGGTTGCTTGCAGGATGCCGAACATACAACTATCCGTTACCATCGTTTCGCACCTTTCGTTGTGCAGCATGATCCCGTCGCCGAAGCCATCTAACAGCAAAGTTCCGAAGTCGACGGCCGCTTTCAGTTGCAACGCTTCAATATCTGTCTCTCTATAGTCGCGATGCAGGATGACCGGCACATCACAACCGGCAGCCAGCAAGTGATGCATGGCGGCACGTTCGGCGGCGATACCGTTCCGGTGATGTGTGCTCAGGATGACAATTACGGACTTATCCTGCTTCAGCACTTCGATCACGCGGTCGGTCAGATCTCGGTAGGTAAGGCGGATAAATTTCAAGGGAACGGAATAGTCTTTTAACTCGTCTATTTCCGATGCGATAAAGAAAGGATAGGCGTTCGGACGTTCTTTCCAGAAGTGGGCGTCTACCAAAAGACGAAAGTTGTCCGGCAGGTTCTCCGGATCTTCCTTGCCTATGTATATATAGTCCGGCTGTGACGCATGATCAAACTCAAAATCACCGTTGCTACGGTCAGAAATGACAACCGGCGGGAAATTTCCCCCGATTCTTTCCGTCACCCGGCTGTGACGACGATCGGCTGTAACCGGATCATAAC